>Ga0302246_1002130_pt1 | contig 12334 bp, 12 predicted proteins | sample AAG_UR_Trp_MG_FD_193533 | JGI IMG/M metagenome (GOLD analysis project Ga0302246, IMG submission 193533) | Enriched activated sludge microbial communities from anaerobic digester in WTTP, New Holstein, Wisconsin, United States - AAG_UR_Trp | ecosystem: Engineered > Bioreactor > Anaerobic >...
CACCGGGGCGGAAGCATCAGGCACCTGAGATGCAGTCGTGCCATTCGTGGTGAACATGGGGCCGCCGGTCGTCACATAGACGACGGTGCCATTCTCGGTGAACCGGGCCGGATTGTGGTTGTCGAGAGTCGCTCCGGTGATCGCAGAAACAACCCCAGCGGTGGTCACCTTGTACAGTTTTCCGTTGCCCACCGCGATATAGAACCCGAGGAACTCGGACCAGAAAATGCCCTGCACGGGCGTCTCAATGGCCGATGTGGAGAACGGCGTGAAGCCGGGACGCTTGTATTTCGCCCCGGACTCGTCTTCGTAGCCGTCGTAGAACCGGGCCGCCACCTTCCCGTCGATGACGGCCTCATCGAAGGAGGGAAACGAGCCGGGAGCAAACTCAAGAGGGACTTTCGGCATGGTGGCCTCCCTTACTTGATGAGGACGAGAGAATAGATCGAACCTGTTACCGTCACGTTATTACCATCTTGCGTTACAGTGACAATCTGGTCGTAATTTCGATCTGCGTTCTCGCCGCCACGGTTCCACCAGCGCACATAGCCGAGGTTGATGGCATGAGGTAGGTAAACCAACAGAGGGCCGCCCACAAATCCGCCTACGGCATCCAGCAACATGAAACTATAGTTCTCTGAATTGTCGAAGGTGACTGAGGACTGGGCCGTCGTGGCACTGTCGTAGACCACCGATTTGGTGACCGACGCCCCGCCTGCCCCATTGACCCACGCGCCACTTGAGTAAACCAGCATCTGGCCGTCAGAAGGGGTTGTGATCGTCACATCGGACAGATCGTCGATTGCATGGGCATGGCTCGCGAGCGAGTATCCAGCACCCTCTACGCCGTCGAGCTTGTCGGCATCGAGGCCCGAGCCTGCTCCGTCCACCGTCTTGATTGCGGTCAAGATCGTAGAGGCATCTGCCGACTGAAGGGCAGTGTCGGCCTTCGCGCCCTGCGCGGCGGTCGCAAATGCCGTCGCATCGTTGCCGTCGAGCTTGTCGGCATCGAGGCCCGAGCCAGCACCGTCCACGGTGAGGAGCTTGGAAAGCACGTCGGCCGCATTGTAGGAAGTCGCGGTGAGGAAGGTGGTCTTGTGCTCCCCGTCGAGCAGATCGGCGTCAAGGCCCGAGGTCGCTCCATCCACGGTCTTGAGAAGCGTGAGAAGGTTGGCGGCCGTCAGTACGCCGGGGGCATCACCGGCGTTCACCGTCGAGAAGGTTTCGACCGATGCGCCTGTCGAGGTGGTCACGACGAGATCGTACAGGCCGGTGCCGTAGACCTTCGCACATCCGCGAGAATCAAGGATGATGGGTTGGGCTGACTCGGTGGCGGCCAGATCGTCTTCGTAGACGGGCTTCTTCGTGGTCGTGCCCGCCGCGTAATGGTATACCTTGCCGCCAGCGAGAGGCGCACCGTCCATGTCACGGAGTCCTGCGGCGAGAAGCTGGATAAGATTCTGGGTTGCCATGTCACATCTCCTTCGCTATCAGCGTGGCGAGGTCTGCCACCCGGTTCAGCCAGCCCTTCAGGAACTTACTCGACTTGGGGGTTTTCCGGATGACCCTGAAATAATACAGCACTCGGCGGGAAAGCAGTGCGAGGGGGTCGTTCAGCATCTCCTTGTTCCAGACCTTCGCGCTCGTCACGCCGCAATTCACAGCAGTGTCGAACACGCAAATCGCCACCGGGAACGGCAGGGCATCGCATCCGGCCGGTTCCCAATAATCCCGCCGATAGATCTCAGCAGCCCGTTCCTTCGTCATCGCCCCAATGTTCTCCCGAGGGTAGGCCCTGCGGGAGATACCAAAGTTCGTCTCGCCTCCAGGATCGTCAGGATCATTCGTGTAGCCACCCTCCCACTTCAGGACGAAGGCGAGGGCGCGTTCGAAGTCAGTCATCGTTCTTCTTCTTCTCCTGCATCAGTTCCTTCAGGTCGTCCTTGTGCTGTTGGCAATGGCTCAGAATCAGCTGGCTCAACTTGGCCTTGATCCTCACCTGTTCCTGTTTGAGAGAGGTCAGTTCCGTCTCCACTTTCTCCATCCGGTCGAAGAACGCTTTCAGCCGCAAGTAGGCGGCAACGTAGATGATAGCCACGCTCAAGCCGATCAGAACGCTCGGAAAGTTCGCGGAGAGCCAGCTGATTACTGTCGCTTCGGTGATGACCATATTCTATCCTGACCAGTAGAATAACTCCAGCTATCAAAAGCATGACGTCCATAATGCGCCTCGCCTTGCCTCGTTATTTCTTCTTCTTGCCGGTCTTCTTGCCACCTTTGCAGGCCATGGTCATTCCTCCTTCTTCAGATATTCGACCATGCGTTCTTCGTGACGCTTAGAGATTTCTTCGGCCAGTTTCTTCGTCATGCCCGTGACCTTGAAAGCGTCCATCAGCGGGGGCTGAAGTTTCATGGCGGCCACGGCTTCCTTCACCATCGGGCGCAGTTCTTCGGTGGATGGGGCGATGGAAGACTGGACGGGGATGATGTTGGCGATTTTGGAGGAACTCACATACAGCTTGACTCCACCCTCGGCCGCCTTCACGGCTTCGCCTTCCTTGATCGCGTTCACGACCGGGCGCAGGCCCTCGGGCATGCTGTCGAGCACGGCACCCTGCCAATCAACGGTCTTGAACCATGCGACGAACTCTTCCAACAGGGCCTTTGCGTTCGAAGTGTTGGAGCTGAGGAGGGCGCGGAACACCTTGTTCCAGAACGTCGGGGAGTAGATATATCCCTCGGCAAAAGCGGCCGAACGCAGGATGATGTTGTGGAGGGCTTCATTGAAGTCCTTCTCAAACCAGTCCGGCACGTCAGCACCGGTCTTTTCCTCGATGCTGTCAATGATCCGGGGAATCTTCTGGTCGGCCGAGTCACGAAGGGCTGGAATGAGAACCTTGAGCTTGTTCGCAAGACCGCGAGCCAGCAGGGTCGCCACTGTGCCGCCGAACAGACCAACAAGGAAGGTGTTCATATACTACTCCTTATACGGAGAACACGGTCAGCGAATCGCGTGTAGACGAGCTTTTCCGCTTTGCCGCATCCTTGAGTTTCTCGAACTTCTGTTCGAGGTAGACGGCTCGCTCAGTTCGATTGTACTCATCAGCCAGACGCGCCGCCAGTCCATATACTACCACATCGCACCAGATTTCGTCCTGAAGGAGTTCATCGGTACCGTAGTTCAGGTTGTAGGTTTTCGCCATGACCCGATAATAGAGGGTGTAAGCCTGTGCGGGCTTCGGATAGATCGACAGGTTCACCTGAGCGATGTTCGTCGCAGGGTCACGCCAGAACTTCGCCAGAGCGACGGCCGGGAGAGCGTCCGAGGTGCTCTTGAACTGGAGCGTCGAATCGTACCAGTGGGCATCCACAAGGCGAAGCGGGATGTCTTGATTCGTGGAGTCGCGCAGGAACACATCGTAGATGTCGAGTATGTCGGCCGAGTTCGTCAGCACGACTTCCTGCTCGTCGGCGGCAATCGCCTGCGTGCGCTGGACGAACAGCCACCGGAACTCGGTGTCGGTCTGCATGTGCTTCATGAACCGCTCCAAAGCCTCGGCACCAACGCTGATCTGGTCATTCGTCGGAAGCTCTCCCTCAGCAAGCACCTGACACTTCCGCAGGGCCGCCGCGATGATCTGATCGCGGGAGCAGGCGTGCGTGTTCTGCTGGATGCGCGTGAAGACCGCCGCGATGGTCGTGTGAGTCGCAACATTCATCGAATCCCCCGAGGTGATCGCGGCACCGTTGGCCGTCAGAGAGGCGATCTGATATCCGTCAGTCGGAGTCGCGGTAATGGTCTGCGTCCCCGGTTCGTATGCCCCGGCCGCAGGCGTGATGGTACCTGAACCGATGATCCACTGAGAAAGTGCGACCATATACTCGTCCTCCAAAGCGAAATTAGTTTCGATACCTACCGATGAGGAGCCATCTTTGTGGTTGGAGATGAAAAACTTGATGGGATAGAACTCGCCGGGAGTCAGTCCGAGCCCATCAAGAGATACCGTGGGCCACGTCCCATAATCCCCGCCCCAGATGTAGGGCAGGCGTTTGCCGTTCACATAGACGTATGAGAACTGCCATCCGAAATGACTGATCTTTATGTACTGACCAGGTTTGTACTGGAACCCATGACTCTTGGATTCAAAGGAATACAGGGCATACGGATATGTGGGCACAAGAGAATGCGCGCGGGTATAGATGCCACCGGTATTTGTAAGAATCCACTCGACATCCTCGACAACTTCGCTGGCAATCGTATCTACATACCATTTTGCGAACTCGGTTGCTCCTGTGGAAATTATCGTTCTACCGCCAGCAGTTCCCGCAGGTACCAGTTGAGGCTTGCCGTTGGCATCCAAGTAATCGTTGAGAACCCATGTAGGAACCCCGCCCATGAACACGTTGCCCCAGTCGGGGCTGGGACCGCCGAAGTTGCCGTCCAGACCCCATGCCCCGAAGGCTCGCATGGTGCCGACAATCTTGGTATCAGCCATTTACATCCCTCCCAGCCAAGAACGGGCGAGCCCGAAAGCCCGCCCTGTTCTGGGGTTACCAACCACTGATCGTCATGGTGGCGTTGCCGGACCCGTTCGACAGTGCTCCGAAGTTGATCGTGCGCTGTTCGAGGTCGAGATGATCCCACACCAGCGCATCTCCAGAAGCGACCTTCCTGCCAACGAGAACCTCGCCACTGGCGATGTTATCGGGGTGGTTGATGACAATATCATTCCCGTAAGCGCGGAGTTCGAAGCCCCGGCAGTCCTTCGGAAGGACTATATACTGGCAGTCAGGATGGTTCGCCAGCCATGTCGTATCGGAGGCCGGAGCCACACGATAAATGTAGGTGATGGCGTCGGGGCGTACTGTATAGACCGCAGTATCAAAATGCACGAACCCCGCGTTCTGCTCCTCGTCGGAGATCGCGAAGGCGGGGATCGAGGAACTTAGGGCGCACAGGATCATGAGCCCGGTAAAGGCCCAAAACAGGCGTTTCATAAGGTTCTCCTTTCAGCCCTTCAAGCAAACCGCCCCGAGGTCGAGGTCACTTCGGGGCGGCTCACCTGTTCGGGTTTACCGCTGAATGTGGGCGATGATCCGCGCCACCGCAGTCGTGGTGCCCGTCGCGTTGTTGCAGACGTAGATTTCAGGCTGGGTTGTCCCGGGGTAAATCGGGATGGTCACGAAGCCCTTGTCAGCCAGCGTCGGGAACGCGCCAGAGGCCGACGTGAGAACCGTGGACGGGCCGTAGTTGAGTGCGCCAGAGGCCACAATCGTGACGGCCACGGTGCCAGCCGGGACGGTGCCGATCCGCTGGGCGGCATTGGTGAGAGCGATCGTCGGGGTGCCGAGGGCCTGATAGCCGGTGATGCCATTGTCCTGCATGGCGGCGGGGCGGCCCTTGACGATGGTGCTGATGCTCTGGGCATCAAGCTGGGAGCCGAAATAGCAGGCGAGAACCGTGAGTACCAGAAGCAGAGGAATGCGATTCTTCATCGGGATTCTCCTTTGTACTGAGAAGGCTCAGGGTCTTTCGACCCTGAGCCCGAGTCATCTTCAGGCCGGAACGTAGCAAGCAACAGCCTGCGCGAGCCGGTGGTTGGAAGCGGTGGTGTCGTCCTCGTCGAGGCGAAGGGCAGCCACGCCATAGATCATGTCGGACACAACGAAGGTCGATAGGTACTCGATCTTGTACTGGCTCTGGGTGCGAACGTCCATCTGGATCGCGGAGCAGACGGAATCCTTGTGAGCGAGGACGGCGACCTTGTACTTCGTGGTGCCATCGGCGGCGAGAGCGTCGGGCAGGTTGGTGGAAATCTTGACGGGGATGCCGTAGATTTCACCGAACGAACCGGTCTGAATCTCCTTGGTGCGACCGATGTTCTGGAACAGGGTGAACTTGTCGATGCCGAGGAGAGCGTTCTTCTGCGAGGGCGGGATGAACAGAGCGACTTCGTTCATCGGAGTCAGGTTGTCTTCGAGGGTCTGGATCATGCGGCGAAGACCCTGATCGGTGATGTCGGCACCGTTTCCGGCGTTGGCGTTGGCAGTCGAGGACCACTGGGTTTTGCCGTCCGAACCGATGACCTTGTATGCGGCAGCGAGAGTGGCCGGGAACAGGGCGAAGATGTCGGTATCGAGGACTTCGGCGAGGGCGTATCCGGCCTTCTTCGTGTACTCGCCACGGATGTCATAGCGGGACTGCGCCATGAGCAGATCATTGTATCCCTTGGAGACTTCCTTCCACTTGTTCAGGGTGATGGTCTTCAGACCTTCGGCGGCGACCTGCGGGGCGATAGGAGCACCGACCTGCGACATATCGTTCGCCTTGAGGTTGGAGATCAGGGGGATGATGATGGTATCACCCTTCTTGCCCTTGTGGTTGATGCGCTTGAAGAAGCTGGCCGCCACGAGGTTCTTCTCGCGGGAGATGAGAATCTCATCGCTCCACAGCTTGGGGATGAAGGTGTTGGCCGCCGCCTGCGAGTTACCCGCAGAGCCTGCGCCGCCGCCGGAGATGTTGGTGATCGTGTTCCATGTCGTCGTGGCCATGATGACATATTCCTTTCAGATTATTTGATGCGACCCTCGCGGTAGGCCGCGAGAATCTCGGGTTGCCGACGTGCGTACTCCTCGGGCCGATACAGCATCATCTCAGCAAGCTCGGCCTGCTTGAAGACGACCGGTTTCGACGAGCCGGGAGCCGCAGACGCGGCCGGGATGCCCGCCGCCGGTCCAACCGGTATGCGCCGATCAGGGGCGGGTGCGCCGGGGGCCTGCGCGGGAGCCGGAGCCCCTGCGGCCGGAGTTCCCGTCGCGGTTTCGTACGACTTCATGATGAAATTGAAGACATTTATATCCTGATCGGCGGCAGCGGCGACCTGCTGCGGGACATTTGAAACGAGCCACTCCTTGAACTCAGGCGACTGGATGACCGCCTGTTTCGACGCGAACGCCTGTTGGACCTCATTCATCCGGGCTGCCCCGGTGAGTTCCTCGAGAAGTTCTTTCTTGGCGCGGGCAATCACCTTCTTCTCGCGCTCAATCGGGTTCGTGAGGAACTCGCTGAGTGCGGAAGTCGGATCGTCAGGGTTCTCGGCAGGTTTGCCATCCTGCTTGGCGGCTGCTTCCATCTCGGGTTTCAGCACACGTTCCATGAAGAGTTTCCGATACTGGCTCACTTCATTGTCGTGCTCACCCTTGAGGCGTTCAAGGTTCTGATACGCCTTATACAGTTCGACTTTGGATTTCCCCTTGAAGCGGGGGTCGTCTACTTCGTCACTCTCGGGTGCGGAAGCCGTGGGTTCGGTTGTCGCCGCAGGGGCGGCCGGTGCTTCCGGTGCGGGAGCAGGTGCCAGTTCCTGTGCGGTTGTCGTCTCGGGGACGGCCGAAGGAATGGTACCAGCAGGGCCGGGCTCATAGACCGGATTGCCCTCAGAGACTACTTCCGCGACATCAGCGATGATCGCGTTTTCCTGAAGGTTCGCCAGATCGAGCTTCGGTTCCTCGGGAGTGCCGAAACGAATGGTGGATGCGCGGTTATCCGAATCTTTCGGGCCGCTTTTCTTGGGGAACGCCATGGTCTCAAACTCCTATGTTATTCGGGGCTCGCGCTGGAGTTGTCCCGATCTTTCACGAACATCTCGGCATCGTCGAAGTCCTTGAGAATCATGCGGAAAGCTGCCAGTGCGCCTTGGAACCGGCATACTTGCTGGTGGCTGTCCTCCATTTCAAGGTTCATCTGGTTTCGAACGATTACGTCATTCAGATACTCGACAAGGCCCGTGAAATACTGGCTCTGTCGAAGGCTAAGAAGGGCTTGTGCTTGTTCCTTGTTCATGCGTTTGGCGTGCCTCCCGGTGCGCTCATGGGAAGAATCTCACTCGGCTGAGTACCCCCCGACTGAGTGAGCGGGGCAGGAGTCGATGCCGCACCAACAGCGGGAGCCTCTGCGCCCATGATTCCAGCAATCGCAGGCGGGAGGGCCTGAGCAGCAGCCTGTTCCTGCGCCTGTTGCGGATTGGCAATAACCACATCGGCATCATCGAATCCAAGTCCTTTCCAGACCTGCTTCAGCAGATACGCCCGGTTGGTGATCGGGCCGTCCATGGGATTTGCCGTCATCTGAAGGAAGTTCATTGTCTTGCCCACCTTGTCGCGCATCGCCATCGTGGCGAGGCCCAAGGGGGTGAAGTCGTAGTCGCCCATCAGATCGGGACTCTCGATCTGGAGCATCTTGGGGAGTCCGTTCTGGTCGATGATGTGGATGATTTCCTGCTTGTTCGGGAACTCCTGAATGATGCGAGCGTACCAACACAGGGTGGGCTTGAGCACGTTCGTCTCGAAGCTCTCAGCAATCGTGCGGATGATGCTCATCGACTGACCAAGGAGCGAAGAGATTTCGGTGGCAGTCTGCTCGCCGCGCATCTGCTTGCCGCCGATCAGCTCGGAGATGCCGTGCGCCGAGCGGATATACCGCTCGTAGTCGGCGGCTTCCTGATAGGAGCCGGAGGTGACATCGGGGATCACGAAGGGCACGAGCACGTCTTTCGGGTTCGTCTCGCACAGGATGACCTTGCCGGGATACAGACCCAAATCCTGACCCGAGGTGAGCTTGCGGCGGTCGGCACCGAACACCTGATTGATCGCGAGGGCCTTGTTGTCGATGCGAGAACGCACGGTGGCGTTCAAAGCCTTTTGGGGGCCGCTCGCCATCTCGCAGATACCCATGCCGTAGAACTCACCGGCCACCTGCTCGAACCGGTCCATCACGATAGGCCGCTCAGTGATGCCGAACGGGGGTTCGAGGCTGGAAGGGTTGAGCACCTTGCCACCGGAGACGATGACCATGAGTTCGCGGCCCTCGTAGGGAGAGGGTTCTTCGCTCTCGCCGCCACCGGGCACATTGAGCATCCCAGCCTCTTTGAGCACCTCGGGCGGAATCCACCCAAAATACTCGAGAATCTCGATGGGATCGGTCTCTTCGGCGGAAGAAGATGTGATGCCCGAATACTGAAGCCGTGTGCGGAGCGTGTCGGTTGAGTCGTTCGGACTCCCCGTGGCATCTTCTTCAGGCATAATTTCGATGACCCCCCGGTCGCGCATCTGCGCCACGCTGGCATTGGTATGCCGCGAGCGGATGATGACTCCCTCGGCCTCACCGGGCTGGACGCCGGTTGCTTGAGGTGGGGCAAACAGGTTGTAGATCGAGACGGGCTCAAAATATGGGCGAATATAGTCAGTTTCCTGACGTTCGCGAGTCGTTTCCTCGACCTGTTCTTCCTGCATGGTGAACGGGTTAAGCTGGGGCCGCATGGTGGTCGAGGTGACGACACGCTGTTTCGTCTCAGTGAACGAACGGATGCGGCCGAAGGCGGTTCCGTAGATGCCTTCCTCGGTCACGAACAGCTTCGCCTTGGCCTTGAACTTCTCGCGGTCCATGATCCAACGCATGTACTGTCGCAGGTGGCCGGGACGTTCATTGTCGAAGTGGTTGGGCTGGAGGTCGAAGAAGGGATCGGTCGCAAAGATCGTCTGCATCATGGAACTGACGAAGTTCGTGACGGCTTCCTTCGTGGCAGGCATCTTCAATGTCGAACGCTCGGAGTTCTTCGTCTTGTCCTGCGCGTCGGGGATACAACGCCACATCCGGTACCATTCCAGCCACTTGGATTCAAGACTGGAGCGAGCATCGCGCCAGACCTTGTACTTGCTCTGGACGTAATCCGCAATCGCATCAATGCGGGGTTCGGGGGTGGTCGAGGCGGGTCCTTCGGGACCAACGAGGTCTTCCAGCGAAGGGTTGCCGAGCGTGAAATCCACGGTCGGATCGAGAACCACGGGCTCGTTGTCGGCCCGTGGTGCTTTCTTGATTGGTACCAATTTATCAGCCATTTCGTCCCCCCGCCTTCAAGATACACATTGGAGCGGGCTCGGTCAAGTGAGGTGCAGAACTGGGCCGGTCAGTACCCGGTCTCTTCGTCGCGAGGGGTCCACTCACGGTTGATCCACTCGGACCCGGCGTTCGGTGGAACGTAGCAGGCGGGAAGCTGGATGAGTCGCCGGGTAGCTTCGATCAGGTGGTCGTTGGCATCAACCGGTTTGTTGAGTTCGGTCTTGTCCTTTGCCCCGGCCTGCTTCCAGTCCTTCCACACATACCGCTGCATCTCCCACACCGCACGCTCGCAGTTGCGGAACCAGAACAGGCTCGCCAAGCCGTTCTTCGACTTGAGGGCATCCTTCATCGCGAGGATTCCGCCAGATAGATCCTTTGAACCGCATTCGAGCAGGATGCCTTCCTCTGCAAGCCGGTTCTCGATGATCGTGAACGTCGATTCGCCCCGGTTCGTGTCACCTTGGGATGAAGGTTCGATGAGTACCAGTTCGAGTTTGTGGGTATTCTTGTGGAAGTCGATCAGCGTGTCTGCGACCTGATCGGGGGTCTGGTGCTTGAACGACTCGGACACGACGAACTGGTTGCCCCGGGGGTCGACCGCCATGAAGACAATGGCTTGCTCGGTGCGGGGATGCGTATCGACAGAGGCGTAGCAGGTGTAGTTCGGCGGGATGTCGAAGGGGTTGATAACGTGCTTTGCCTTGTCGAACTCCTTGAAAACGAGGCCCTGAAGGTGCAGGAACTTGCCCGACAGGCGCGTCTCCTTCTCCTCATCCGACAGCTTGCTCTCGAACTCGTCGAGGGCTTCCTTGGAGACGTGCGGGTTCTCGCGGGAGTGCATCTGCATCGTCCAGATCGAGGGGTCGGGCTTGTTCACGATCTCGTCGGCAATCCACGCTTCCTTCAGCGGGGTCATCGAGAACAAGGAAATGCCCTTGTGATCGACGAGACCACGGATGTTGGCGATGTAGTGGGACCTTGGGGGAGGCTCGTCGTAGACGCAGACGTGGCCGTCCCAGCCTTCCATCATGGCCGAGTCCTGCTGGTAGGTGAGCAGGTCGATGACGGAGCCGTTGGCGAAAATCCAGTGCGTCTCGACGCCGAAAGAGTTCTTCTTTTTGGCGACGATCCACTCGGGGCAGACGTACTTGCGGAGCTTGGGTATCTGGACCTGCTCGAGAGCGGTCATGTCCTCGGCGAGCAAACGAATCTTGACCGGGGGCTCGAAGCGCAGCTTGCCGGGGTCGGGCGGGGCCGCGAGGAGCTTGGCTACGGCGCGGAACTCCTTGTCGCTGGCGAAAGTGCGCTGGATGACGGGGAACGTCTTGTCCTTGCGCCTGAGCACACTCGGCGGCTTGCCCTCCCGCTTCATGATCTCGCCTATGGTGCGGCCGTCATCGGAGGTCGTGAACTGGGCCTCCTGCCAGCCGTCCCATTGCCCGAGGGCCTCGATGGCTGGCTTCAGTTCGTGCGGGAAGGCGGCGGTGAAAGAACCGTCAGGATGGATGGTTGTGCGGAGGGAGCCGGGCAGGGAAACTGCCGTGGGTCTGGCAACCCACGGCAGCCGTCCTATGGCGAGGGAGACCGCGGCGGCGACGGCACTCTCCGTCTTGCCTGACCGGTTGCCCCCGAGAAGCACGAACGTGGAGAGAGTGGGGTCGCGGAGGGCGTCGAAGAACAGTTGCTGGCGTTCGTGGGGTGTGAACTTCTCCAGCCGGTGAGTTTCCTCGTACTTTCGGACCTGCTCCAACAGCTCGGCCTTGCGAGCCTTGGCTTCCAGCAGGAGGGCGCGGATGCGCTCGGGGGAGTCCACCGGCTTGCCGTTCTGGGATGCAACGTGCTTTTCTTTTGCCATCTTTGAGCCTCCAAGGGCCTCCGATTCTTAGTTTCTAGGGGCCTACGAGGGTCAAGATACCACTAGATGCGGGTCTGGGGCAAGGCCGGTATTTTGGTGCGCGAGATTCGTGGGATATACGGCTCGCTTTCTTTTTCCGATCCCTTCCCCTGCCCCGAGTTCTTTTTGGTTCTTTTGTTTCGGCTGCGTTTTTCGGCAAAAAATATCATAAAGCATCATTTTTCAACACATTTTTCTGCCGTTTTTCGGGCGCGTCTGTGCCCGTTCGGCGGGGGCGTGGCGGCCCTTCTGCCCCGGATCATCGAGATTCAGGGACCAGGGGATACCTGCTCTTGCGTGCTCTGAAGCGGTTCAGGCGCGGTATCAGTGGCGGCCGATAAGTAAGAAAGATAGATTGCATCCGGTTTTCCGGCCCCGGTGCATGGGTTCGGCGTATGTTCTCTTCCGTTCTTCTGTTCCCGTCTTTTGGAGTATTCGATAAAATGAAAAACCGGATACCCTGTGTTGTAGGGTATCCGGTTTCGGCTCTGGCCAGTATCTCGGGTTATTCACCCTATGGGGGGCGTAGCATGTAAGCAAGCTCG
>Ga0302246_1002131_pt1 | contig 12327 bp, 11 predicted proteins | sample AAG_UR_Trp_MG_FD_193533 | JGI IMG/M metagenome (GOLD analysis project Ga0302246, IMG submission 193533) | Enriched activated sludge microbial communities from anaerobic digester in WTTP, New Holstein, Wisconsin, United States - AAG_UR_Trp | ecosystem: Engineered > Bioreactor > Anaerobic >...
CTGGCATACTTATCCTAAAACCCCTAAGATGAATGCGCATTGTGAAAGATTTAATCGAACCTTACAGGAAGAATTCGTTAATTATCACTCTTATCTACTTAAGGACACAACCGCGTTCAATGATAAGTTAGTTGACTACCTTATCTGGTTCAATACTAAAAGGCCTCACAAATCTTTAAATCTTCGTTCACCCATCCAATTCTTAACCCAAGAATACTCCAAGGAGTGCCATATGTGGTGGACGCGTACAAAGAGTTGACAATTTTTACGATTTTCGTTAAACTCTTGGCATTGTTTATCTGTTTGGAATAATTATTATTGAATAAATCAAAATAAATATTCGCAGGTTTAACGTAAATGCCGAAATAGCTCAGTTGGTTAGAGCGACGGTTTTGTAAACCGTAGGTCGTGGGTTCGAATCCCACTTTCGGCTCCATCTTTCATTATTGTGTTGAAAATAATAATTAATAAAATAATAAAGACTAAAAAAGTGTTTTGCGGAGATTTTTTATTATTTGTAAACTATTCATGAATTAATATATATGTCTCAAGATAATCTGATTAAGTTTGAGTGTAAAGATTGCAAGCAGATTAATTATTATTCTAGCAAGAATAAAAAAACACTCAAGAATCGTTTAGAGCTTGTTAAATTTTGCAAGCATTGTAAAAAAAGAACCATGCATAAAGAAACCAAATAAAATCCGCATAGGCGGATTTTTTTGCTTTTAAAAAGATGTTAATTAGTATAAGATAGAATAATTATGGGTTTATTTGATCCTCAACCAGCCAAAGTTAAGCCAATAAAACGTTTAGTTTATAAATTTCCTAAAAATATTAATAAAAAAATATTTTTATTAATTTATTTTGGTAGTTTATTTTTTTGGATTATGGTCGCATGTTTGATTGGCTGGTTGATTTTTTTTATTTTATTACCCATGATTATTGCCTCCTTTTTATTTGAATATGCATTAATCGGTATGGTTATTTCAATTGTTACTGGAGTGATTTTAGGGTCTTTTATGGGATCGTTGATAGTTAATATTATTATTCAAGAAGGAATTAGGGCCGGAGATATTAAAATTAGTTAAGAAAATTTGATATTAAAAAATACATATATAACATTTAGAAATATTTAATATGATATATTCAAAATTAGTTCATAAAGCTTCGGAATTTGCGGCTAAAATGCATGAAGGGCAGTATAGAAAATACCCCAAAAATACACCTTATTTTTCTCATTTGGCATGCGTTTCATTAATGTTGCAAAAAGCTGGATATGATGATGATGTAATTGCGGCGGGTTTTCTTCATGATGTACTAGAGGATACAAAATGCACTGAAAAACAATTGAGACAAGAATTTGGGGATAAAATTACTGATTTGGTTTTGGCGGTGAGTGAAGATAAACAAGAGAAAAATTGGATTTTAAGGAAAGAAATGTATAGAGAAAAGATAAGATTATCGAATGCCGATGTGGCGGCTTTGTCGGGAGCGGATCATTTACATAATATAAAAAGTATGATTTTGGCTATTGAATCGGGAGTTGATATAGAAAAAATATTTATAATTAATTTAGCGGAAAGATTAAAACATGAAAAATTGCTAACTTTAATAATACGTGAAAAGCTTATTGCAAATAGTTTGATTGAAGAATTGGAAAAAGCAGTAGCTGAATGGGAAGTATTAATGTAATTATATGGCAAAATACGATGATTATTTAACGGCTTCGGATTATTATAAATTTTTGAATTGTCCGCATTGGCCTTATTATGAGCGTTTTCACACTGAAGAGGAGGGGTTTTTGAAACGAGAAATGACTGAAGGAGAAAAACAAAGGCTTGAAGATGGTTTGAAACATGAGGAAGAAGTAATACGCGCGTTATATGCTGATAAAAATATTAAAAAACAAATTCCAACAGGGGATCCGGAATTTGATTCAGAGGCTACGATTAAATTAATGAGAGAGGGGGTAGAATATATTTATCAGGGAACATTGACTCATAATGATTGGACAGGTAGACCTGATTTACTGATGAAAATTCAGGGAAATAGCGATTTGGGTGACTGGTACTATGTTCCGATAGATATAAAAAGCGCGCATTATGTACAAAAATATCATCGCTTGCAATTAATGTTTTATGCGGTATTGCTAGAAGCATTGCAAGGAAGATTTCCAGGACGTGGTTATATTATAAATAAAGATGGAGAACAGCATGAAATAGAATTAGGAGATTATGTTATTGAATTTAATGAAATAACTGCTGAATTGGAAGCTATTAGAGCTGGTGAAAAACCAGATCCTGTATTAAGAAAAAGTTGTTTTGATGTTGGTCCGTGGGGGGCTTTATGTAAAGAGTATGCAATTGGTTCAAATGATATAGCTCAATTGTTCAATGTGGATATTAGAAAATTAAAAGCATTGCGAGAGTTGGGTATACGCACTCTTACGGATGCGGCCAAAATGAATATTGCAGATATTGACGGAAGAATGCCGGGTTTGCGAGCTCATGGACTTATGGTAGCTAAAATGCAAGCTAGAGCCTTATTGGAAAGAAAAGTTATTATAAGGGAACCGATTCATTTAAATACTCCTTTAATGGAGATACATTTTGATATTGAAAGTGACCCCCCGAATGATTTTGATTATTTGTATGGAATTTTTATTCGAACTAAAGAAAAGAGCGAATACAAAGCTTTTGTTGCTAGAAATATTGATGAAGAAAAAGAAATGTGGAATAATTTTTTGAATTGGATCGAAACTTTGACAGTATCATATCAGGTAATTCATTATGCGAATTATGAAAAAGTACGTCTTGCGGTTTTAGAAAAGCGTTATGGAGGATCAGTGGCTTTGGATAGATTTAGAGATAATATGATTGATATTAAACAAGTAATAACGCATTCGGTTGTTTTCCCTTTACATTTTTATGGTTTAAAATATGTTGCTCCTTTTTTGGGATTTTCTTGGCGCGGTGAAGTAAAAAGCGGAGGACAATCTGTTGATATTTTTGAAGAATTTTTGAAAACTAAAAATGAGGATTTGTTGAATCAAATTATCGTGTATAATGAAGATGATGTCCGAGCTACTGCAGTAATTGCAGATTGGTGCCGAAATTATGCAAGTAAATTAACAGAATATAATGAACCGTATCCTTGGGAAAAGGGTATTAAACTAGGTACTTATAAAATATAAAAATTTAATTAAGTTTAATGCTTAATTCTTTTGATTTGAATCTGTTAGAGGAATTTTTATTTTATACATCATGAGAATGACGGATTGATGATGTAATTGAAATTTCATTTTTTTGTAATAGCGGTATTTTGACGAAGGTGATTGAGGCAATGGCTGAGGTTATTGGTATAGAAATGACTATGCCAATTGTGCCAACAATTGTGAGCAATAGAGTATTGGCCGTAAAATCTTGGTTTAAAAAATTTAACCATGAAGTTTGTACTTGATAGCGATATAAAAAGATGGAAATTGCAGATCCTATCCAAGCAAACGCTAATATTGCGCCCATTGTGCTAGCATGTTCTCGTCCGATATTGATTCCTATGCGAAATAGATTTTTCCAATTTTTTTCAGGATTAATTTTTTTTAATTCAATCATACCGGAAATGATCGATGATGATATATCTTGAATTATGGCAAAACAAATAAGTATGAATCCGATGAGTATAAGATAGTTAGGGTTTAAGGTTGGATTATTGGCAAGTATGGTGGATGCATTTGCATCAAGAGAAACTTGCATGTGCATTGATGTGGCGGTAATGATTGCGATTGTTGTTGTTAGCATTGTTCCGGAAACGGTAGATATAATTGTAAGTAACGATGCTTTACGCCGACCGTTTAGGATTAATGATGAAAGCGTACTTAGAATTGTTATTGATAAAAAAGAAATAAGGAAAATATTCCATCCACGTAAATATAGAGGGATTGTTGTATATATTCCAAGTAAAACGGTTAGATTTAATATGGCAAAAATTTGTAAACCACGTAAACCAAAAAAGAATAGTAATACGAATATTAATAATCCATAAGAAATAATGTATATATTTCTACGATCATATGTTTCAAAAAATATTTTTGGCTCTGCGTCTAAACCTTCTGGTTGGATGAATACCATAATGGCATCACCGGGAGATGGTAGGATTTTTTGAGAGTTTTTTTGTTCTTTTATTGTAAATGTTTTGTTTTTGTATGCACCGGAAATAATTTGAATCGTATAATTAAATTTTAAAGTAGCGCCATTTTCTGTTTGAACTCCAATTTGATCTACGGCTTTAACCAAGGCTCTTTCGTAAGAGCCGTAACGAGATCGATAGTTTGTATTGTACGATGAATTATCTGATTCAATATTGATCCCTGGCAATATAAGATCTTCGGTACTACTGGCAGTAAGTTCGATTATTTGAGCATGAGCTTGAGGTGTAAAAAAAAATAGATTTAAAAAAACAAAAAAGCCCACAAAAAAGATATGGTTAGTGTTTTTATGTTTATTCTGAAAAATCATAAAAATATATTATCTCAAGAGAAATAAATCGGCAATAATAAATTTTTAGTTACTAATTATAAATAAGTTTAAAAAAGAACTATGTGTGTACTTTTTGGATTTTTATTTTTTGTCGTGGATGCATATTGACACGTTTGGTTAAGTATTTTTTGTTCAAAAAGCTCGTGTTTTGTTCAATAATTGTAATCTTTAAAAAAACTCGCATTTGCGAGTTTTTTTAAATGGTCGGGCTAGTGGGACTTGAACCCACGGCCTCGTCGTCCCGAACGACGCGCGCTAGCCAACTGCGCCATAGCCCGTAATCGTAATATAAAATTTAGAATATGAAGAAGCGAAATCTGAATATTTAATTGCGTTTGGAATGGGCTAACTATATCAAATTGAGACTAGAATTGCAATATTAGACGGTGAAATGAAATTGATATAAAATAATGAATATATGGAAATTATTATTGTTAGCTTACAAATCGGCGTTATCACTGCTTGTCTTATAGTAGTTTTTGCGGTTTTTTTATATCAATGGAGCCTGTTTGCAACTCGAGCTCCATTTGTAGAAATTCCACGAGAAATTTTACCTGATATAGTTAAAGCCATGAATGTAAAATCAGGAGATGTGGTTTATGATTTAGGAAGTGGTGATGGAAGGGTTTTGGAAGCTTGTTATTTAAAGGAACCAAAAGCAAAATATATAGGTATTGATAAAGCGTTAGCGCCGTTTTTATTAGCTAAATGGAAAATGAGAAGATTGATGAAAACAGCTGATATCAAGTTTTTACATAAAAATTTTTTTAAACATAATTTTAAAGACGCGACACATATTTATTTGTATTTGTTTCCAGGGCTATTAAAGAGCTTATTGCCAAAATTGCAACAAGAATTGCCTCCAGGGGCTAAAATTATTTCGTGTGATTATGTTTTTCCGCATGTTGAGCCTATTGAAATTATTGATTTAAATCGTCCTAAGGGTAAAAGAGGGAGAAAGATATATATTTATCATTTATCTTAATTGCGTTAATAATAATTTATTTAGACCAAGATTGAAATTAATTGCGAGTTTTTGTGTTATAATATTTTTATGGTTAAAAGAAAGACAGTTAAAAATAAGAAGAAGATTTCTGTTAGAACTAAAAAAACTTGTAATTATTGGAATTGGTTTTTGTTTGGATTGGGGTTTGTAACATTTTTGGCAATAGGATTGCCTTTGGCCTTGTGGGTGAAAGCTGAAGAAGCTGATTTGATAATAGATACTCAGGATACTGATTTATTGCTTGTGCTGGCAGGACAAGAAAAAATTAATGAAAAAATTAATGCAATGATGCAAAAAATGGATTCGTTAAATAAATTTGATGACGCAAGCGTAGATTGCTGGAATCAATGTAGATTAAAACAATCTTTGTGTCTTGAAACTGAAAAAATTGATAATCATGACGATTTATTAAATATCTGCTCGCAAAGAAATCAAGATTGCATTGAACAGTGTGACGAGAAAACAAAAAATAAAATTTCTTGCCAAGATTATTGCGCTATTTCTTTTGGAGGTTGTATTGAGAGAGCACTAATTCCGCAGAAAATCGTGCTTAAAGATGAGAGAAATTGGCTAGATTTATGCGTAAATGAAAATTTAAATTGTTTGCAAAAAAAGTGTGATTTTACTGACGATGCAATTACGCAAAATGGAGTTTGTCTAGATCAATGTCAAAGATTTAGGGATATTTGTCAGTCTGGTCGTGTAATATATGACGAGAAGGCTTTGGATATTTGTGAACGTTTAATTAAAGTTTGTGAATATAAAGCTTGTGGAGTATAAAATGATTATTAATTTTAAAAGATTAAAAATTAGTTAAAATTTTGTGTAATCTTTAGATGTTATTTATGAAATTCGACGTGTTTTTGATGCGATGATAACGTGTTTTTTAATATGCAAAAAAGTTTATTTATTCAAACTGACGAAAACGTTGCGAAGTATCAACCGTTAGCTGATAGATTAAGACCGAGAAATTTTGATGAGATGGTGGGGCAAAAAGAATTAATCAATCCAGAATCTTCTTTTAGAATTTTAATAGAAAAAGATAAAGTTCCGAATTGTATTTTTTGGGGACCACCGGGAACAGGTAAAACTACTTTGGCAGAAGTTATAGCATTAACAACAAAAGCCGATTTTGTTCGTCTTTCGGCAGTAACTGCCGGTGTGCAAGATATTAGGAAGATTGTATCTGTAGCCAAAGAAAAAATGATATTAGGAAAAAGGACGATATTATTTATTGATGAGATACATAGATTTAATAAGAGTCAGCAAGATGCTTTACTACCTCATATAGAAAAAGGTGTTTTGATTTGCATAGGCGCTACAACGGAAAATCCAAGTTTTGAAGTGAATCAAGCCTTGCTTTCAAGGGTAAGAGTTTTTGTATTACATTCTTTAAGCGAATCAGATTTACGTAAGTTGTTGCAATTTGCGCTTATGGACAAAGAACGCGGATTGGGAAATGAGAATTTGTTTATAGAAGATTATGTTCTTACAACGATAGCGCAACAAGCAAATGGTGATGCGAGATCAGCTTTGAATATTTTAGAAATGTGTGCCAATGCGATGCTTGGTAAAAAAGATAAGAAAATAACTTATAATGTACTCAAAATAGTTCTTCAAAGAACACAAATGATATATGATAAAAATAGTGAAGAGCATTATAATATTATAAGTGCATTACATAAGTCCATGAGAGGTTCGGATTCTAATGCGGCGTTATATTGGCTGGCAAGAATGTTGGAGGCCGGAGAAGATCCAATGTATGTAGCACGCAGGATAGTAAGATTTGCTTCGGAAGATATTGGATTGGCTGATCCTCAAGCTTTATTGTTATCCGTTGCAACAATGCAGGCTGTGAATTTTCTTGGTTACCCTGAATGCACGGTTCACTTGGCGCAAGCGGTTGTATATTGCTCAAGGGCTCCAAAATCTAATGTTATTTATACAGCTTATGAATCTGCGGCGAGAGACGCTAAAAAAACATCTTATCTTGGCGTGCCGTTGCATTTAAGAAATGCTCCAACCAAATTGATGAAAGATTTAGGTTATGGTGAGAATTATAAGTATAACCCTAATTTTAAAGAACCAGTTGAACAAGATTATTTACCAAAAGAACTTAAAGGAAAAAGTTATATTGAATAATTATCAAATTATTAATTATTTAAGATAATTATCTCTATTTGTTTTTAAATATTTGTTTGTTAAATAAATGAAATTGCAATTGTCGTAAGATGGCTGAAAAAGAAAAATTTTGCTATAATAATAGATGTGAGGCAGAATTATTTGCGTGAAAAACGAAATACAAATGACATGAGTCGGAGGTTTTTATTTTTGACTGTATCGATGATCATTTTGTGTTTTATTTTAATTTTAAGATTGGCTAAAATTCAAATATTGGACAATGCTGTTTATCAAGTTTTGGCTTCAGGACAACATGATTTAGAAGCAAAATTATTGCCAGAAAGAGGTAGAATTTTGATTAAAGATTCACTGGACGGTAAATATTATCCTTTGGCGGCCAATAGAGATTCTTGGTTATTGTACGCTGAACCGAAAAATATCAAAGATCCAATATTGACCGCGCATGATTTGGCTGATTTGTTAGGAATGGCAGAAGTTGATTTATTGTCAAAGCTGGATAAACGCGATGATCCTTATGAATTATTAAGTCGAGATTTAGATCAAGAAAAGGTTGCTATGATTGAAGAAAAAAAATTAGAAGGGATAGGTTTTTCTAGAAATCGCGCAAGATTATACCCCGAGAAGCAAATGGGAGGGCAGGTGATAGGGCTTGTAACAGAAAATGAACAAGGAGTTATGCAAGGCAGATATGGAGTGGAATCGACTTATGAAGATTTGTTATCTGGTAAACCGGGTTCATTGTCGTTTGAGGCTGATGCGACAGGGAGAAGGATTATTTTTGGGCAGAATGTTTTGAAGGAGGCTGTGAATGGCTCTGATATTGTTTTGACTTTGGATAGATCGGTGCAATTTCAAGCCTGTGAAAAAATTAAACAGGGAGTTTTGCGCTATGAAGCTGATAACGGAACCATGGTAATAATGAATTCGAAAACCGGAGGAATTATAGCAATGTGTTCTTTTCCGGATTTTGATCCAGCGAATTTAAAAGAGATTACTGATGTGGCAATTTTTAATAATCCTGCAACGTTTGTCGCTTATGAGCCTGGATCAGTTTTTAAGGCAATTACAATGGCGGGAGGAATTAATGAAAATAAAGTGAATCCTGCTACAACTTATGAGGATTTTGGTTTTTTGGAAATAGATGATTTTAAAATAAAGAATTCAGATGGAAAAATCCACGGTATTAAAACAATGACAGAGGTTTTGGATGAATCTTTGAATACTGGTTCGGTTTTTGTGCAAAAACAATTGGGTAAAACTATATTTAGAAATTATGTTAAAGCTTTTGGTTTCGGAGAACGTACGGAAGTCGGTTTGAGACCGGAATCTCCAGGAGATATTAGATCTTTGGATAACAAGGGGGATATTTTTGCGGCAACCGCTTCTTATGGACAAGGGATAACAGTTACTCCAATACAACTAGTGGCTGCGTTTGGAGCTTTGGCTAACGAGGGTAAGCTTATGAAGCCTTATTTAGTTTCTGAAATTATCCATGAAGATGGAACCCGTGAAATCACCGAACCAAAAATGGTAAGAGATGTAATTACTCAAAAATCAGCGCAAACAATTACTAGAATGTTGGTTTCGGTGGTTGAAGGTCCGCATGGTAAATTGGCACAAGTTCCAGGTTATTGGATTGCTGGTAAAACTGGAACTGCGCAAGTGGCTAAGCAGGGTAGTCGTGGATATGAAGAAAATAAATTTATTACAACTTTTGTTGGATATGCTCCGGCCGATGAGCCAGAATTTGTTATGTTGGTTAAATTAGATAATCCCAAAACAGCAAAATGGGCAACATCAACGTCCGCTCCGATTTTTGGTGAAATGGCCAAATATCTGTTGAATTATTTAAATATTAAACCAACAAGACAATAATTAATCAATCGTTTTTATTATTAGATATTGGTTTTTGACTTTGATAGATATTAGACTTGTAATGTTATTGACTCTAATTTATGTTTGGCGTAATTTAGATGTATATGCGAAAAATACTTGAAAGATATTTGGGTTGGTGCACACGCAAGGCAATTTTAAGAGATAAACCGATAGTTGTTGCTATTGGAGGATCTGTTGGTAAAACTTCGGCTAGAGAAGCTGTTGAAATAGCTTTATCTGGTTTATTTAAGCCTGAAGAGTTTAGGACTTCGCAAAAAAATTATAATAATGAAATTGGGCTACCAATTTCTGTTTTTGCTAAATCAATGCCTGGAAGATATTTATTGAGATGGTTGGATTTGCTTTTTACTGCGACGAATTATGCTCTTGGTTTTAAAAAATTAACCATGAGATACTTGGTTTTGGAAATGGGAGCTGATCATCCGGGTGATTTGGATTATTTGTTAAAAATTGCTCCGCCTCAAATAGCAATTGTTACAGCAATGGGAGCGGAACATGTTGAATATTTTGGGTCTATTGATGAAGCTGTAAAAGAAGAGCGAAAGATTTTGTTGGCATTACCACCTGATGGTGAAGCGATATTAAATACTGATGATGAATTTACATGGCATTCAAGGTCATTAATTTCTGGAGAGGCTGTTGGTTTTGGCAAACACGCAGACGCCATGGCCAGAATAGATAGCACAAGAATTATTTATGATCAAGATAATTTTGCTAATTCGGGCTTAGAAGTTTCTATAAAAATAATGGGATATCATGATTTTACCTTTGTGCTACGTGGAGTCTTCGGAGAGCCTCATGCTTATGCTGTATCTTCGGCGTTGGCTTTTTGTTTATCCATGGATCATGATATAAAACCAGCGGTTGCTAAAATGATACAGGATTATAAAGGAGTGGCAGGCAGAACGAGGCTTATTAAAGGAATAAAAAAGACGGTTCTTTTGGATGATACATATAATGCTCAACCGCAGGCTATGGCATCTGCAATACGCGATTTAATTCGTTTTCCGGTTCCGAACAATGGGCGTAGGATAGCCGTTTTAGGAGATATGCTAGAGTTAGGAGATTTGACTCAAAAAGAGCATGAAATGATAGGTAAACAGGTGGCGGAATCAAATATTGACTTGTTGATTTGTTGTGGTACACTAGGGCGTATTATCGGTGATATGGCAATTATCCATGGTATGGAAGAAGATAAAGTTAAGATAATGGAAAATAGTGAAAAAGCCGGTTATTTTTTACAGCAAGAAGTAATAAAACAAGGGGATGTGATTTTGGTTAAAGGCTCTCAAAGTGTGCGTATGGAGAAGGTAATAAAAGAGTTAATGGCTGAACCTTTGCGGGCGCAAGAGTTATTAGCAAGGCAAACTCCAGAGTGGCTTACTAAATTTCGCTAAACTTTATATTGTGTACGGCCCGTTCGTCTAGGGGCTAGGACGTCACCCTCTCACGGTGAAAACAGGGGTTCAATTCCCCTACGGGCTACCAAAAAACTTCTCCAGTATAGAGAAGTTTTTTTGTAGAAGTATGATGAAGGAATTAAATAAGAAAAGTGGAAATTGATAGTGTGTATGCAATATGCATTTGAATTTTATGTTATAATAATATTGTGATGGAAAATTTTGGTTATCATGCAATAGCATCCGTGCTTTACGGTTTGATTTTGAGCCTGTTTTTAAAAATTACACGCCCAGCTTATTTGTCATTCAGAAGAAGAAAGAGCGGTTATGGAGTGGTATTTAACAGTGTAACCGGGAAGCCGGAAGCAATGGCAGTTGTTTCTTTGCAAACCTTAGGTGGAAAAACTGTACGCACAGCTCCAACGGATAGGGAAGGGAGATATAATCTTGTAGCCCCTAAAGGAGATTATTTATTGGAGGTTAGGAAGGCGGGTTTTGAATATCCTTCCAAGATTTTAAATAAAAATAACAATGACTCCACATACGATAATTTGCTGTCAGCGACTCATATTATTGTAACAGACCATGGATCGATTACTAAAAATATCCCCATAGACCCAAAGAATGCAACTCGTAGAATATCAATTATTAAAAAATATTTTATTAGAAACCGTCATTTTCAAGATTTTTTATCTTTCTTTTTACCAATTTTAGCATTAATTACGGTTTTGATTTTTAGAGAGTATTGGATATTGTGGTTTTTATTAATTTTATATTATTTTGCTCTATTTTATAGGTTTTTAGATTTTAAACCTCCACCTCCTCCTTATGGAACTATTCGTGATGTTGAAACGCGAGTGCCTTTAGATTTGGTAATGGTGAGAATTTTTGATCAGAAAAACGGCAAACTACTTGAGTCACAAATAACATCTGGCAAGGGTAGATATGCTTTTGTTGTTAAAAAAGGGAGATATAGACTTCTTATTCAAAAACAAGGATATAAAAGCGTGATTATAAATTTTCCGGAGGTAAAGCAGGATTATTTTTTGCTGGCAAAAGATGTTTATATGAGTAATAGAAATAAAGAAATTCATAAAGATTAACTATTAAATTAAAGATCAATAATTAGTATTTTAAAAGAAATTTATATTGATATTGTCGATGATGAATTTTAGTCTTGATGAACTTTGATTTTGATGGTTTTAATTAAGTTGTTTAATTATGCACGCGCTCAGATACATATTGCACTCTTCTAACCATAGAAGAACATGCAAATACAGCGCAAAGGATACAACATAAAAGGGTTTTGGAAGATAACCGATTATGCCATACGCTTGGCATATATGGT
>Ga0302246_1002136_pt1 | contig 12315 bp, 10 predicted proteins | sample AAG_UR_Trp_MG_FD_193533 | JGI IMG/M metagenome (GOLD analysis project Ga0302246, IMG submission 193533) | Enriched activated sludge microbial communities from anaerobic digester in WTTP, New Holstein, Wisconsin, United States - AAG_UR_Trp | ecosystem: Engineered > Bioreactor > Anaerobic >...
CCCTCTCTTCCCAGAGTATCGTCCGGATTTGAGAAAAGTTTCAAACCGATTCCAGAAGCATTTCTGTAGAATCTTTGCTGACTTTGTTACCCTGCCCTGCCATCACTCCTTTCCTTTTCCACCCGATTGAAAAGATCCTTTTATAACCGACTGAAAAACACCCCCCCTATCCATTCCGGCAAACAGAAAAACTGGTTTGCGGCACCTGCACTCGTCACGATCGCTTTTATCAGCGATAATATTGGTTTCCTCCCTGATCTCGTATCCAATAAAAAAGCTGCCACGTAAAACTTTAGAACATTTTACCGGCAGCTCGGCTGTCTTAGTCAAATGAAGACCCGCGGCTTTCCGTACCGACATTTCTGACGGGTTGGCTTTTTCTGGTAGTTTATTTTTATTTCAAAGCGTGGTTTGTTACAACCCGTTTAAAAAACTGAATTTCTATCAGGAAATAACTAGTAATTTTCATCCTGTGAGGAATCAGGCGGGGTGAAACATCGGCAATAAACCGGCATCCAGCCAAATTCATTCCGGATTCCGTCTTTCGACGGAATGGCGGAAATGGATCTGTTCAATGGACGGAGTCATCATGCTGGGACGCCGATGACTTTATCAAACCGTTGATTGAGGAGATCCGGGTTGGCGGCCAAAGGGCGGTGGTTAGGAACAACCACCGGAACCCTACAAACAACAAAACCGGGCCACCCCAATGGAGTGCCCGGTTTTGGTAATGTCTGGCTCCGCGTATGCAACCTGTTTCATAATTCTCCTATTTCTTGCGGCGCTGTTAAATTGGAGAAATCAACCATTACGATAAACTGCAAATGAACTGGCCGTTTTCGCCGCCACAAAACCCGTAAAATTTTTTCTATAAACCTATTAAAAGGAATCCTCCAAATCAATCATCCGGCCCCAGTGCATCCCTATGTCCCACCAATAAGAAAACACTGTTTAGGTGGTATATATTCATTATCACTCACCAATTCCTGTGGAGCACCCGTGTTTGTTCGAGAAATGAATCGTTCTACAAATGATTGATCTCCAGGTTGCCCCAGGAACGGCTTAGATACTCGGCCACAAGTCGCCTATGACAGTGTTCAGGGGTGGCCTCACTACAAAGAAGGCAACCACCATCGATAACATCTTTTTCGACTCTTTCCGCTATTTTCCTCTCTGCCATAAGAGTTAGAAATTGACGCTCATATGTGACCCAATCTCCATTGTTTTTCTTAAATGCTTCCAAAATATCCTGAGTTGGAGCAAGTTCCTTCATGTGCAGGTATTCAATATTATTTATTTCTTTTAAAAAAAATCGCAAATCATCCTTTTTGGTGAATCCGGCCAATTGAGAGACGTTATTTAATCTGACATCAAGCAACCTAACTAGGCCGGGTTGCTTTAACCGTGTAAAGAATTGCTCGGCGCTCTTTTTGGTGAAACCAATGGTATAAACTTTCATGGAAGATCTTCCTCTTGATGTTCTTTAATGCGCATTGTGTCATCTTGATAGGCAATGTCTTCGCCATGTCGCTCATAGGCTTCGGACAATATCTCATCACGTGTACGAAATAGTTCCATGTCAGCCATTTTCAGGGCCTTAAGCATTCGAGACTCTAAATCGGCATGAGATTCCAAATGCCCATCAGCCAGTATGTGCTCAACCGATGTGCCATCTTCATGAAGTCTACGCGCTACAAGAATCGCTCGGTGACAATTCAAAGGGTCCTTTTCTGAACACATTATTGCAATGCGATGATTTTCCATTCCCTTGCGAAGTCGATTAAGACCTTCTGAAAACAATGGCTCTTTAGCAAGTAGTTCGTAGCTTACCTTGCCTTGGCGATAACAGGCCGGATTCTCACTCCTCGCTCCCAATTCTTTCCCCAAAAACACATATGCAATACCGGCATCCTGAAGAGATATTTCCAGAGCGCCTTGAGAATATTGTGGATAATGACGGCTGTATGGTTGGGAGCGAACGTCGGCCACGGCGGTGATACCACATCCCTTCAGCAAGAATAAAAATTGCTCAATCGGATGGTTTGAATGTCCAATTGTGAAAAGTGAATCTGACATCAAAGACGCTCCTTTAAAACATTATACCCGCAACAAGTTTGTAATGGTATCCTTGATATTCATCACCCAAACTAATACACAAGACTGGATCTTTGATTGTATAAACGCCATCTGTTTTAGCGAGATAATCTTGCTCAATCTTTGGGTCGGTAACATCTAGCAGATAATAGTTCTTTTTGTAGTGAAATCCGCACCGCACTGCACGTTTGGAATCTGGGTATTCAGGCGCTTTCTTCCCGACCGTCAGTTTCACAGCCTCTATCGCAATCAAGTAGAGAGACGATCCATCAGCATCTCCCGTAGCAATTCTGTTGTTGCAACCTGAATAGCTGCTTTCACCTACTGTCCATAGTATTACCGGGTTGTCGATCCATTTATGCAAATCATTCCAAGATAAATGCCCCTGCTTCTGCCAATAATATGCAGGATCGATACGATGATTTTCTTTTTGGTGGATCGCCGGTTGATGGCAATCAAATTCGATCGCCACTATGTCAAGCAGCCCGGGAACATGACCATTTTGATAACAGCACTCCTTTATCGACAGCTCATGGCTTGGCCGATGGCTGATTGGGCGTACCCAACCACCTGGTCTCCCAGAACACCACTCTTTGCCGGCAACGCAATATCCACCAGTTTTACGGCTATTAGCGAAACAAACTAATGATTTTGTGTAGGATTCAGGGGCCATTACCTCCTCCAAATATACTTTCCCATAATTCAACGTGAATTTGCCCCCAGCTATTCCGTGGAGACGGTAGTTTGTTCCGAAGATGCTCACCGAATTGAGGTGTATTATTATGCGATGCCCTCATTGGCGTGTTCCTGGACCAGTTGGGATATTCCCGCCGGATATCCTCCTGAGAGCGAAACTCGACCAGGCTGCCAAGGGAGTCTCCGACAAGCTGGCCAAGAAGACACCATTGGGCGCGGGAGAGCATATTGATGTCGAGGAAGTCCCGCGGCATTGAGCCGTCGACTTCGTTCAATATTCCCATACGACCTCACAAGCCATGTATTCGCTCAGCACCATCCGAACAAGCACGCCACCCGTTTCGACCACCGCATATCGATAACGATCAGGTTGAACCACTACCCAACCACCTGACAGCGGGAATCGGTCCGGAGATTTCCCGAACGCCCTCAGGAACGCCCGGCTCCCGATTTCCGGACACAAGTCAATCTTGTCATCACCGGCAACCTGCTCGAACGCCCATCTTTGGTCATCGCTCAATATCTGTAGGGGAGCAAAACCGACCATGCTCGGTTTTTCCAGTTTCGGGTACAACTCATATGCAGCGTGCCCTCTTGCGAGTTTCAGGATCACGTTTCGAACCCGATCGGCTTCCGGTTCCCAAAATAAGTTGTCCGCCGCATCTCCTTTTCGGGCACTTTCTATCCTGTATCTAAGCGCCGGATTTTCTTCCAGAATCCGCTTTACATTAGGACGGTGCGTGTCGGAAGTTTCTGTACCACCGCAGACGACACAATCCAAAAAGCAAGCCACATATTGCTCGTCCAGCGAGTACGAAGCGTTGCACCCTTGGCAGGCACCGACGACCGGAAGCTCCGATGGATAGGGTTCATCCAACAGGACCTTCGAAGGAACGTGGTCACGCGTATCTGGTTGGGTGCCGCAATAGACGCACATGCCCGTGTGACGTTGATCGATAAACAAATGTCGTGGGTCCATCATTGCCCCGTTTGTGCAACCTCATTACCCCCTCCTTTTTGCGTAAGAAGGTACGAGAACTGTTCTCTTATCAACCGTTTGCGTTCTTCAATGAAGTCCTCGAATCGGTCGATCTTCCAAAGGTCCCTGTCTCTAGGTATCAGGTGCATGTCAAGGTAGCTTTCTGGTTTTCCGGAGAACCAGGTTTCGGGCAGGGTATCCGACTTTCCGCCGGCACCGTTTTCCTCTCGGCTGAGAAGCATGCAATTTGCTAGGTGGTTTCGCTCGGCTTCCCGGTATTTCATTAAGTCCTTTCGACCCGTTTTGGGATTATCTGTCTTTACCTTTTTAAGTTCACTTTGCGGAAAGATGTGATCTACCTGTGGCAGGTTATTGTCGTAGGCCGGTGTGTAGTTGAATTGTCGATACCAAAGGTTGAATAGCAAATGGATGGTTTTTGAACCATAGCCCATTTGCCAGAAGCGATCATCTGTCAACTCAAGACTGCGCCCCTGGTTCCGTATAATACCGAATGCTTCATCAAGGTTGAATTCCTTCAATTCAGAGAGTTTTTTTACCAGCGCATCGAGCAGATTGTCCGGCTGACCGCTGAATGCACCAGCTAGAGAGCAACGTAAGAGATAACTATCCAAATCAATGGCCTTTTTCCAGGCATCATGGAAGTGATACCGCACATAGACCAAAGGGATCAGCACAAGATATGTAGGCAGTGCCTTATCACACTGAATGAAGGTCTTGCCGCGCACGAAATCAAGAACATCCATTATAGCCCTTGCTATATCGTCCCACTTTGCCTCGATATCCTCACGAACTCCTTCCTTACGGAACTTCTGTACCTCATAACGGGCCCCTTGACTTAGGAGCACGAGGCAAGTTTTCAAAACGAAGTCGCGATCAAAGGCAAACCCATGTCTATTGAGCGACCCCAGTAAGTCTTCCATCTTCTTATCCGCCACATCCCAACTCGCACTCAGCAGCGAAAACAATAGATCGGATTTCCCCAACCGCGTACCACCTGAATTTGCTCGGATGAAAACTTCAACGACATCGTCCTCCGTGTAAAGTTCTGTGTTTTCAATGCTGTCGAGTTCCTGGTATGAAATGCCGTCGTCGGAATGAAAGGTCTTGAACACTACACCGACATGCTGGCTGATCTTTTCTTTTTGTTCTTCCGAGAGCGCTAGTCCTGCATGATCAATAATGTTTTTTGCCGCAGTGAAGGGATTAGTTGGCCCAAAGACTAGGTCTTTGAACTTGATCCACGGGAAAGTGGCTTGGGCAGAATCAAAAAATGCGAATCTAAACTTAACGTCATCCGGAGCGGATACTTCCCCACTCAGCATGTCGAGAAAGAGTTCCCGCCCTTCATAGCTCCCACAGAGACCTATGAATAGGCTTTGAAGCCTCTGCTGACCGTCCAACACAAGACATTTCTTCCGGCCGTTTTCGGGGACGTAAAAGTCACTCAACCGGAGTCCATTGCGGTAATTGTCGATGAATTTTCTGTGGCGGACCTCGGCCCTGGTCTTCCATATCAACAAAGTGCTGATGGGGTATTCCCGCAGGATCGAGTCGAAGAGGCGGCAGATCTGGTCCTCGCTCCAGACGAACGGCCGCTGGATGTTGGGCAGCCAGAAACCGCCGTCCTCGTCAGGGTTGTTCAGGAAACTTACGATCTTGCGTAAAGAATGCTTCGGTGTCTTCATCTTCCAGCGTCGCCTCCGTTGGTTTGCACGGTTTATCCCTTCGGTGGGTATGGATCTTTGCCGTAGGTATGTTCTGTCTGGATCGTTCCGTCTTGTTTGTGGATGACCACCTGTCCGAGTCCCTGATTTTTCGCCAGCTCCTTGGCCCTCTCGACGGCTTCCGCCTTTGTCTCGTGGCTGCTGGATGCCTTTGATGCCTTCTCCTCCTTAACCTTCCAACCGCCGTCTGTACCGGGTGTCACGTGGTAAGTCTTGCGTTTCGACATTTTCACGCCTCCTGATTTAAGTTGGTTTTTTCTTCGCGCCCGCGGACCGCTTCGAGTATCCGATCAATGCAGACATCGAAGTCTTCTTTGATTTCATGCTGCCACAAACGGATCACAGTCCATCCACTCTGACGGAGTTTCCGGTGGTTTTCGGCGTCCCGCTCCCGGGTCTTGGATATCTTCTTTTTCCAAAAATCAGAGACCTTATCCTCCCAAGAAGGAAAGCGGTATCCGTGCCAAAAGTCGCCGTCCACAAACACAGCGACCCGGGCCTTGCTGAAAACGATGTCCGGCTTGCCTGGCAACTCCTTGACGTGCTTGCGGAATCTCAATCCTCTTCTGTGAAGAGCGGATCGCACATGCACCTCCAGTCCCGTATCCTTTCCCTTGATGCGGGACATGCAGTAGCTGCGCTGTTCGGGCGTCAGGTTATCCGGCATCATCCGGTCCTTGATACAAGCTGAAAGCCCTGGCCATCTCCCTTCGTCCGGGCAAATGGAGCTCCGGCGGGACGGTCGTCAGAACGCTGAAATTCTGTGGTGTTCCCGGACAGATCGTCCTGAAATCGCACTTTTCGCATTTTTCAGGATGCGGCCGCATTGGGAAATCCGAGCCGAGAATGCCGGTGACCGCCCATTCGATGTTGGCGAGGGCTGCTTCCACCGCTTCCTGGCTGATCGGCACATCTACCCGCTGGTTGTCCTTCAGGAGATGAACACTGCCCGTGCGTGCATTCTCACCCAACACCTGTTCAGCAGCGTGAGCGTATAACTGGACTTGAAGAGACAGTTCCGTCCAATCCAGTTCTTCATTCTCTTCCGGCTCCTCTCCACCCTCCATCGCCTTGAAATCGACAATAGCAGCTTCTACGATATGCCCCTCCGCATCTTCGCGGAGCAGGAGATCGATGGCTCCTGTGATCACACAGTTTGCAGCGGGAATCTCAAAGGTAGCTTCGAGCGTCCTCTCCCGTTCGAAGTCGGCCCCGTGATCCTCCACATACTTCTTGGCAATTTCCACGGCGCTCGTCTTTGCCCTTTCATATCCACCGGGACGATTCACGGGATCACTGCTTTGAGGTACGTGCTTGAGGTGGAATGTGTCCTCGACGGCTTGTTCCGCATCTGACGTACGGGGGATTGAATCGGGAAACCTCTCGTGAAGCTTTTGAATCGAGGTGTGAACAGTTCTTCCGTAGCCGAACATGGCCGGCACCGTTGGATTCAGTCCGAACCTCTCCCGGAACTGGTAACTTTTCGGGCACTGTAGGTAGTACCGGATCTCTGTGAAACTCGTAGGATAGTCGGTGTCTTCGATTCGCCGATGCTGTGGCGCATGCGCGAGATTGTCGGGAAGGCCGTTGGGGTCTTGGTCGACCGATGGGTGACCGACTAATTGGAGTGAGTATGGCGATTGCTTGCCAGATGACCTAGCGGCTGGCAGGTTCTCGGCTGCCGTGACGTAGAGATACCGCTCCGCGCGCGTTATAGCCGTGTAAAAGAGTCTCGCTTCTTCGTCCGGTGTGCTTTGATACGCTCCACGAGTGATCGCGTTGGCCATCGCACCAGCAGGAAGCCAGCCGGAATACCGGCTGCGATTTTTAGGAAAACGGCGTGCCTCAGTATCAACAACGAAAACACAAGGGAATTCCAACCCTTTGATCTTGTGGACTGTGGCCACAGTCACTGCATCTGGACGTTGAATCAGGTCGTCCGTGGAAATATCGTAGCCAACCTCCGCGGCGTTCGAAAGGAAGTTGAGCACCTCCGAGAATCTGCTCCTTGAGTCCACGCTCATGTATACTGTTTCAACATCAAGGATCATCCGGCTGAACAGACCGATATCCCGCATGACGTCGTTGGCGAAATAAGACCGCGCGACATTGAAGGACTCAAGCAAGTCGTAGACGAGCTGCTGAGGGTAAAGACGCAACCGAGTAGAACCAGTCGGTCGATGGATGCGTCGACCCCATTCGGTCAGAACGCGAACAAGGCTGTTAAAATCCGCGTGTGGATATGCAGACGTCACGACGTTGTCGAAGTGCCGTCGCACCGTGTTGCGATCTGGCGGTGCGTTGCGAAGCAACTCAAAAGTACTGCGCAGGGCGGCCACTTGAGGACGGTCAAACGGTCCACCGCCAGCCTCGAGGCTGAATGGAATGCTTATTGCGTCAAGGGCTTCGGTGAATGCGGCTTGTCGGGGATTCCCATCCTGTTCTTCCTGGCGTGTAGAACGCATCAGGATGGCGAAATCGGCCGGTGTCAGACCCCGTACTGTCCCGTCTGCCTCTTCGTATGCAGTTCCCAATAGAGTCTGAATACGTTGAGCTACCCATTCGGCCTCTGTTGGACGATCAGGAAACCAAAGGACACGGAAGTCCTGCGGTTGCCGGTTGTTCGCGGCCACAGGGTTTTTCAACATGCGGCTCGGTCCCAATGTTGCTGCAACAAAGGCATCAGATGCTTGGACGATCGGCTTGGTGCTCCGAAAATTATGAGATAGGGTATGAATCGAGCAGTACTGGTATCGCTCCTGAAAATGCAGAATATTACTGACGTCCGCTCCACGCCAAGCGTAGATCGATTGATCATCGTCACCGACAACGAATAGGGTGTCAGACCTGTCGTGGAGCAACCGAATTAGTTCTTCTTGGCAGGGGTTAACGTCCTGGTACTCATCGCACATCAGATGGCGAAGGTTTTCGACTGCAGCTTCGGCTATAGGGTTGCCTCTCTGCAAGCCTTCCACAACGTTTCTGATCATCGTTGAGAAATCGATGTACTGGTCATCCCACAGTCGTCCTTGAAGTTGGATCAACAAATTCCCTAATTCCTGATCTTCCGCGCGTATTTGGCATAGGTCCAACAGTTCGTCGTTCGAAGTCTTCCAAGCATCGGAGACCTGTTTAATTGTGTCGAAATAACTCCCTGGCTTTGTCGGGCTTGCACCTCTTGCTCTCTGTCGAAACAAGTGGAGGCTAAAATCTGCGTAACGTGAAATGAGGTAGAGCTTGAGGCGGTTCTCGTCTAGGACCTCAAATTGGCGATAGGTTGCGTCCATGTCGCCCAGCACGTGCTGGCAGTAGGCGTGGATGGTTCCAATGTACATCGCGCCCATTACAGTTGGATCAAGGCCCGCCCTCAGCATTGCCTCCGAGACACGACGCTTGATCGATTCCGCCGCCTTCTCAGTAAAAGTGAAAGCAACGATAGAATCAGGAGGATTGCCCTCAGCGAGCAATCGAGCGATCCGGTAGGCCAACGTCCTGGACTTGCCCGAGCCGGCGCATGCCAGACACAATACTTCGCTTGTGGTATCCACCGCCGCGGCGTATTGCTGCGGCGTCAACTCGTTCCTCAAGACCTGGTCGATACTCATGTGAATTTGGTCCCTCTCCTGGATGGTTGCGTCCCGGCGGTGCCCTGCAGGACTCGTTTGATACTTCTGCCGTGTGCCGCTATGAACGGCGGCGGCAGTGCGTTACCGATCATTAAAGCCACGGCGGACTTGTTGTCTGTGATAGGAAACTTGTACCGGAGGGGGAACCCCTGGAGAAGCGCCGCCTCGCGCATGGTGATCGCACGATTCTCCTCCGGATGAAGGAACCTCCCCTTGGAGGGGTTGAAGCACCCGCTGGTGATCGTCGGAGACACTTCTTTCCAGGCCATGCGCCCGTACACATCTTTAAACCCGCTGCATCGCTTGTGGCACTCAAGCTGGAACTCCTCAGGAAGGTCTCTGCGGCTTCCGCCGTCTTTCGGGATAAGCCGGATGATCTCCAGGACTTTGGGAGTCCGATTCTCGGGCATGTCATGCATGGGGTCCCCGCTTTGTCCCGCTTTCGGCAGGCCGCCGATTGCCTCCTCAACTGTTTTCATCTTGGCGGTTTTGTCGGAGAACGGAATTACCATGCCCAACCCCGCCAGATAGATCAACCTGTGTCTCCGCTGCGGCACGCCGTACTCCGCCGCATTCAGAACGCGGTGGGCGCCGAGGTAGCCGAGTTTTTTCAACTTCCGGAGAAAAGCCTCGAACCTCTTGTCGTCCGCCAGCCCCGGAACGTTTTCCAGCATCACGACACGCGGGCGGAGAGCTTCCACAAACCGTTCGAACTCCATCAGAAGGTCGTTTCGAGGATCATCGACTCTTAACGATCCATTAAGAGTCCGCATCGTCGAGAATCCCTGGCACGGCGGACACCCAGCCAGGAGATCGAGTCCTCCTTTCTTCAACCCCAGCGTGTCGAGCAGTTCCTGCGGATCAAGTTTTCTGATGTCCGTTTCCCATAATGTTACATCGCGATGGTTCGCTTTGTAGGTCTTGATGGACAGTGGGTCGATGTCCAGCGCCCCCAGGACCCGGAATCCGGCTCTTTTCAACCCTACGGTCAATCCACCGCAGCCACAGAAAAGATCTACAGCCGTGGGCTTGCCATCCATGCCACGGGACGGTCCTTGTTTCATCCTTGAATCACTCTTCATTGTAAGTCCTCCTGTTATTTAAATGCGTGCTTCCTATGAGCACTTTCAGGAGGTTACTTACCGACGGACCGACTGAACCGCCGGCTGAATCCGTGGAACGTGAGCGGCTTATCCCAGAAGGTTTGCATGTGATTTTCCGAGTATCCACCACTCCCAGCCGCATCCGTTACATCTCCAGCGTTTTGAGCACAGCCCGGTCGACGTCACCGTAAAACACCACGTCGAGGCGCTCGATCACATCTTCCGGAAGTCCGGCGAACTGCATCTTGTTGGAAACAGGAATCAGGATACGCAAAGCCCCGGATTCGAGTGCCAGCTGCAGGGGTTCGGTGATTGAAGCCGGGCCCTTGATATTCCCTTGGATGGTCAGGTCGCCGAGAATCACCGTACCGGCCTGCACATGGCGATTGCGTACCGCGGAGATAATGGCGGCAAAAAACGCCACGCCGCAGGGACAGTCGATGCGGCCGCCGGAGAGGTCCACGGCTTCGGCATAGATATCCTTCTGCGCCAGCATCTGGGTAAGCCCGAGTTTCTCCTTGACGTTCTGAAGGTAGCTGAATGCTCTGTTCAGCGATTCCTTCAGCGATTTATCAAGTCCCGTCGGGGTCCGGAGCTTGCCCGTGCCCGCCGTCAGGGCCACCTCAAGCCTGAACAAGGCGACTTTGGCTTCGGAATCCACCGCAGCCGTGTAGACTGTTCCGGGAGGCAGCGGGTCCTGCGAAATAACTCCGGCACCCCCTTGCTCGGGCACGCCCACGGAACGCTCGGTGTCGTCCGCAAGATCGATGTAAGAGAAACTGGTCTTGTAGAATTCGAATGAGCCGCGTTTCTTGAGCTGCTCCTTGACCCGGCGGCGTCCCTCCAAGGCCAGTTCGACGTACTCGGTGAGTTCCTCCTTCGTCCACCCACCGCCCGGGTGGAGGATTTTGAGAAGGCCGCTCACGGTTTTTTTCGCCGCCGTGGCATCCCTGCCTTCAACGTGTGACCCGAACCGGAAGACCCGTTCGGCTTCGTCGAAGCGGTTCTGTTTCCTTAGCGCCCGGAACGCCTCTGCCAGGTAGTCGGTGACGAATCCGTAATGGACCGTGAGGATATCCTTCGAGTTCTTCGGAACCTCCCACCCGGGCAGATAGAAGTGCATCCGGTCGAGGAGAGCCAAATCGAACTCTTTCGGAAGCGGTTGGAAAAGGTCCGTGGCCGAGTTCTGGACCAGAGTCTCCACCGGCTGATTCAGGTTGCCGATGAAAACCAGGGATGCGTCCGCCAGCACCTGGGTGATCCCGCGGCTGAAGCGGCCGTTCGCCATGTAGTCCTTCATGATTTGGATCGCGTCGGGATCGGTGATTTTCATGCCCCCGACTTCGTCGAAGGCCACGACATCCCAATGTCCCACGAGCCCGACCTGCCGGCGGGCGTTGTTGTAAAACAGGTTCGCGGTACTCGCCTTGCCGCCTGAAAGGAGCATGCTGTAAGGTGACATCTCGCTGAACGCGTAAGATTTGCCTGTGCCGCGCGGTCCGAGTTCGATGAAGTTGTAGTTCTTCTCGACGAAGGGGATGAAGCGGGTAAGCAGCATGATTTTCAGCCGACGCTCCATCTTTAGGGGCTCCAAGCCAACGCTTCGAAGAAGGAGGTCAATCCACTCGTCCCTTTTCATTCCGCCCCGACCTTCCAGATACTCTTCCAAATGGAAACGGGCGAGTTGGATGGGCTTCAGATCAACGATATGGAAGGGGCTGTCCTTCTTGCTTTCGTCGGAGAGTCTGAATTCCACGTCGATGATGGCCCAGATACCGCCCTCAAGCAGCCGTTCAAACCGCTGGTGGAAATCCTCGGGGATGTGTATCTTGGTGTACCCGAAGTGATCCATGGACGCCCAGTACTTGTTTTCGCTCGGGAGGAAGCGGACTTCAACACGGTCGATGAACCGATGTCTGCCCTTCTGTTCGACCATGGACTGGGCTTTGTTCGCCTCGTCGTGGCGGAAGTAATTCGTCGTCAAGGTTTCTTTGACGGCGTCCACCCCGATGCGGATTTCCTCGTCGTTGTCCGAAGCGCAGTATTTGCCCAAGAGGTACTCGAGCACATAG
>Ga0302246_1002140_pt1 | contig 12308 bp, 10 predicted proteins | sample AAG_UR_Trp_MG_FD_193533 | JGI IMG/M metagenome (GOLD analysis project Ga0302246, IMG submission 193533) | Enriched activated sludge microbial communities from anaerobic digester in WTTP, New Holstein, Wisconsin, United States - AAG_UR_Trp | ecosystem: Engineered > Bioreactor > Anaerobic >...
CCTCAAGCGTGTACTGGGCTGCAATAGGCACGGGAGGGGGGATGAGAGAACTGACGACGGGCAACCCGCGACGTGGCAGGAGAGGTTGTTCTGAAGATGTCGTGGGGGAGACAGAGGAGGCACACCTCTGCAGGGGTGTCGGGCAGACGTGTAGAAGCGCGAAACGATGCGTGATTGTGCTTCAGCCGGACTTTTCAGGGGGCGATGATGTCGGTGCTGAACGCCGCCACGAACCACGGGATGTAGGTGACGAGCATGAGGTCGACCACCAGCACCGCGAGCAAAGGCAGGACGGCACGGGCGAGGGTGGCGAGGGGCACACGTGCGATGCCGCACGAGACCATGAGGCAGACACCGAGGGGCGGGGTGAGCATGCCGATGGAGAGGTTCATCACCACGATCACGCCCAGATGGATGAGGTCGATGCCCATGCGTGGCAGAAGCTGCACAAGCACGGGAACGAGCAGGATGAGGGCGGCAGTGGTCTCCAGCATCGTTCCGGCCAGAAGAAGCAGGATGTTGACGGCAAGCAGCAGCATCCATCCCTCTCCGCCTACGGCAAGGATGGCGTCCGCCAGTGCGGCGGGGATGCGTTCGATGGCCATCACCCATCCGAAGAGGGAGGCTGCGGCGATGATGCTCATGACGACGCCGGAAGTGACAGCGGCATCCAGAAGCAGGGCGGGCAGGCGGCGAAGGTCGAGTTCGCGGTGAGCGAAGAGGCCCACCAGAAAGGCGTACACCACAGCCACGGCTGCGGCTTCCGTGGCGGTGCATACGCCTGAGATGATGCCGCCGAGGATGATGGCGGGGGCTCCGAGCGACCATCCGGCACGCAGCAGGGCGGGCCACACGGCCGCGGGTTCGAAGCGGCGTGTCTCTCGCCCGGAACGCAGCCCTTCATGGACGCACCATGCCGAGAGCGTGATGCCCATGAGCAGCCCGGGCATGACGCCGCCAGCGAAGAGTTTGCCGATGGACGCCCCGGTCAGCGCCCCGAAGACGATCATGGGTATGCTGGGGGGAATGACGACGCCGATGGACCCGGCAGCGGCCTGAACCGCTCCGGCGAAGGCAGGGGAATAGCCGCGGGCCACCATCGAGGGAATGAGGATGGAGCCCACGGCGGCGGTATCGGCTGCCGCAGACCCTGACACCCCTGCGAAGAACATGGATGACACCACCGAGACCACGGCGAGACCGCCCGGAAGGTGCCCCACAAGCGTGTCGGCAAGTCGGACGATGCGCTGCGAAATGCCCCCCGCGCTCATAAGCTGCCCGGCTGTCATGAAGAGCGGTACGGCCAGCAGGGGAAAGCTGTCGGCCCCGGCGTACAGCCGTTGAACCGCCACCATGGGGTCCATGCCTCCCTTGATGAGCAGCGCGGCGAAGGCCGAGGCACCCACCGCCAGCATGATGGGGGCGTTGCAGGCGAAGAGCAGGCCCAGCATCCCGAAGAGCACCAGCGCGGTCATGGGCGGTCCCCGGTGGGCGAGGGGGTGTCTGATGCGTGGTCTGCAAGACCGTCGTCTCCACCGCCCTGTCGGTCTCCTGTGGCGTGTCTGGCCAGTATTGCCAGCACATGCAGCATGGACAGCGCCCCGCCAACGGGCAGGGGCAATGCCGGAATGAGCCGTGACAGGCCGAGTGCGGGTGTGGACTGATGGCGAACGAACCACGCGAAGCGTGCGCCGTGCCATGCCAGCAAGGCAAAGAAGGCCAGTGCCGCCAGAAGCACCAGCATGTGCGTGACGTGACGTCCGCGCCTGGGAAGATGCCGGACAAGGGCATCCATGCCGGGATGCGCCCCTGCGCGCACCGCTACGGCGCAACCGATGAAGGTGAGTTGCACAAGCAGGATGCGGCCCAATTCCTCCGACCAGAAAAGGGACTCGTTGAGTGCGTAGCGGGAGAAGACCTGTACGGCCACCAGCACGGCCATGCCTGCCATGGCGGTGATGAGCCAAAGCCGTGCCGCACGGTCCGCCTTTTCGCTGGCCGTATCCAGAAGACGGGCAGTCAGCCGCAGGGCGCACATGATCAGCCCCTCTTGGTCGGTCGCGGTCGGGGGATGGCGGGATGATGACGCATGGCAGGGGTCACCTAGCCCTTGTGGCCGCCATGAGGTCTTCGAGCGCCTTGCGCACCCCCTTGTGCTCGAACAGCGCGCTTCCGGACAGAGGCTGCACGCGTTGCCTGAAGGTGGCGATGTCGGGTCGTTCAATCACCTGCATCCCGGCCGTGCGAAGCTGTTCGAGGTAGGCCGCGTCGCGCTGGCGACTCCATGCACGCTGCCAGAGGGCGGCGTCTTGCATGCAGGAGGCCAGGAGTCGGCGGTCATTCGCAGGCAAGGCCTCGAACCACGCGAGGTTGGCGAGGTCGGTGTGCGTGGAGTAGACATGCCCAGTCAGCGAAAGATGCTTCTGCACCTCATTGAGGCGGTATTCGGCGATGACCCATAGCGGGTTCTCCTGCCCGTCGAGGGTGCCCTGTTGCAATTCGGCGTAGATGGGCCACCCCATGGGGGTGGGGTTTGCACCGAGCGTGCGCCACAGTTCACGGTGCACCTGCGATTCCATGACGCGAATCTTGAGGCCGCGAACGTCGTCCGGGGTCATCACCGGGCGGATGCTGTTGGTCAGGTGGCGGAAGCCGTTCTCGGAGAAGTGAAGTCCCTTGAAGCCGGCGGTGGAAAGCCTGTCGAGCAGTCCGCGTCCCACGTGGCCGTCGAGCACCCTGTCTGCTGTGGCTGTGTCGGTGAAGAGGAACGGGAAATCCAGTGCGGCCATCTCCGGTACGAAGGCGTCGAGTGTTCCCGTGGTGACGATGGCCATCTGCACGGCCCCCAGCTGTACCTGCTGGAGGATGTCGGTCTCCGTACCCAGAGAGGCGCTGTGATGCAGGACGACATTGAACCTCTTGTCCGACCTCTCGGCGAGAAGCTGTGCGAAACGTTCAGCGCAGACGTATTGTGCCGAACCGGGCTTGGTGACCACGGCGAGGGTGATGTCCTCTGCTGCACTGACATGCGGCGGCAGTGCCACGAGCATGAGCAGACATACGAGATGTACAAGCGGCGCAGTACAGCACCGGATTGCACGGCACAGGATGTGGGCGAAAGGCATCGTTGACTCCATGGGGGGCTGCTTCACGAAAGCATACCTTCTCTGTGTCGTAGCGCAAGACACGGTTGCGCTGGCAAGAGGTGAAAACCCTTTGGCAGGTGCGGCTTGCAAGAGCGTAAAGTGTCTGATAAGTTTGCGAAATAGGGGCTATGCCCGCGCCGTTCGCACATGGCACTGGTGAGGGCCATCATGGGCGCGGCCATGTTGCACGAATTACATAAGGGCGCGCACTGTATCCGCCGCAGCGGCGTGGGGCAAGTCTCGCCATTTGCCCTCATGCAGTCCGGTGTCCAAGGCTTGTGGTGTCGGAGTGCGTTGTCCGCAGTTGTCTGCATATGCCACGTCCGAGAACCCGCCGCACCCGTGAGCCCTGAAACTGCCCTGTGGCCCTGCCTGGGTGCCAAGCCCGCGGGCCCGGCTTGACCTTGCGTTCGTGTGGTGCAAGGTTCGCCTTTTACGTGTTGAAACTTCCTATGGAGACGAAAGCGTGACGAAGACCGACGGAGGCATGACCCACAAGGACCTCTCCCGGCTTCTCGGCGTGTCCGAGACGACGGTGAAGAGCTACCGCCGCAAGTTCCCCGACTGCATTCCCGTGGCCAATCAGGGCAAGCCCATCCGTTTTACGGCAGATGCCGCGAAGGTGTGCATCCGCATCCGCGACCTGTTCGAACTGGGCATGGCTGTGCCCGAGGTTCGGGCAAGACTGGCGTCGGAATTCAGGTGGATAGAGGCGGAAGTCCCGGCTGACGAGACCTCGCAGCCTGCTGACGAAGCTCCGGCGCAACCGGTGGCGGCGCAACCGGCGCGTGTCGAATTGCCTCAGGACTTCACCACCGCCGTGAGTGGTCTCGCACGCAGCATGGTGCATCTCACCCAGCAGCAGACAGCCATGATGAAGCGGCTTCAGGGGCTTGAACAGCGTGTCGACGCTGCAGTTTCGGCTGCCGCAGCCCCTGCACCGGTATCTGCGGCGGACGACGCCGCAGCGCGTGAGGTGCGTGAACTGGCTGCGCGTCTTTGTGGTGCCGTGGAGCGCTTCGAGGCTCTCATCGAGCGCCTTGCGTCAGAGCAGGGCAGGGAACAGAAGTCGGAATTCCGTGTGGTGCCGCTGCTCAAGGCGCTGGGACGCAGACGTAGCGAACCGGAACCCGCCCCTGCCCACGAGGCCCCTGTCGCTGCGGGAGAGAGCACGTCCGTGTCCGGTGCTTCTGCAGAAGATACGCCTATTGCCAAGCCCACGGCACAGGACGCGCCCCCTTCGCAGTACGAAGGCGATGCGGCAGCGCATGCCGCCTCTTCCGTCTCCGCCATGCCCCCTTTCCAGAATCAGGAACCGCCGCGTGCGGTGATGACGTTGCCCCTTGTGGTGCAGAGTCCGCAAGGCGACTTCGTGGGAGTGGCAGGCAGGGCGCGTGGCCGTTTTTCGTGCGCCGATTTCAAGGCCATGCTCGCCTATGCGTTCCTGCCGCCGGAACAGTATGAACTGCGCTGGGAGGAACAGGAAGACGGATGGCGTCTTGAACTGGCGCAGCCCACATCCGCAGACCCCCTGCATATGGTACTCTCCCTTCGGCGCATGGTGACGCCGCGGGGCAACGACGTGCTGTGCGTCACAGCCTACGAGGGCAACGGTACGCCGGGCGAACCATGGGACCTGCACGGCTTCATCAGGGCGGCGCTGGGCTAGCTGGCGCACGTACCTTGCGGGTTGCCATCCCACAGGGCGATGTGGCGTTTGTGACGATGCCGACAGTGCGGCCCGGTCCCTCTCCCGCAACGTTCCGGCGTCGAGGGTACTGCAAGTTGTAACCTTGCCGTGACAAGGGTGAAACACGGAGAGCGCGATTATGAACGGTATGCGATCCTCACTCCGTAAACGACTCGTGCTCGGAACGTGGCTGCTGCTGCTCATGGCACTGGCCCCGCCTTTCGTCTATTTCGACCGCACCATCCGTGAAGACATGCTCGAAGAGGCGCGCAAACGCGCCACCGAGACCCTGTCCAGCACGCAATGGGTGCTGTCGCGTCATGCGCCCTTCGGTTCGGAAGACGCGCTGGAGGCATGGGCCGTGGAGTATGCGCGGCATACCGGAGTGCGCTTCACCTACATCGTCGATGGCAAGGTGATGGCCGATTCGGATGTGCCCGCCGAGCGCGTCCACCTCATGGACGACCATGGCGGCAGGCCTGAAGTCGTCGCAGCCAGCAGGGGTGGCAGCGGCATGGAGGTGCGCTACAGTACCACCCTGCGCAAGGACCTCGTCTATGCCGCGTTGCGGGTCGAGGGCATTGCCGGGCTGCCAGCGGGGGTCATCCGCGTGGCGCTGCCGGTCTCCGAAGTGCGCGACCGCATAGACAGCATGGAGACAGGGCTTCTCTGGGCCTTCATCTTCTCGCTTCTGGCCAGCGGGGGCCTTGGTTTTCTTGTGACGCGTCCCTTTCTCGGCGGCATCGAGTCCATGGCGCGTGCCGCACAGGCCATCGGGCAGGGAGATTACGGCAGGCGCATCCGCGACATCCCCGGTCGCGAGTTGCGGCCGCTGGCCCACGCCATCAACGGCATGGCGCACAACATCGAGCGCCATCTCGCCGTGCTCGAAGAACAGAAGGGACGCCTCGAGGCCGTGTTCAACGGTATGCGCGAAGGGGTGATGGTGCTCGACGCCGAAGGGCGCATCACCACCATCAACCGTGCGCTGACCACCATGTTCGAGGGCATCGTCTCCAAGATAGGCCGCACTCCGCTTGAGGCGACCATGAAGCCCGAACTCCAGCGGGCCGTGGACGACCTGCGCGCCAAGGATACCACCGAAGGCCGCGCCATCATGCTCGAACTGTCGGACGGGCGCGCCTTCGAAGTCAATCTCGTGCCGTTCTTCGACGAGGCAGGGCGGTGCGTGGTGCTGGTCTTCCATGACGTGAGCGAGCGCGAAAAGCTCGAACGCATCCGCCGCGACTTCGTGGCCAACGTGTCTCACGAACTGAAGACCCCGCTCACCAGTATCAAGGGGTATGCCGAGACGCTGCTCGAATCGCCACCCGCCTCGTGCGAGCAGGCCGGGGCGTTCATGCGAACGATTCTCAAGAACGCCAACCACATGACGAAGATGGTCAACAGTCTGCTCGTGCTCGCCCGGTCGGAACACAAGGGTGAGAAGCGGGTGCTGGCCGAAGTGGATGCCGCCGAGGTGCTGCGCCAGACCCTGCGCGAGTTCCAGCCCGTGGCCCGGCGCAAGGCCATCGAACTTGTGTGCGAGGTGGAGGGGGCGGTCACCGTCATGGCCGACCGGGACGGTCTGGGTGAGGTCTTCCGCAATCTGATGGACAACGCCATGAAATACAGCCCGGAGGGTACGCGCGTTTCGGTCTCGGCGCGTCCCGGTGCCGGGGTGGCTACCTTCTGCTTCCGTGACGAGGGTCCCGGTATCCCTGAAAACAGCAAGGAGCGCATCTTCGAGCGCTTCTATCGCATCGAACGCGAAGGCGACACCAGCAAGGAAGGAAGCGCAGGTCTGGGGCTTGCCATCTGCCGACGCATCGTACGTAGCCATGGTGGGGAGATATGGGTCGAGAGTCCGCTTGACCCTGCTACCCGGCGAGGGGCAGCGTTCTTCATCACGCTCAACACGCCTCGTGCGCGCGTCGGTGTGGTGTAGCCGCCGTCATTGAGCCAAAGGACCATGCCGCCTCTTCCTTGCACGAGGGAGGGGCGGCTTTCAACGTGGCAGTAAGGACTCTTGCCCGTGGATATTCATGACATATGGGGTCGAGGCGGGGACGGCATCGTGCCGCCTGCACCCATAAAAAAAGGAACGCCTTGGCGTTCCTTGCGTGCTGTGAAGCGACGGGCGGGGACTACTTCATACGGTAGGTGATACGTCCACGCTTGAGGTCATAGGGCGAAAGCTCGACCTTGACCCTGTCACCGGGCAGGATGCGGATGTAGAACTTGCGCATCTTGCCGGAAATGTGGGCCAGCACCTCGTGCCCGTTCTGCAGTTCGACGCGGAACATGGCGTTGGGCAGGGCTTCCTGCACAACACCGTCAACCTCAATGGCATCTTCCTTTGCCATGTCTCCTCCAAGCGGGGTGTTCGCACACGCCGCCGTCCGCGACGGCCGCAATGTAACGGGTAGCCAATTCCACAAATCGACGTGGATGTCAATAAAACCGTTGGGAGACGTGGATTCAGGATGCCTTGGTGCCTTTGTCCCCGCCCGGACGCAGCAGCCACAGCCCCAGCATGATGAGCGGCAGGCACAGCACCTGTCCCATGGTCAGCCAGCCGAAGGCAAGATAGCCCAGCTGGACGTCGGGTTCACGTACGAATTCCACCGTGAAGCGGAAAACGCCGTACAACAGGGCGAAGAGGCCGGAGACATGCCCGGTGGGGCGCTTGCGTGACGAGAAGACCCACAATGCAAGGAACAGGATGACGCCTTCAAGCGCGCATTCATACAGTTGCGAGGGATGTCGCGGAAAGGGGCCTCCATCCGGGAACACCATGCCCCACGGCAGGGTGGTGTGCTTGCCCCACAACTCGCCGTTGATGAAGTTGCCGATGCGGCCGAAGAACAGCCCCGGCGGTATGAGAGGGGCCACGAAATCCGACACGTCCATGAAGCCGAGTCCGTTGCGCCTGCCGAGAAGCCACATGGCAAACACCACCCCCAGCAGACCGCCGTGGAACGACATGCCCCCGTTCCAGATACTGAAAATCTGCGTCGGGTTGCTCAGGTAATAGGCGAGGTCGTAGAACAGGATATAGCCGATGCGACCCCCCAGCACCACGCCGAGGATGACATAGGTGACCATGTCGTCCACCATCTCGCCCGTCCACCGCGACCCGGGCTGGGCGGCGCGGCGGCGTCCAAGCCACCAGCCGGAAAGAAAACCGAACAGGTACATGAGGCCGTACCAGCGGAATTGCAGCGGGCCGAGAGTGATGGCAACGGGGTCTATGCGCGGGAAAGTGAGCATCGTTCCTCCGGAAGAGGGAAGGCGGCTGCGGGCTGGCTACCTGTGCCCGTAGCGCCGTAGCATTGGGATTGCGTGCGCGGCATGTCCACGCAGGGTCGGCTGTGCCATGAGGTACGGCGTAAGGGCGTTCGCGTCAACGCATGAATGGCTGTTGCGAGGTGCGGGGTGTGGCTGTCGCAGCACATGGGGCTTGCTGCAGCCACGTGAAGCGCGCCTACCTCAAAAACAGAAAAAAACGCTCATGAATTGATCTCCCTGTTGACAAGTCGGCCCCCTTGGGGCAAGAACGGTCTTCCGCAAGGGGCTGTAGCTCAGTTGGGAGAGCGCTTGAATGGCATTCAAGAGGTCAGGAGTTCAATTCTCCTCAGCTCCACCAGACGTTCACCGAACGGGGGTATCCGAAAGGATGCCCCCGTTTTCTTTCATCCTTCCTCCGGGCTTGTTCCAAGCCTGAAGTGTACCCAAATAATGCCATCCTTCTGCCAGCTGTCGTATCATGGACATGGCAGGTTCCATCACGTGAACGGTGAAGGAGGCAGTCATGCGCCGGTCTATCATTATTCAGCTCATCATCATCGTGGTTATCGGTCTCGTGGTCGAAGGTGGTATCTTTTTGGGGTATGTCTCTTTCGACTTGTCACAATTTGCGGCTTTTCAGGCGCAGAAGACCCGCGAGAGCATCTATACCCACGAACAGTACTCGCTTCGCGATATGGTGGACTCGGCAAGCAGCATTGTGGAGAAATACTACGCGCAGTCTAGGGACATGGAAGCCCTGAAGCGCCTGAAACGCGATGAACTGAAACTGGTGGTCGATGCTGCGGCATCCATGGTTCAGGCTCAGGTGGCCGCAGCACCTCAGGAACGGAAGGCGTTTGTCGCGCGCGAAATGCTCGCATCCTTGCGCGGGTTGCGTTTTGCGGGTGATAATTACCTGTGGGTCAACGATCTGGACACGGTCGTCCTCATGCATCCTGTATCGCCGCAGATGGAAGGGAAGCCTCAACGGGACATCCGTGACGAACAGGGCAAGGCCATATTCACGGAATTCGTTTCCATTGCGAGGTCGAAGGGCGAGGGCATGGTCGACTATATGTGGCCCCGCCCCGGCCAGAAGCAGCCCCAGGTCAAGGTGTCATTCGTCAAACTCATTCCGGAACTGGGCTGGGTCGTCGGTGCAGGAGCCTATCTCGATGATATGACAGCGCAACTCAAGCAGGAGGCTCTGGACCAGATCGCCCGTATCAGGCTCTCTGACGGAAACTACTTTTGGGTGAACGATTTGCGTCCCTATATGGTCATGCACCCTGTCAGACCTGAACTGGACGGCACCGACCTTTCACGTACGACAGATGCTGAAGGCAAGCTGCTCTTCGTCGAGATGGCGAAGGTGGCACGGGACAAGGGAGCGGGTACCGTAGCCTACAGATTCGGCAAGCCGGGTGCCGCAGGTGATTTCCCCAAGCTCTCGTATGTGAAGCTGTTCGAGCCATGGGGGTGGGTCATCGGGATGGGTGTCTACATGGATGATGTCGACAGGGAGATCGTGGCGGAGCAGGAGCGTTTCAGTCAGGCTATTGGCGGGCTGATGACGCGTAGCGGTCTCATCGGATTGATGATCGCAACGGCCATGGTGGGGCTGGTGCTCTTCTACATCCACTACCGTCTGCGTCAGCCCATGAATCAGCTTGTTCGCTATGCCGGGCAGGTCGCCTCTGGTGAACTCGATGCCAGTGTCAGCGGACGTTTTCAGGGAGAACTCCTGCTTCTGGCGGATGCCTTGCGTTCGATGGTGGCAAGCCTCGGAGAGCGCATGGAAGAGGCGCAGCTCAAAGGGCGTCTGGCCGAGGAGGAGGCTGCTCATGCGCGCGCTGCCACGGCAGAGGCTGACGATGCCCGGCGTAAGGCGGAAGGGGCAAAGGCCGAGGGAATGCTCGCGGCTGCAGGCATCCTCGACACCATTGTCACGTCATTGACCCAGGCATCACAGAAGGTTGCAGCGTTGTCGGAGGAAATCAGCGACGGGGCAGAGGGACAACGGCAGCGTATTACGGAAACGGCCACTGCCATGGAGGAGATGAACGCGACCATTCTCGAGGTGGCTGGCAATTCGAGCAAGGCGGCTGAGAATGCGGATCATGCGCGCGGTCGGGCAGAGGAGGGCGCCAGCACTGCCAGCGCCTCAGTAGCGGCCATTGAAGAGGTGCAGCGGCTGGCCGATGCACTCAAGGTGAATGTCGCTGAATTGGGAGTGAAGGCCGAGGCCATAGGTAGAATAATAAATGTCATCAATGATATAGCTGACCAGACGAATCTGCTGGCGCTCAACGCGGCCATCGAGGCTGCCCGTGCCGGTGATGCTGGCCGGGGGTTTGCGGTGGTGGCAGACGAGGTGCGGAAGCTCGCTGAAAAGACGATGCACGCTACAAGCGAGGTCGGCGAGGCTATCAGGGCCATCCAGCAGGCGACCCGCGACAACACGCACAGTGTCGAACGCGCGGCAGCGGCAGTAGACAAGGCCACAGAACTGGTGGTTCGTTCCGGCAAGGCGTTGAGTGAGATCGTTGTTCTTTCGGAACAGTCGGCAGACAGGGTGCGTTCGATCGCCACGGCGTCGGAGGAACAGTCGGCAGCCAGTGAGGAGATTACGCGTGCACTGGATGAAATCAACGGTCTCTCGGGACGCATTACGGAGGGTATCGGGCAGGCTGCCGGTGCACAGCGGGATATGAGTCAGCAGTGCAGGAAGCTCAATGAGTTGATCGAAAAGATCAAGCTTGAGAACAAGTAGATGCGCCTCCACTCCTCTTGAAGCAGACAGGGAAAAGGGAACCGCCCCGGCATCATGCGGGGCGGTCCTTGCATTGTCCGACGCCCAGCGCCTTGCGCCGCCAGACTCTTCGCGCCTCAATAGGCTGTGAAGGTGTCCTTGGGGCGGAAGCAGATGGGACACTTCTCGAAGTCTTCTCCCTTGTGGATATAGCCGCAGATGGGGCACAGGTGGAACTTGTCATCGTCCGGGGCGTCGATGTCGTTGTATGCGGCGAGATAGCGTTCGGCATGGACGGATTCGGCAAGCTTGGCCCGCGTGAACACATGGACAGCCTTCGAGTTGCCCTCCTCCTGCGCCTTCCTGATGAAAGCCGGGTACATGTCGGACGTCTCGTAGATTTCGCCATTGGCGCCGGAGATGAGGTTCAGGTCGCAGCTGTAGGCTGAAGGCGCTGCCACCGTGGGCTTCTCATAGCCCGGTTCCATCTCGGCAACGAGAGCGTACTCCAGACCGATGTGGATGAGTTCGGCTGCCGCCGTGGCTTCAAAGAGGCGTGCAATCTGCTCATAGCCCTGTTCTCTGGCTGCCTTGGCGAAGGCCGTGTACTTGGCATGTGCCCCGGTCTCTCCGGCGATGGCAGCCTTGAGGTTCTCCAGCGTGCTTCCCACGGCGGTCTTGCTGTCTGCCACCATGTTGAAGTTGGTCGCATTCTTGACGGTGGGAACCTGTGCTCTGACTTTCATGGTGCAACGCTCCTTTGTTTTGTGTGGGCGCAAAGGGGGGCTGGTCGATCACCCCATGGGTTCGACCTTCTACCGATCATGCCATTTTTTGTCCCCGAATGTCATGTGCGTCAAGGTGCGCGTCGAACGCATGCCGGAAGGGGACATGCAGCGGTGGCAGACTCTCCGGGGCATCCGGGGTCTCCCATGCCGTTGATGACGACTGCGCCCTGTTCGCGTGGCGTTGCAGGGTACAGGATACGGTTCACCGCAAGCATGGATACCTCTCGGACAGGGTCCTCACCGGGGAATGTCGGGTTCGCGTCGTGACTCGCCGTGCTGTGCGCACGTGCCGGAAGCGGACGGAACCCTCTGCGCCGTCGTCCACGCAGAAAAAAGGCCCCTGCTGTGCAGGAGCCTTCTGGCTATAGGCGGTAGAGGGTGAAGGGGGCGAGCGCACTTTTCCTCTCACAGTCCATCGCTTTCGCGGAAAGGTTGATGAGACGTGTACACCCCTCCAGTTCACGCCATGCGGCGCAGCCAGAGGCTGCCGCCGGTGTTGCGCATGCACAGCGGTGTGTGCTTCTCGAACATGTCACCGTGCCGCGTGGTCATATAGCTGTTGAAGAACAGCACTTCGAACGCGCTGTTGTATTGCAGGAAGGCGCGCAGCAGATAGGCTTCGTTCCATGCCCTGCCCTGTG
>Ga0302246_1002152_pt1 | contig 12275 bp, 7 predicted proteins | sample AAG_UR_Trp_MG_FD_193533 | JGI IMG/M metagenome (GOLD analysis project Ga0302246, IMG submission 193533) | Enriched activated sludge microbial communities from anaerobic digester in WTTP, New Holstein, Wisconsin, United States - AAG_UR_Trp | ecosystem: Engineered > Bioreactor > Anaerobic >...
GGGCATTCACAGGGCGGTGGAGATCGCAGAGAGGGAGCCCGACCGGGAGATCGTCTTCATATCGGTCGGGTTCGAGACCACCGCGCCGACGGTCGCCGCTACGATCCTCTCCCGCCCGCCGGAGAACTTCTCGATCCTCTCCTGCCACCGGCTCGTCCCGCCGGCGATGGCGTGGCTCCTTGCCCGGGGCGAGGCGGCGCTCAAGGGGTTCCTTCTCCCCGGGCACGTCTGTGCCGTGATGGGCTACAAGGAGTACGAGCAGTTTCCCGTCCCGCAGGTCGTCGCGGGGTTCGAGCCGGAGGATATCCTCCTCGGTCTCCTCATGGCGGTGCGCCAGGTCCGCGAAGGGGTTCACCGGGTGGAGAACGCCTACCCGCGCGCGGTCTCCCGGGAAGGGAACGTCAAGGCGCAACGCCTCATGTATGAGGCCTTCGAGCCGTTCGACGTCGAGTGGCGCGGCTTTCCCGTTATACCGGCCTCGGGCCTTCGCCTGAAACCTGAGTTCGAGGACTACGATGCGCAGAAGAAGTTCGATATCGAGATCCGGCACGTGGACAAACATTCGGCCTGCATATGCGACAAAGTGCTGCGCGGCGTTGCCCGGCCGTCCGACTGCCGGCTCTTTGCGAAGGCCTGCACCCCGCGCACCCCCATCGGCCCCTGCATGGTCAGCCACGAGGGAGCGTGCAAGATCTGGCATCTCTACGAGTCGCGAAGGGCGTCAAACCCGCCCTCCCGCTGACCTTTTATACCATACAGGACAACATCATATGGCAGTCTCGGTAGGGTAGTGGATATCCTGAAAGCCTCCGGAGCTTTCGACCCGGGTTCGAATCCCGGCCGGGGCGTTTTGTTGGTAGTGCTCCAGCATATAACTGATAATTGATTTCAGAGGATCCGACTGAATTACGCCATCGCAACAGCCTGTATTCATGACGAAACAATCACGTGGTGAGTGTGCTTCCATTGTCAGTTGTTTCATAGAGCACTACCGAATGAGCAGACATAGAGACAGATTTCAACGATTTATAGAAGATCTGAAACGTTACCCGAATCCATGTTAGTAATATTGACTGAAGACCCGGAAACGGATTACTACAATTTAGCAACTTCACGTAAGGTATATATATACTTAGTCCCAAAATACGGATTAGTATGCCAAATAAACCATACCTAAAGCCACTTTGCCTGATTGTTTGCCTATTATTCTTATTTTCATGTACTTCTGGCTGCATTCAACAAAAATCTTCTGGAGGGAATATGTATGCTTCGACTGAACAGTCACCCTCCAACACAGAATTATTTCCACAAACAGCTAATTCACAGGGCAATTCAGAAAGACGAGAGGTTGGATCAGAAAACTACATATATCCTCCATCCCTCGACTTGGGAGCCCGTTTTAGATATGACGACTCATCTCATCAGAACACAATATCCGTGTACTTCGATGAAATAAAGGAAATGTCGTCGTATTCCGCCAAAGGAAAATACGACACAGATTACGAGAAGTACGTTTCGAGATCCGGATATACATTCATATTTATTGGCGTAACGGTAACTCACGTAGGGCATAAAGGCGATGGAGTTCATTATCAGATACAAACCCCTCAAACGGGTCAGTTCAAATTGATCTATAAAGGTAAAGAATATAGTCCCAATACCGGTATCACGGTGATCAGAGGGTATGGTGAGGCTTACCAGAAAAAAACGCTAGATCGATATGAATCTAATTCTGGATGGCTTGTTTTCGAAGCTCCGTTACCATTCAACTGTAATGGTGCAAGAGTCACTCTGGACCTGGAAGGATCAAACGATCCGTTATGGAAATTGGAGTAATTTAGAGCATAGATTACACATTTTATGCTCTATTCTTCTCCTCCGATAGTTACGGCAGAGAGAACTCAGTAGTCTGTGAAGTAGATTGTGTCCCATATCGGTTTTTTTGTATCTCCAGCTCAATGGCAACTGTATGTGATCCTGGTGAGAGCTGACTTAGAGAGATTCGGTGAGAACCAGGTTCATACAACATCTCCAAGAACTTTCCGTCTACGGATACCGTGCAGACCATTGCACGATATGAGTTCTCCATCACAAGATCGAGGATCAGATCAATATTTGCTTTAGATACTTTATCGATTCTGACGGTTATATTTGAGCGGACACGACATCGAGACCAATCAAATGCTACTACTGAGCCGATAAGCAGTGCAACAATAAACGGTATTGTATATAGGAACGTGTTCCCGATGTCAGGTTGCATATCAAGTGCGTTTGGTATACCGTCGTCATCGATGTCACCTGCTAACCGGAAGGATTTTTCTGCAGCCTCAAGTGCTGTGATATATTCGCCCTGTTCAAGATTTGCTTCTGCAGTACCGAGTTCCTCTTTGGCAGCTACAGGGCTATACTTTTCATTTTCCGCGATCTTGGCGCGCGCTTCTGCAATGATCTGGCGTGCGGCAGGGATAAGTTCAACCGAAAGTGAAAAGGGGGCATATGGAATGTCATAAGTGTTTGAGAATTCTTCGAACCCCTGCGCCCGGAATAGCAATACATGCTTTCCATGTCCGAACGTCCCATAATAGGGTGTATTGCCAATTACAACTCCATCCAGTAGAATCTCTGCATTAACTGGAGACGAAATTATTGTAGCACTAATATTTTCAGGTATAAGATCTCTTTCCACATGGGCAACTTCGCCGATAGTTACTCTGACCCCTGCAGAATCATCTCGATAACCATATTTTTTCAAGGTAACGGTATGCATCCCAGGAGAGATGTTCTCAAGAAGAGTTTCTGTTATCCCTGCTTGCGACCCGTCAAGATAGACCGAGGCTCCTTCCGGGTGGGAGAGCACAGCAATTGCGCCCGTCGTCGGTAGAGGCTCAAAGACATGACTAATTCGCGTATCAGCCTTATCGTAAACTACAATATCTGATGAGTAGTCCAGATAACCATCGAGTTGAAGGAGGACGGTATGCTCTCCCACCGGAATGTCTTTCAGGATCATAATGGATTCACCTTTGTATCCGTTATCAACGAATATTGCCGCACCAGTCGGTGTTGTTGTAACGACAATTGATCCTGTTTCTTGTACTAGATCGTGATGTACATACGTCGTGGAGCCCTCATCCACCTCGATAACGGTTGTCCATGACCGGTACCCCGGCATCCTAAGGGTAACGTAGTGAATGCCATGGTAAACGTTCTTGATGACCGAATTGGTCTTCATGTTTACCGCATCTCCGTTCAGGAAAATATCTGCTCCTGAAGGATTCGAGCTCACGGATATGCTTGCCGCCTCGCTAATTCCAACAAAGAGGAGGGAAATGAATGTTGCCAGCAGAAGGCGCCGGATCAGAATGGTGTGCCCTCTGGAAGATCTCCCTGTGCTGCCACATGGCATGTTTAGCTTTCCCCCAGTTCTGCTTCAAGAGAAAGGTCTTGGTAAACGGCATACAACCCTCCTTCGTTGATGAATAATTCAATAGTGTGAGAGGTGCTGTTCACCGAACCGCCAAGAGGGCTCCACTGTTCCGATGTGGAATCCATCCTTGCAATGCCCATTGTTGAGGTATTCATTGTGTCATTAATGCTGATGCTGAGCAGCGCCGGGGGGTTGTACTGGATATCTGCCGGGGAGACATTGAAGGCTTTGGAGCCAATCGTGCCGTTCGTGACAGTTTGGTTATCAGGCAACCATACTCTACTCAGAGAAATGTTCACCGCGTGATCCATTGCACCCTTTGCAGTATGGTTGATGATCAGAGATGCACCGTTAGTATTTTTTACTACATCGTTACCTTCTGAGGCCCCAAAAATGGTTAGCACCGGGATAATTCCCACACATCCTAGGACGATAAGGATTATTACTGATGCCCCAATCGCGACTAGGGCTATTATTGTTAGATAATGACATAGTTTTAATTCTCTCCTTTTGATCGGTTTATGATCGCTATAAATTCCAGGATCTGTTGTCCATTGCGTAGCAACTGGCTGCGGAGGTTTTGGATTAAGGGCGTCATAGATCCTTTTTGCTGCCTGTGAAAAACTTGGGCTTAAAGATGAAAACTGGAGGAAATATTTCCCGATACTTTCAGGATTCCTGATAAATAAATCTTCAGTACGCCTATAAAAATCATCCAATTCATCGGAGTGATATTTATTAAGTGTGGCGAAAAATTTTTGAGGATCAGAATCGATGCGTTTAAAGTGCTCTTCAAACCCCCGAATATCACCGTTACTGAGTACATTCTCAATAACATCTTGATCATTCAGTGCGATAGAATATCCAAGCTCTCTAAAAAAGTTATGGTATTCTGTTCTCTTATCACGACTAGTACCAGACCTGATCATCTTATGGGCAATTTTTTCCTTTAGATTGGATTTGTTTGCAGGGGTATTAAAACTTCTAATATATTCGAAATTCCTGAATGTTGAACCGATTTCTTCGTATATGGCAAACTGTGGCTTTTCATAGTGATAATTACCTTCAGATTCTACGGTAATATCAACCGGTGTTTGGGGAGGAAAATTTGGAAGTATCAAAAGGTCTTCAGATTTATCAGTTGTCATTGCTACAATGAAACAAAATCCGAGACTGAGTACTGGAAAAAGTGTATTAGCGGTTTGATCCATTAGCGAAATCGCCCATGCGAGCTCCCTCCTTCGCATTTTCACATAGGCCTTCTGGCCTACCAGCAGTTTTCCTACAAGGAATAATTTTACTCCTGACAGATTATTCTGCTGATAGCGGGAAGAGTATTGTATAAGATCTTCAGGATCAGATGAAATCCTCTGAATAAAGCTTTCATCACCCCAGATAGCAAGCAGGTTGTACCCAGCATCTTTTAAGATAGTTGCTCCTGAAGTAAAATAACTGTAGATTGCACCGGTGAGATCTAAACCAACGTCTTCATAGGGGATATTCTCAATGTAAATGCGGGTGTCGGGACGTTGCCGGGACTTCTGCACATCCCATGATGCACCCATCGTGATTCCATCGCAGTCTGACCTAAAAAAGAACCCTGCGTTGCCTTCACCAATTTTAATGGCGAGACCACTCTCTTTTGTTAAAGTCCCTCCCTCAACCTCTCCAGTTGTGGTATAGAGTCCGAATTGTTTTGGCATTTATATCACCTTCAAATCGACTACATCGTAAACCGGAACAGTTGGGAAAAGCCCCATGGTGCTAATTCGCGAGGAGCTGGGTTTTCATCGGTCTTATCAGTCGGTTCCAACGTCGGGTCGACGCTTACAGAAAGAAAGTGAACGGAGATATCGTTCATCATGTTGATAAGGTTGCAGAAGACAAGAGTTTCATTAAGCGAAGAGAAGATCTTGTCTTCGAGAATATAAGCCGCCTTCGACTGCTCTTCAACGTCAGACAACCTATCGCTGTCTGTCAACATAAGGGTTTTTTTTAGTTCGTTTGACCTCCGCAGAATCAGATCAGTCTTCGTGACGACAAGTGCATATTTCTTATTCCCACCAAACACTCTGGACAAATAGTTTCTTTCGATATCCATGAGGGTCTTGATGTACTCGCCGAACTCACGCGAGAGCTGACCGGCACCCTTCGAGGGGTCTGATACCTTTTCTCCATCTATAAGAAAAATGACTTTGCCCGCCTTCATGAGGTGGTGGTAGAGCGTCGAGATAATTATACTCCGGGTGAACTCCATGTCAGCAAGATGATCTTTATGCTGCTCCTTGATAAACTCAATAAATTGGAAGCTACCAGCTTTCTTTTTTAATTCCTCTTCGGGCATTTCTAGCACTTTGCTCAAATACGCAATAGAAGCAAGATATTCTCTCCGGTTGAGCCTATCGAAGTACTCTCCGGCATAATCGACAAGCCTCAATGAAACCGGGATTATTCCATATTTCTTACCCCGGAGTTCGTACATTGCCATATGATAGTTAAACGTCCGTGTTACAATTTTTTTGTCCTGAATTGTGGCATACAGATTGGCGAGTCGGAGATTTTTCTCATCTTCGGGATCGCCTGAAAGGATAACTTCGCGTGAAGGAAAAGCCCCAAAGTGATTTGAAATGTAGTCGTGAAGTCCGAGAAGGAAATATGTTTTTCCTGATTTTCGTGAGCCAAAGACAAAAATATTCGAGTTTTTCACGCCAACGATTGAATACATCAAAAGCAGGAAGAATACGCACGTAACAATAATTCCAACACCATAAAAGAATGCATTTTGCGTAGTAACCATTGCAGCCTCTGCCGTTGTCAGTTCACTGGTAGAATAACTTTTTATGAAAAAGCCAAACAGAAGATACCCAATAATAATGATAAACGAGATACTCATAAGGATTTTTGCAGACGTTGCAAGGATATCAAAGCGATTCCGGATAATTACTCCGGATATCAACACAACGCCAAGGAGTGCTCCAAAAAGCAGGGCATCAGGAATAACTCGATTCTGATTGAGGAAATGGTATGATATCACTGAGATGGCCAAGACAAAAACAATCCCGTTTATGCGTGAATCCTCAGAAAATAACATGCCCACGGCAATCAGGAGAAACATTCCCAATATAATGTCAATAAGTACCGTCACCTCAAATGGAGCAATCATAAACCAATAAACTTCAAAAAGGTTGATAAAGAGGAGAGAGATAGCTAATCCCATAATTATTGCCCCAAAAAGGACTATTTGTCTTTTTTTATTATTTATGATCATCTTTTTGCAACCTCCCGGACATTCTTTATCTCATAGAGCTGCAATATCTGCTCGCGCGCCAGTTGTTTTTGTGAATCGTCACCTGCCTCAAGCATCGCTATAGATGCCGCTTCGGCAAGCGGGAGTTTCTGATTCCGAACAACATAGGAACCGTCCTGCAAGCCCATTACATGATGCAAGATGTTGTTCTTGCTCTTTTCATATTTTTCCCAGTATCCTCCCCCGCCAGTCAAGGGGGAGATATTATCCAGGAAAGCCGCTGCGGTAAAGAACGTTAAGGAGATCTCCCAAGGCCTCGTGTAGTTGTGAGTATTAATCTTGGCATTGTTCTTAAACTTTAGATTGAGCGTATCAGCCATGTAGTCTTTAAAGTCTTCAATCGAGTTATCGACCAGAGTGGACATAGCATGGGATCGTGATGCAACCACGAGAGCTGATTTTTCAAAATTCCATCGTTCCGTCTTAAAATCAATTGAGAAGTTCGTGACCCCAAGTTTCTTGGGGTCTATCAGATCTTTAAACTTCCATTTGACAAGCCCGAAGAGTTCATTCAGTTCTTCTTTTCCCTCGTTATTCAACTCCAGACTGCTCATATCTGTTCCCGTTGCAATGAGCGGGAGGACGTTTGGATTTATCTCTCCAAACCGTGTCTGGAACAATCCATCAACAGTAGAATGGCCCCGCTCTCTCCTCTCACTAATATTACGAATGCAGTCGTCAAATCTGGTAAGATGATCACTATAGGATTTTCTTTCTGCTGAAGTGTTCTGAACCAGATTGTCAATCTTTTTTAGGAATGCGATCTGATCGCTCTGAAGTCTTCTTTCCTGCTCCATCCTCTCAATATCGGATGTAATTTCTGTAATCCGTTTCCCAGATCCATTTCGGGATATAACGATATCTGTAAGTGCTTCCTTTAATGATACAGAGGCATTCTGGACATCAACCTGCTGCATAGCCGAAGCAAGTGTCATAGACTCTTCTACTGTTAGCCCAAATGTCGATTGGAGCGGCCCAAGAACATTTGTTTCCAGATCTGTTTCTAGATTTCGGAGGAAATCCCTTGACACAAAACCTGGTGATACCTGAATTTCTAGAGGATCAACCCTAAGTATTTTATCTCGTCGTGATTCAATAGTCCGATTTATACTGTCTTCTGCAGCGTTCCGCTCATGCACAAGCCTATCCCTAGGAATCTTAGCTCCAAGGATCCTATCAAAAAAGCCACGCTTATCCGAGAGCTCAATGAGGTATTTATTGTAGTAATAGAGGGCCTCATCTCTTGCTAGTCGCTTAAGGTAGTCCAGATCCTCCCCTGACGCCTTTGCGAGGGTTTCGATCTCGCCCTCAATCTTCCCTAATTGGACATACGTCAACCACTCGTCCCTCTTAAAGAGTTTAGGTTTATCTTTTGTGGAACCTGCTTTTGCAAGCTCGTTCCGCATTTTATCAATAAGCAACCCAAATCTTTCAATTACTGCATGTTCCTCCGATTCAATGGTTTGAATTGTACCTTTCCTAGATATAATGTCCTTAATTAAAGGGATGAGGGAATTGCACTCGAGGCTAATTCGTTCGACAGTCTGGTTTCTTTCCTGATCGATCCTTGTCAGCTCAGATTTCTGTTTCAGGATTTTATCATCCAGATCCGTGATACGATGGGTATTTGAAGAGATGCGGGAGGTAATCTCGTTGTTCATTGCTGCCAGATTGGTTTCGGCGCGGGTGATCTTCTGAAATGCCTGTTTTGCTGTTTGGTATTCTTGGCTCCTTATGGAGAGAAGCTTTTTCTGTAGTACTGCAAATTGTTCGAGTTGTGCTAGAGCTTCGGTAACATTGCTGTGAAGGTTACGATCGAGTTCATTCTCAAACGTATCCATCCCGGTCAGCAAAAATCTCCGCAAACGGGAAAGATAATCAATTAAGTTATCATAGGTCTCGATATCGTCAAGATTTTGCAAATCTTCCGGAAAGTTGTTTTTGATATACGAATTAATCTCAGCCGTCGTCTGGAAGTTAAGATCTTTTGCAATCTCGTTATCCCACGTAGTTTTGATCTTCTCTGCCTCGCGTTTCAGGAAATTGATATCATCCCGTGTGATTTCTGGAACCGTATCTAGAAAATGCATGCTTGGAAAGAGCTGATCTGCTTGCCCAAGCAATTCAGATACCTCTTCAACCAATTTTTTTCTGCTGGATGAGAGGAATTCCAACTCACGGATTAACTTCTCAAATTCCATTTTGAGTTCCATGAGCTCTTCAACTGGATACTCAATGATGTGGGAATCAGCAACAATAAAACCCGAGTAGTCTTTCTTTGCATCAGCAATCGCAGAGATATCAGCGGTTGGAAGGTAGAGAGAATTGATAAGGAGGTAGGGGAATGCATTGTCGAACTCCATAACCTCTTTTCTTCGATGTCCTCCTTCAACATACCCAGTCGGACTGAGAGAGGTGAGAACGACATAATTAAAGAGTTTTTCTTCCATCAAATTCAAATATTCGATCTCAGTGAGCGCGATTGCCGCATTGAGCTGTTCTTTCTCGGGCTCGCCCATTGCAGGCAAAACACCGAATAGCCAGATCTTTGTTTCTCCTCCTCGTTTTCCTTTTATATACCGGGCGAGATCGATGAACATTCCTGAACCGGTGCCACCGCCAAGACCTACGATGATAACCACCGGACCATTACCAGAGAAAGATGGAAACTTCTCTCCACCCTGGGTAATCGCCTTATAAAAAACCGCTTTTGAGATTGCCCGCCTTCTATGGACCCCTCCTCCGAAATCATCAGAAATGTTGCTATCCACATGTTTCAGATCGCTATACTCAAAGCCGTTCTCTGGATCGTTCATCCACCAGAACTTTACACTAGGTTCTGTGGTCCGGTTTTTAATCTGCTTTCTCACATCTGAACCGGTGAGCGATGAGATGCGTTTAACATCGGCAAAACCTGGGAGGAAGAAATAGTCAATATCTACCTTTCCATCTATCCCATCTTGAGTCTTGCGAATTCTGTTAACCTTCTCCATTACTGCGTTGCAAAGGGTTTCATCACCACTTTTCTCGTTAGAATCTGTATCCATTGTGTATAACCAAAGGTGTCTTCCACCCAGCAGGTACTCTCTGAGAAACCAATCATGGTCGCAAAGATGGGACAGCATCTTCTTTCCGCATCCACCTATTGCAACAACAGTCAGTTCTGGTGGCATCTGAAATGGCATGAGCATATCCTCCTAATAATCCGTTATTCCGGGCTCCAATTCCTCTTTCCTCTGACATAATACCCAACCGCAGCTGCAATGATCGCCACAGCAGCGAGGGCGGCACTGACCACCGGTATCGGTACACCGGACTCTTTAGGCTTTTCTGCATAATCGAGCAGTATTTTGGATTCTTTTACCAGACCAAGGCCGTACATTTTGGAGATAATACCCCGAAGTTCAATATCCTGTACGTCATTTACTCGCTGAGTGAATGTTTCATCCTCCGGAATGATGATATCAAAAGTCTTCGTAACTGCGGTCCCTACGGGGAGACCTTTATCATCAAGTGCCTGAAGGCGGTAATAGGTGAACCCGGTTGTCCTGTTAGGTATTTTTGTGATGACGAGTCCACTGTACTGCGTTACCTCAGTAAGAACTGGTACGTTTCCCATTACCTGGACACGTACCGGACTGCTCCAGTCTCCAAGAGCTTTCAATTCCAGATGCTGTTCCTTGAAGGCACTCTCTCCACCGGAAATCTCCCACTGGTCGCTGCTTGAAATATTCCATAGGGTATTCCCCATCTCCGGGGTCAGATCTGTTTCAAGCTCCACAATCGCAGTCTGCCGCGGCAAGCTGCTTATCTCAATGACATAATTGACCCGCTCTCCTTCGTTAATTGAATTCGGAAAGGATCCGTTTACTACAGTAACCTGAATGGCGCTTGTTGCAGTAGGAATAAGCAACAGGATAAATAGTGAGATTAGGCATGCGTGAATTGTAAATACTCTACTCATACGGCAACATTCAATAAATGAAGTTATATAAATTGCGATTTGTCTTTTTGCTTGTGACCCCTCAATGAGTAAAAATTTTGTAACTATTCAGCCCAAACCGAAAGATCTTTTTATAATGACATCAGAATAAAATATAGTGACTGCTGAAAACCCATATCCTGAAACTGGTGTTGAGAATCGACCTCTCTCCCAGTACACTATTGAGGACATCCCGGTTCTTCTTGCAGTCATCGGTGATCTCAAGCGCCTCAGCACGGAACTCCATGTTGAGAATGCTCGCCTGAAGGCCCGGATTGCCGACCTCGAATCCCAGTTGAACCAGAACAGCCGCAACAGCAGTTGCCCTCCCTCGATAGATAGGTTTCAGTTGCCCTCCCTCGATGGATAGGTTTCAGTTGCCCCAGACGCCGCGGGATAAGGGTAAGCGCCCTCCCGGGGGTCAGAAGGGACATAAAGGTCATACCCTTCAACTGGATCCAAACCCTGATGCCGTTATCGTCCATACCGTCTCCACCTGCTCTCAGTGTGGGGAATCCCTGGAAAACGTCGAACCGTTTGACAAGGAGTGTCGTCAGATTTTTGACTTCCTCGCCCTCTGCTTTTTCGTGCTTGAGCATTGCGCGGAGCACAAGCGGTGTCCCCGCTGTGGGTGTGTTAACAAGGCTGCATTTCCTGCTGATGTCGCGCATCCTGTGCAGTATGGCATCAACCTGAAGACATTCCTGGTCTACCTCTGTGTCTACCAGTTACTCCCCTATGAACGAGCCTCTGAGATTGTTTCTGACCTCTTTGGTCACCAGGTGAGCCCGGCAACCGTGGTTGCAATCGTGAACGAGTGCTCTCAAAACCTGACCGGGGTCGAAGACGATATGCGAAAACTCCTGCAAAATGCCCAAATTCTCCATGTCGATGAAACTGGCATGCAGGTGGGCGGCACCCGACAGTGGCTGCATGTTGCCAGCACCGACCTCCTTACCTGCTACGGACACCATCGGAACCGAGGAGCGAAGGCAACCGATGCCATGGGAGTTCTGCCCGCGTTTCAAGGAACGGCAGTTCATGACTTCTGGACACCGTACTTCGGCTACGCCTGTAGCCATGCGATCTGTAACGCGCATCTCCTCCGCGAACTTCGGGGGATTACGGAGAACTTCGGGCATCACTGGAGCGGAACTCTTGGTAACCTCCTGATCGAGATAAAGGCAGCTGTGGATGCCGCAAAACAAGAGGGGAGAAGTCTGACGCCGGAGAAAATCGCTGCCTTTGAGGAACAGTATCTGAGGATCCTCGAAGCGGGGAAGGAGGAACTGGAAGCATCAGGGTTCCACGAGATGCAGGGGAAGCATGGCAGAAAGAAGCAGTCGAAGGCGAAGAATCTCCTGGATCGCTGCTCCAAGTACCAGAAGGAGATCCTGGCATTCATGAGGGATCCCAGCATCCCCTTCACGAACAACCAGGCTGAGCGGGATCTCCGCATGATGAAGCTGAAACAGAAGATCTCGGGGACATTCAGGAGCGAGAAAGGAGCCAGGAACTTCTGCCGGGTCCGGGGATTCATATCAATGATCAAGAAGCAT
>Ga0302246_1002153_pt1 | contig 12272 bp, 9 predicted proteins | sample AAG_UR_Trp_MG_FD_193533 | JGI IMG/M metagenome (GOLD analysis project Ga0302246, IMG submission 193533) | Enriched activated sludge microbial communities from anaerobic digester in WTTP, New Holstein, Wisconsin, United States - AAG_UR_Trp | ecosystem: Engineered > Bioreactor > Anaerobic >...
GAGTTTACTGAATTTGAATTTTAAAAGTTAAAAAAATCAAGGTGTGATAAGCGTTTGCGTGGTCAAAATTTGTATAGTTAACCAGATACACTTTAAAATTCAGTATTTACAAGTATAAAATTATATAGTATAATATAACTATGCCTACATTACAAAAGAAAGTCGTCAAAGGAAATACATACTGGTACATAACTACATCCAAAAGGATAAATGGTAAACCTACACCTGTTATCCTTAAATATCTTGGCTCTATAGAAAATATCCTTAAACAATCAAAATTAACAGAAGATGGGAGTGTTAAATATAAATCTTATAGCCACGGTGCTGTATATGCCTTATGGAAAATAGCGGAAAAATATAATATTTTAAATATAATGCGTAAATACTTTAAGAGCAATATTAAAAGTGGAATTGATGTATCAACAAGCCTTCTACTTGGAGCTATTCATAGAGCCTGTGACGGAGGAGGAAGTAAAAGAAGTTTCAGTGAATTTGCCAGAGAGACAACTCTGCCTGAAATAGCTGACTTTAAAGCAGATAAAATAACCAGCCAGCACTTCTGGGATCAGATGGATAAAGTAGAATTAGAAGAAATAGAATTATACCAGAAAGACTTCACCAAAGAACTTCAGGGTAATAAAATTATTGGTTTTGAGAAGTTATCTTTTGATACAACTAATTTCTTCACTTATATTGGCTCTGGTAATAACCGCAGTAAATTGACTTGCAGAGGTCATAACAAACAAAAAAGAAATGATTTAAGACAATTCTCTTTAGGTCTTCTGGTGAGCAAGAATTTTCTTATTCCCCTGAGTGCCTATGTATATGAAGGTAATATAACAGATCAGTCAGTAATATCTCCCTATATTAAATCTTTTAAGAAAAATATAAATACCCTCACAGAAGCAGATAAAGTAACAGTAATATTTGATAAAGGAGGATGCTCAAAAGGGAATTTACGTGATATACAAGATGAAGGTTTCCATTATATTTGTGCATTTTCTCTAAAACATAAGAAAGATTTAATAGAAATTCCATTGTCTGATTATGAAACAAAAAAAGTAAATGATAAAGATATTTTGCTTTTGAGAAAAGAAGCGAATATATGGGATAAAAAGAGAACAGTTCTATTGTATTACAGCAGCAAACTTCATAAGGGACAAATCAGAGGGTTAAATAAAAGTATTAAGAATAAAAAAGAAAAACTCCTTTCCTTACAGGAAACACTCAAAAACCCTCGTACCGGAATTAAAACCAGGGCACAGCTTGAGAGAAAGCTATCAGAGATAATAAAAGGAGAACACGGAACAGAATTATTTAAGATTAAGATAAAACGCAAGAAGCCTCTCTCCTTTGATTTTTCTTTTGATACATCAAGTTATGATTATATTACTGGAGAAATTTTTGGTAAGAAGGCTATTATAACTGATCAGTCCGACTGGAATACAGAAGATATACTCAGTTCCTATTTCTCCCAGAGTGATATAGAAAAAGTATTCAGACACGTAAAAAATACTGACCATCATACTATCAGACCTCAATTCCACTGGACTGACCAGAAAATACATGTTCATGTTTTTATCTGTTTACTTGGTTTTATGTTGACCTGTCTTTTACAAAAAGAACTTCAAGAACAGGGTTTTATTGCTGAGAAAGAAAAGATAATAGATACCCTTATGAAAGTCAGGCAGTATAATACTTTTCGCATTGGTAATAATAAAAAATCTAAAATGGTGGATACAAAACTTGAAGAGATGGATGAATACGAGACACAGTGCTATAATGCGTTACTTAAGGCGGTGAAAAAGTGACAGGGTTATACTATACATTTTTTTCTCCGCTTTTCCGCATGAATAAAAGGAAAGATACTAGAGGAAAAGGAATTTTCAGTAAACTCACGCTAGATCATTAGGATTAGGGAAAGGGGCATTAGGATCAAAATATGAATCCATCCATAACATATCTTCCTCTCGTGTTACTACTCGATGAACGTCGTATACAGGTAATCCATTTTCATCTTTCAAGCTTTTTAAATAATCCGCTATTTCAGTATATACCGTATGCCCATATCCAGAACTACCAAATCTTTCTTGTTCTTCCCATACATAAGGGTCCAGGATTAATATTTTAGTTGAGGGAACTGTTTCAGCTCTCTGAATATCAGTATTAGTAAAAGAAGATTTTATCTTATATTCATTTTTACTTGAGCTATAATTAAAAGTTGTGGAAAAAGGAAAGGGTAAATAAAAGAGCGTATTCTTTCAAATACAACCAATTCTAAAAATAAAAGGAGAATACGCCAATGCTGATACATTACCCTAAAAACGGAAAAAAAGCAATAGTAAGAGAATATGAAGATGAACTGGAAAAAGTAGTTCGAGAAGGAGCCAGAAGGATGTTAATGCTAGTTCTGGAAGAAGAAGTAACAGAATTTCTGAAAAGAAACCGTTACGAAAGAACAGAAGGAGAATTCAAAGGTTATAGAAATGGCTACAGTAAAGAAAGAAGTATAGCCATCGGCTATGGGCACGTAAAAGTCCGTCAGCCACGTGTGAGTAATGTACCGAAAGAAATATCAGAAAATGGTTATGAATCAAAAATATTAAATAGATACCAGAGAAGTTCCCGTGGAGTGCAGGCAAATTTATGCAGGTTATATATAGAAGGATTATCGACAGGAGATTTCGAGCCAGTATTTAGAGCACTACTTGGAGAAAGTGCACCTTTATCGGCAAGTAGTATCCAGAGATTAAAAGAAGACTGGGAAAGAGAATATGAAGAATGGAATAAAAGAAAATTAGATAAGAATTATTATTGTTATATCTGGGTTGACGGGGTATATGTGAGAGCAGGAATGGAAAGAGAAAAAACAGTATTACTCTGCGTTCTTGGAGCAAAAGAAGATGGAACAAAAGAGCTTCTTGCTGTTGGAGATGGTTATAGAGAAAGCAAGGCATCCTGGGCAGAAGTGCTTAGAGATTTAAAGAAAAGAGGTATGAATTGTCCTCTACTTACAATAGGAGATGGTGCTCTGGGGATCTGGTCAGCCCTGGAAGAAATATATCCTGAAAGTCAGCAGCAGAGATGCTGGAACCATAAGATTACGAACATACTGGATAAATTACCCAAGAGGATGGAGAAAGAAGCTACCAGAAAATTAAGAGAAATTTACCAGGCAGATACAGTTGAAAAATGCAGGGAATGGATAAAAAATTATTCAGAAGAACTGAGAATAGATGGACATAACAGTGCAGCAGATACTCTGGTAAAGGATATTAATGAACTGACAACTTTTTATAATTTCCCTAAAATACAATGGATACATATAAAGACAAATAATCCTCTGGAATCTATCTTTTCAGGAGTAAAGACAAGGACAAAGGTAGTGAAAAGATTTAGAAAAAGAGAGAATGCCAAATATATGATCTTCAAGCTGATCCAGCGGTTATCACAAAATTGGAAAGAATTGAAGGGAAAACAGTTTTTACCCTATTTAAAACAGGGGGTTACTTTTTACAATGGCATAATGGTTCAGGATAAAGGAGAAAAGATGGCAGCTTAAGGAAAAACAGGGTTGTGTTTGGAAGAATTAAATTTCCACAACTCTTGACAAGAGCTCTATTTTGAGCAAAAATATAATATCCTGGAACTTCTATCTTATTTTTAATCAAAAAATCTATTGCCTCTGAAAAAATAAATTTAGGTTTTAATTGTTTTGATACTAATTGAGTAATCTTTTCTATGAGCAACTTATTATGTTTTTGAGTAAATGGCTCAAAGCCTAAGTTTATGAGTATTATTTTTTTATTTCGATTAAATGTTTCTTTTTTATATTTATTAATATCTATTTCTTCGAGAGATATGTTCAGTCTATTAGCTATATATTCGATATCTTTCTTTTGATATGTGTTAGCATAAAAGAACCTTTTTACTGCTTGAAAATATCCAAGTTGTAAAATAAAACATACTTTATTTATAGCTGTTCTGAAAGTCTTTAATTCCTTTTCAGCCCAAACTGAGATATAAAAATATTTTTTCCTTTCTTCACTATTGAATTCAGGAGGATTCTTAAAAATTTTTAGTTCTGCAGAGGTGAGAATTGTTATGATAGACATATATAATAACTCCTTCTGTCTAAATCGATTATTTTAAATGGACGTTTTTATTAAGCATTTTTTGTATATAAAAAATTACCTTTAATTTTAGCAATATCTGATAAAATTAATTAAAAAAATAGGTTTATTTGTGCATCATAATATTTTCTTCTGGAGATGATAACATGATTTATGCTTATATTAGGGTCAGTACTGATAAACAGAATACGGAAAATCAAAAATTCGAAATATTAAAATTTGCTGATGAAAAGAAATTATCTATTCATAAATGGGTTGAAGAAACTATCACTACAACAAAAAAGCTGGAACAAAGAAAACTTGGAGGACTTATAAAGGAATTATCAACTAATGATATTTTAATTTGTTCTGAAATTAGTAGATTTGGCAGAAGTTTAATGGAAGTTATGAGTATTTTACATCTACTTATGGAAAAAGACGTAAAAGTATATACAGTGAAAGAGAAATATGAACTCGGTGATAATATACATTCCAAAATTTTAGCTTTTTCTTTTAGTTTAGCTGCTGAAATCGAAAGACAGATGATTAGCCAGAGAACTAAAGAAGCTCTGGCAAGAAAAAAATTTGAAGGGAAAAAGCTTGGCAGACCAAAGGGGAGCTTATCTCAAAAAACAAAACTCTCTGGGAAAGACGATATCATAAAGGAATTTCTTAAAAGTAAAGTTTCGATAAGCGCTATTGCACGGTTATTAAAAGTTAATCGGGGTACTGTAGCTAATTATATAAAAAATAGAAAATTGAAGCAAAAATTATGAATATATTTCTATGGGACTTTACACCCGTTTGAGGGGTTTTACCCAATTTATGGAACGAGATATGGAATGCATGTTGACAACGCAGAAGTGAAATTGATTAGAGATGCTGTAAAGAACTGGCTGAATCAGGTTGGTAAGAAGCCGTGGAAGCTTTAAAAGTTATGTCAGTTTTTATGTCAGATTGAGTAACCGGGTTGATTCTTCCAGTAACACTGTGTAGTATAACAGTATCACAGTTATGAGAATCTGGTATAATGGCCGTGAGAGTCTGTGAGAATTCTTTTCATAGCTATCCGTCCGTGTCTTATTTATTGCACATTCGAGAGAATTAATCTGGGATTTACGCTTCTGCGCCCGGAACTTAAAAAACTCTTTACCTGAAATACATTTCTGTATCCAGTATTCATCTCCGGGAGTTTCCCTGTTAAGCATTTCACCCTTGCCGGTCAAGAGCCAGTTCAAATTGATATTGAAGTTTTTATTCAGTAAAGCAAGAGACTGTCCGCCGGGCATAGTTTTTTCCGATTCTATATCCGCAATGTAACCGGTAGAGGTATTTAAATTTTTCGCCAGATCCTTCTGAGTAAACTTCATGGCTTTCCTGAATTCCCTTAATCGGCTCCCTATCATTACCGTCAATCCTTTCTATTGATTTTCCGCTTTTCTCCTGGCTTTTTCAGCCTTTTCCTTTAACCATTTATCCCGATCGTATTTAAACAGGAATATAGGATCTTCATCTTCATCGACAATAGGCCCCGGCTTGTATATATATTCCGGTTTCGGCTTTTCTGCTTTTTCTTCCTTAAGTTTCTTTATTACTTCATCCATAGGAGTACGGACAACCTCTGTTATTTTCGGACCTTCTCCGGATGGGATATATCCTCTCTCTTCATTTTCAAGCCTTACAATCTCTTCCATATTGGCAAGCCTGTCCTGATAAGAAATCTCTTTCCCTCTTATCTCGACATCCTTTGCGATCTTTAAATCCCTCCGCTTTCTGGCTATTTCTTCCTTTAATTTGCCCCTCTCTATGTCATCATCGGAGCTGATAATGGCAGATACGCGTTCTTTAATTATCGCTTTTCCGAGATAGCCGAAATCCAGGGCGCCGAAAGCAGCTTCTGCGTCAAATACATAAGCTTCCTGATACTTCTTTACATCACGCCTCATGTAAACTTTCCTGCCCTTAAGAGGAGACATCCATTCACCCCAGTAATGGAACCCTGTTTCAGAGTCTTTTATTCCGATACGTCCTATACTTACCGTGCCGGAACTTCTCATACAGAACAGCTTTAACGATTCCAGAGATGTAACTCTTTTAACCTGACATTCTTTTTCCCAGAGTTCATCAGGACACATTCCTTTAAGAATTTTTCCATCAACCTTCTTCCTGTTAAATCGTTCTACTATAAATTTATCAAGAAGATCCGAGAATTCATCCCACTTTAAAATTGAACCAGATTCGATTTCTTTCTTGAGCTTTTCAGGGCGTTCTTTAATATGCCCGCCGCGATATCCGGGAAGATTCTTAGAGAACCATTCCTTGACTTTCAGGAAATCACGCTCTATCGGTTTAGCCTGGGCATTAAAGGGATCGCAGAAGTGAACATTAACGCCGAGATAGGACAGGACGGAACGGGCAACGCGCTTACTTTCTTCCGTAACTTCCGGTTTTACGGTGGTGCTTCTTACTCTGCCGCCAGAGAAAGCATGACAGCGATAATCTTTTCCGTTATCTATAACTACATGAAGAGGGATGCCGAAATTTTTAGCGGCAATATAGAAGCTCATAAAGATATGATCCGAATTCGGAGCTTCCGGGTGAAGGAGCCATCCAACCCATTTACCGCTCTTTAAATCTCTGAAGGCTGTTACCCAGGGGAAGCATGGTTTTTTACCTTTAGCAACTTCCACCGCCACATCTATCTGGGCATGGTCGGACACATAGCACATACCGGGATATACATCGCTCATGTCTCTGTCTACGTAGTAACCGAATTTTTTATTCCATGCGCTGTAACCGTATCTATAGAGGTAAATTGAAGATTTGCCGACTCTGGACTTCAGGGCTTTATCGAAAGTAGAAGGAGACGGGAAATTATTCCTGACCAGATCTCCTTCTGTTTTTCGGGCTTCCATAAATGCCTGTTCCCAGCATGTATTTACGGAGCGTTTATCTTCAGTCAGAAACAGCCCTGCGTAAACCTTTAGCCATTCTTCCTTTACTTCCGTACGGCCTGCTCTCTTACCGTACCCGGGAAGAAGAGACAGCTTGCCTTTCTCCCGGACTTCTTTCTTTCGCCTCATAATGGACCCGTAAGAGATTTTATCTTCGGGATATTTTTCTTTATAAGCGTCTATGTATATATCAAGCTCAGTCCTGCTCATTCCCTCGGTCTCGATAAGGATATTATTCCATCTGTCATAGAACTTCCTCGCCCATGCCGGTTGTCTGGAATAAATCTCCAGTTCCGTTTCTCCTATAGCCATATGGAACTGCGGTTTCGGTTTATCGATAGAGAGTTTTTCCTTCCAGTATTTTTTTTGTGCCGATTCCGGGAGAGAAGAGAGGAGAATTCTATATTGGAGGCCGCCGTTTCCATGGACTTTCTGGGTGATGTATTTGCCTTTTTTGCAGTAATATTTAATAGTTCTTTTTGGAGCGTTTAAAAATTGCCCAGCTTCATGAACAGAAAGCCAAATATCATTTTTACACAAAGCCTTATTATTATTAGGTTCTTTATTAGGTGGGCAACTGTTAAAATCTTGCCCACCTTTTTGCCCACCTTCCATCCCTAAGGTGGGCAACTTTTTCCCCTTACTCATACCACTCTACTCCCTCCAGGTTAACCTTAATCCAGTTATTAACTTTATCCGAAGTTCTTTTCCCTGTTATAACCATATTGACAAACGCAGGTGTATAGCCTAATTCTTTAGCTATTAATTTTTGTGTTATTCCTTTTTCCAGTAATTTTATTTTAGTTTTTAGAGCTTTTATGGCTTGTTTTTTATCATTCATTATGTTATCCTCATATTAGTTAATAGATTAACACTTATATATTAATCGATATATTGATAAAAGTCAATAGATATATCGATAAAAGGAATTGATTTTTTTATGGAGCTAACTATTGGGGAAAGAGTAAAGCAAATTAGAGAATCGCAGAAACTTTCTCAAGGCAAATTTGCAAAATTATTGCAAATATCGCAAAGTTTTTTATCCGACCTGGAGAAAAACAATACATTACCCGGAGTTAAATTATTACTATCCCTAAAAGAAGTGCTAAATATTAATATCAATTGGTTACTAATTAACGAAGGTGATATGTTTTCAAGTAAAGACACGTCATCCAAACAGGAAGACCTCAACTTAATACCAGAGATAAAAGATCTGCTGGAAGATTTAAAAAATGCCACTAATAAGGCAATAAACCTCAACAAACTTATTTACAGCCCTCCTCCCGCGCAATCCGCTCTGTCCGTCCGCGAGGAAAAGACATCTTATGTTGCACCCGAAGAAGAAACACTTGCACAGACTACTATTGCCATCCGTCCTGAAAGAACAGTCAGCGTGCCTTATATCGTTCCAATGGAAAGACCTCCCATATTTTCTTTTAAATACGACCGGGACAGATGGTTACAAGAACAGGCTCAAAAAGGAAATCTAAAGCTTCGATATTACGAAGAAAAAAATCCACCCTGGGAAGAAGAACCTCAAGCGGCAGATGATTACGAAACGATTAACTATCCTATGATAGAAGGACAGGCAGCCTGTGGCGCACCTTCCGCCCTGGCTGAAGAGCAGATAATCGACTGGATTCCTATGCCTGCAAAGTTCAATATAAAGGCAGATTTCGTCATACAAACAAAAGGAGAATCGATGATTGAATACGGCATAGCTCCCGATATGTTATGCTTTATTCGCAAGCAGTCAAATATAGAAAGCGGGAATATTGTATTACTGGCAGTAAATGAAACAGATACCATACAGCCGGTAATAAAGAAAGCAAAAGCCCTTTCCGATAAGATAGTATTCCAGAATGGCAAAGGGGAAATAATGGAGCTAAATGAGAATGTAAGCGTAGTGGGAACCGTGACCTTCTGGATGCCCGATATTCGGGGGGGGGGAAGATGGGATTCTCGCAGCAGATGCTGGACAGAATGGGAATGTAGCAGGGAAGACTGGCAGAAAAATAAAAAAGGCTAAACGGAATAGCCTTAATAAGGATAATGTTATGTAAAGAAAGCCCTGGGTCGAAACAGGACTTTCTTTTTGATCTGAGATAGGGATTGTGACATAAGGGATTGAGACAATTTAATATCTGCACGTCCTTTTACCGCTGAGTGGGACGCATTATATAAATCGTTGACCTGACGAAAAAGGGATTTACAATATTTATTATAGCCGGGATTTATAAGTGTTTCTCGTGACAATGTCTGTAATAATGGCGAAATGAATGGATTTGAATGGTCTTGAATGGAAATCGTTCGGGATCATTCAGGAACATTCAAAAGGCGTTCAAATGGTGGCATATTCAGTATTTCTAATGAAAAATAGAAAGGCAGATACGTGAGTAAAGAAAAGCCTGCCAGATTAAATCCTAAAGCATCAAGAATATTTATATGAAAATGATGAAGTTTTATGCTCCACTGTCTATTCATTTTCATATCTGGTTGTGACCGATACGGTCATGCGTGTTAGATGAAATTTATAAAAACGGAAATAAGAAAATAATAATCATTCAAACTCCATTCAAAACATTCAACACGTTCAAAAATTTCTAAAAATCTAAAAAATAGACATTAATAAAACCCTTACTATGTAATATTTTGAACACTCTAAAACGTTTTAAATCTCACTTATTCAAAAAGTGTACTGGGTAGCAGACTGACAGTAAAAATTATCACAGAGGAACGAATTTTCCATAAAATTCCGAAGGCCGGTAAAAATTAACAAACTATTGGAAGATTTCGGTAATAAATCGGTAAAATCGGAAAAAAATCTCAGACCAGAGTCACAGCATGGAAACCAAGATGTCATAAGACTGTAGCCCTGATCTAAACACTATCATGGAATTCATAAACTACCTCTAAAGATATAATAGCCGTAAGAATTCTGGAGGACATAGAGGAATCTGTTAGGGGGGTAGAGGAATCCAGAGGAATCTGGCACAGGAGTAGAGGAATCCAGAGGAATCTGGCACAGGAGCAGAGGAATCCAGAGGAATCTGGCACAGGAGCAGAGGAATCCAGAGGAATCTAGCAGAGGAGTATATGGTATGAAAAGACTCTGGATATTTTTTAAGGTATTTTAGAGTTTATGTTTTTAAGGTGTGTTAAGAGTATGGATGAGTTAAGACAGATGAGTGTTTTAAGTGGTTTCCTTCGTTGTAAAGTTGAGGAGAAGGGCTGGAGTATAAAGAAGTTTGCAGAGGAGACCGGGTTAAGTGATAGTTATGCTTATGAATTGCTTGCTGAGAGCAGGAAGAAGATTCCTACTGATGAGGTTTTGAATAAGATAGCTGATGTTATGGGTTTTGGTAAGAATGATAGGAAATATATACTGGACCTTGCTCTAAAGGAGCGTGAGATTGGTGGGCCTATTTATCCTCCATCTCCTATTCCTTTGCCGGAACCTGATCTGCCTCCAGAGCTTCCAGTTCTTTCTGAACCTGAACCGCATCCATCGGCACCACATCCACAACCTCCATCTCCTCAACCCGGTACGGTTCTACCGGAGCCAGAATCTCCGCCTTCACCGCCGGGACCTTTTCCGCATCCGCCGGCTCTTGAGCCTTCACCCGGGCCGGTAGAGGTGTCCTGGACTCATAGGAAGGTTATCCTGGGAGTTGTAGTGGGCCTGATTGCAGGACTGCTTTTTGGCTGCTGTGGCAGTTCTGTCTTTATCCCTCTGATCTGTCAGTATTTGAATATTCAGAATTATCCGTATTTTTACGGGTTTTGAAGGTGATTGCCTGGTATAAGAGGGAAGTATAATTGGGGTTTATATTAATTCAGGTAACGTAACTATCGATTGCAATCGTTACTTAAGAGTCATTTATCTATAAAAGTATGGAAATTTTAAGCTACTATACGATTGGAATCGATAGTTTGGGTACAAAAATTGAGATGATTACATCCCTGATGGTATAAGAAATTTCCGCAGTTTTTTATTTCCTATTTTTAAGGGGTTAAAATTGCTAATTTTTTGGGAAATAAAAAAGTATAAAAATATTTTAACTGATAAAAGTTTTTAAGAAAATCAAAAGAAACATTTACCCTCTTTTCTCTGGATTAACCAATATATGAAGAAGGATTTTTGAAATAATATGTAGAATTTCATGTAAGGTTTAAACGTTGTGAATTAAGAAAGGGGCTTAAAAGTAAAAGCGCCCACCTTTCGGGAGGCCACTCTTTTTCCATCAAAAGAGAGTATAACACCTCCTGAGAGAAAAATCAAGTTATAGGAGGTTTTTTATTATGTCTACAGGTTGTGTTAATTTTGTTTTTACTATGGTGCCGGATGTTGTTATGGAAAGGGTTGAGAGGGAAAAGGTGAGGGGAAACTGTCTTGCAATTTTATTTGCCATTGTGAGGGAGATTATGAAGTATCCTGAAACAAGGGAGACTATGACGAAGGAGTTAAGCTGCAGATATATAGGGAATAAGCTGGGTATGGATTTTTCTTCTGTGGCGAAGGGAATAAAAAAACTTGTGAAAAAAAATTTTATTGAAATTATTCAGGTCGGAAAGGATAAAACCGGAAGTCTTATCAGATTACTCCTTAATCTGCCGGGAGAAGAAGAGAAAAAGAAAGTTACAGAGCAGGATAAGGGGCAAGTGGAAAATAATTCCACTAAGGAGAATAAAAAAGTGGAAAAAAAATCCACGCAAAATAATTTTTCAGTGGATAATTTTTCCACGAATCAAATAAATCTTAATAAAAAAATCGATCAAGAAAAGACTGAAGATTCTTTTATATCTGAAAAAACAATTAAAATAGCAGGTAATATTTTACAAGAAAGCGGAATTTCTAATATAGCAGATATTGTTAAAAATATAGCAGATTATATTTTTACTCATCAGAATTCAATACACAATCCGGATGCTTATCTGATTTCTTCCTGCAAGAATTACGGGAAAAAGGATGTTAAAAATTTACTGCCGGCGGCGGGGCAGGCGAAAGAGTCTGTTAAGGAAGTTGTTGTGAGGAAGAATAGTTTTGCCGGGACTTTTGAGCAGTGGGAGAAGGAAAAGGCTGAAGATGTTGATTATCTGGAGGCTGTAGAGGTTTTGAAGAAGAGTTTTCCGAAGGAATATGAGCGGGTGGAAGGGATTGTTTCTGAGAAACTGGCAGGGCAGAAGTTTGTTTTTTCTGTGGACA
>Ga0302246_1002175_pt1 | contig 12170 bp, 9 predicted proteins | sample AAG_UR_Trp_MG_FD_193533 | JGI IMG/M metagenome (GOLD analysis project Ga0302246, IMG submission 193533) | Enriched activated sludge microbial communities from anaerobic digester in WTTP, New Holstein, Wisconsin, United States - AAG_UR_Trp | ecosystem: Engineered > Bioreactor > Anaerobic >...
ATCATCTCCCGCACGCGCCGGGATACCTTGCCGATATAAACCCCGGCACGAACTTCCAAAAGCCAAATAGCCAGTCGCCCCCTCAAACGCGGCGGCGCATTTTCAACCACGGTGACCAGCATCGCCGATGACCTCCTTATTCGGTATGGCAATTTCTACCGCTTCTTTAGGTGGTTTTGGTTTTTCCAGCCCCCCCGCGTGCAAAACTTCTTCGATCGTCGGAATGATCCGGTGTAGGATTCTGGATTGCCGGAAGGAATCTCGGCAGGCAATTCTAACATCCCGCTCCGGAGATGACGATTTTCTGGCGGCAATTCGAAAAGCCACAGGAACAACGGTTTCAAATTTAAAGATGTCCGCAATATCATAAACAAAAGACTGGGGCTTCCCGGTATGGATAAAACCGACGGCAGGGGCATAACCTGCGGCAAGGATAGCCGCCTCGCAAATTCCATAGAGACATGCGGTCGCCGAACTCAGGCATCGGTTTGGAATATCGCCGCTTTCCCACTCACTGTAATCATAATTGCGGCTCTTCCACGTTACCCCGTATTGCCGGGCAAGAAGTTCATACATCTTCCGCATCCGGACTCCCTCAATACCGCGCAATTGCTCAATACTGCGACGCTCGGGAGGCTCCTCCTTGAATCGCATTGCATACATCTTCCGGACAACTTTTAAACGTGCTGCATCATCCAAGGCAAGCTTCGCCTGATAGAGAAGGCGATCCGCCCTTGCCCCTCCCGGTTGTCCCGATGCATAGAGTCGCACACCACCATCGCCTACCCAAACCAAAAGACAACCGACCCGTGATGCAAGTGTAACCGCGGCATGAGAAACTCTTGTGCCGGGTTCCAGCATGAGACACGCCACACCGCCTACAGGAAGATGCTGGCGAACACCATTCTTATCGATGATGACAAATGCACCATCGAGAACATCTAAATTTCCTTTGCTCACATAGAGAACAGAAATGCGATCTTTGATAGGAATCGGTTTTAACGGTGGAAGAATAGGTTCAGGCATTAATATTACCCTTTCGCCAATGACAGTAAGCCACAACCGAATGCCTTTGCAGGACCAATGCCGGCCTGAACTAATGCCATCATGGATTCCGGTTCAGAAACTTTGAGAATACCTTGAAAGCTTATAGGTTGAATCTTTCCGGCCCGGTTTTCCTTGTTCTTTCGGAACCGCAAGGGAAATACAGGATCGATAACGAGTTTTTCAAATGATGCTGCATTCTGAAGCTTACGTTCTATCCACGATCGTTGATCATCCTCTCGGATAAGCGGCACACGGCACTTTTTTACTTCACCATCCGAGTTTTTCCGTCCGGCTTCATCATTAATTGTTTTTATCGGATTGGCAATGAGCAGGAACCGTAGTCGTTGCCCCGAACTCAATATCGGGTTATATTCCTTATGAGCTATTATCTGTGCTGTATTTGACGATCTCTCCGGCACCCTGAACGATTGCATCAGAATCTCAGCATGATTTCGATCCCCATGTGTGACACGAAAAAGAAAGTCCCGATTGGCATCCACATCTTCGGGAAACAGTTTCCACAATACCTGATGGATTTCATAGGGATTACGGCAGGCATTGCCATTTATCAGTATTTTATTCAGATACATGATCACCTCCGAGGATATAGAGGTTACGTCCCGCAAACTGGCGCGGCTGATGGATTAACGGTACATCACGAACCCGTTTCATCCGGTCACCTATCTTTTCTTCACTGTAAATCGTACCGCCATGAGGTGGTACATCCTTCAATGCCTCCAGGATATCTGAAGCTTCACGCCGTGCTTCAAACAGTGGTCGTGCAAGCGGACAACTGCGCCTTCCTAGGTATGGCGTGAAGAGCGGTCGTTTAACCGCGCTTTCGATCTCGTTGAGATCAAGGGTGCTATTGGGTTGTTTCCAGATGGCAACGGTAAATTCCGCATCATAAATATACTCCCGCCAGGTCTGAATGGTGTCGTGTTTCTTCAAACCGGTGTAATCCTCTCTGGCATCTTTGACAGTGTGGTAATCGGTCATTTTTACCATTCGTGATATCCGCGATGTGCCGTCTTTTCGAGTAATGGATCTTTCATCGACCCTGACCGCCATTCCAACACTGTCAGCCAGTTGTTGAAGCTGATCACAATCATTGCGGGTGATGCCTAGACACGCACCAAGCAGTCCCAGCATGCCGCTTCTCGTAGGGAAATTGGCCGACGGTCTCAAGCCCTCAAATGTATGCTCTCCCCAGGCCTGCATGGGGCCTTGTAACTTGAGAATGAGAAAGTCTCGCATGGTTTACTCCTTGCCATTGGTTTGCACCCATGTTTTTAACTCCTCCAAGGTCTTCTTGGCTTTCATATTGTTCGGTGGCTCATAGCCTATCGAAAACTCAGCGGTCCTCTCGTCCAAACCGTAACCGGTATGGATTTTCTGCCAATACTCATGCAAAGCATTGACTGAAGGTTTTAGAAAACCACCGCCAGATGATGTTTTTACCGGTTCCTCAAAGGCATTTGCCAGGGATACCGGGATATCGGAGAACGATACCATCGCTAGATCAGCCAAGTTATGGGCGGCGAAGCTCTGCTGTTTAGCGGAAGGAACCTCCGTAGTCAGCATGTGAAGCAGATGAGTAGCAACTTCCAGCGCCTCTTTACGACTTCCATCCGTTTCCGCAGTCTTGATGTCGGGGATGAGGCCGAGATTTACCTGCAATTGTTTAAGATTGAGACTGGCATAACGATAGAAGACACCACTGGAGAATTCCTGTGTATCCAAGTGGCCAGATCCCAACTCTTGAAGGTCATCGACGGCGGTGAACCAATCAATGTCTGCATCCACAGTATGGGTGGTAATGACATGGGCAACTGAAAGAGCCCCATCAATGGTCGTCATCAACCCTGACGTAGCCATTCGGCCGGATAGCGCGACATCCTTTGCAGAACCGATGGCGGCAACGAGAGCAGCTTTGTTTTCTTTCATTTTGGCTTCCATCTTTTTGGCCATAATCTGCCCCCGGAAGTGTTCAATCGGTTTTTTTTCTCCCTTTGGCTTCTGTTTTTCATAACCCTTTTTTGCCTTTTCCTCCTCTTCCGATGTCAAACCAGCATTCTGAACTTCCTTGACAATGCGACAAAGAACCTTGAACTCCTCCTTTATCCAAGGGGCAACAGCGAGTTTCTTGTCTGGCTTGTTCTCATTTTCTTCATCAGACTGATCATCGCTCTCTTCCATAGTCACTTGAGTTTTTACAAACCGTTCAAGTGCTTCCTGGACAATATCATCACTAAATTCACTCTTTATTTTCTCGTCTCTCAGAAATTCATCCTTCAGCAAATCCAAGTGGTGAGTGCGGATGCTGGCTTCTCCGAGGTTCAGTTTATAATAGCTACTTGTACGCATGGTTTGTTTGAGGCTCTGACTGGAGATGCGCACACGACGTTTCCCACCAAATATGGCTGATTTCTGCATGTTCATATCATCCCGGTTAAGGCATGAAGGGCTGTGGGAAATGAGGATGTGGAAATTAATAAAGTTCTTGTCCATGGCGTTTTCCTTTCTAGATGGTTGATTTCTTTAAATTGATTGATCCATGAAATAGTCTTCCAGCAAATCACGCTTGCTGCGTTCATTCCAGTACCAAAGCAATTTTGCCGCCTTGGGCCAGTTTGCAACTGGTTCAACCATTTGTAATATCCGGCGTAACTGGATCATGTCGTTTGGCGATTCCGAACGGATTACCTGAAACAGCCGCTTTTCGCTGATGCCTTTCCCCTTTGCCAAGGCCTTGCCGAGGCCCACTTTTTCATTCGTATGCTTCACCCAGGGCAAACAGAAAATAAGACGCTGGTATGCCTGCTTTTCCCTTTCGCGCACAGCCCTTCCGCTGAACAGGCGGTAGAACGCAGGTGTTTCGATCAAATCTGCTGGCCTTCCAATTCGCCGAAGTTCCGCTTGCGGACCGGATGTCAACTGTTCCCATGCTTTGTAGAGCGCCATAAAGTCAGGGAGTTTCTGAATTTCCATTATTTTCTCCTTTCACCTGTCGTGGTTCAAGATCTTTCAAATTCTCACGCAACATACTTCGTGTAAATGCAGTGGTGCGTATCATCTCTGGATCATGCCGATAAGGATTCACCAACTCATCAAAAATGATTTCGGATATATGCCGCAGTTGCTTTCTTATCGCCGCCATTTCGCACTCGGGATCATTGTAATCAATACATGCGATTGCATTTTCCATAATTCGTTCTGATCTTCGAAAAAATTGATTCTCGGCTAAGAAATAAATCCTATTTTTCATGTCTTTGGGAACAGGTGAATCTGCTTTTCGAAAGTATATCTTGATTTTATTCTTCTCTTTGTCTTTTCCCCTAAGTGCACCTCTTAACGTTTTTTCTCCAGCTGCCATTCCTTGAATTCCGTGTGTGAAAATATACAACGCCTTATAAAGTGCATCTCTGTAATTCAGCGCTAATTGTATTAGCTGATTAATCACTGGTAAGTTTCTGTCCCATCCATGATTTAAAATATATACATCATGGCACCGTTCCCTGATAGATGCCTTCTCTGTGAGATACCCTCCAATAAGCAGATGCAAGTGATCGGCCTTAGTTCCATACATTTGCTGATTCCGCGCTTGAATAATTACAGCCGCTGGCTGTTGATGTCCCGTGCTCGAACTTTCAGAAAAGGTCCTTCGGACTACAAATCGACTCAACTGAGTCCAGGATGGCACACTCGCTTTGAATGATGCGAATCTCTCTTCTATTTTTCCTTTTTTGCTGATTGTAATCCGTGGTGAATGGGGGTGTGGCCATATCCCGGTTACATTAAAACCAAATTGCTCTTTTAGAAATCCTCTATAGGTTTCATTCGTTGATAAACCACAGCATGAACATTTACTACTCTCTATAGAAAGTAAAAGCTCTACATGTGCTGGCTGCCATAAAAGGCCTCTAATGAAACCAATTTGCTCAGCGTAAATCTTTTCACCTTTCTTAATGGGTGAAACCCATGTTGGTTTTTGATATTTGGCATTGTTATGCCAAGGAATCACTTGATCTAACTGCCCTGCGTGTAGAATGTTGAGCCAAACAGTTTGCCTAAGGTACTGTCCCTGAAGCAAAGTTGTAATGGGTGAGCTGCCCCGCAATCCTGGTTTAAATCCACCTTCGCTACCACCACCAAAGCTCGGCGAACAAGAAGCTTGATTGAACAAAGCAATAGCAGTACATCCACCACAAAGTTGTGATGCCAAATCTGGCGCATTCACAAAGCAGCAATTTTCTGAACCCGTTAGGCCTGCAAAAAGCTTATCCATTGGGGTTATTATCTTTGCATTAACCCCTTTAACCTGTAAAAAAGGAATTCGGGGGTGGTCCAGTTGAAACCAGTCGATAAATGGCTTTATGGCTTCGGCATATTTGTCTGCTGTTAATGGTTTTGCTATATGTGTCCGCAGTTCTGCGGCATCTCTGGGAGTAAGAATTGTTTGGGTAATACAGATTGCAAGCTGCAATGCCGCAAGTTCCATGTCATCCCTTGGCAGGCACAATTCCCATTTTTCTTCTCCGCAGAGAAGTTCTTGCAGAGAAATCTTTTCCGCGCCGCCGCCTTCAAGCGGGCGGACCGGAATCCACTGATCGGTCAATAGGTTCATTTCTCTTTCTCCAATCCCATATCTTTGTGATAGTGAAAAACCATACCCTTTGAAGATCCTCGGTAACCTTCTCCGTTCTGTTCCATCTCCAGCCAGTACCGTCCTTCGTCAGACGCTTCGAAATACCACCCCCAAGATTTCGGCACACCAATGCTATTGAGTGCCAAGCATTCAAGACGCCCATCGTCATCCTGTTGTTCAAAAATTGTTCCGTCCATCAGTTTTTTCCCCTGCGGTGTATAGCAGAATGGCACGACGGTCAGGCTCATGTCGCCATCTCGCGTGACTGCTGTCACATTTTCATCCGTATCAGCAAAGGGGTTCATTCCTCTTGCTCGTTCCAGCATTTGAGTCGCCAAATATTTCTTAATAGACTCAATGTTGTCTTTAAAATCAAAAAACGCTTCTGTAATCTTATCCGGTTCGTCTTCCCATGGTTTTTCCATATAGACTGCTTCGATCCATGATCGGTAGGCGTGAGGAAATGTTATCCGTCCTTCTGGCACAGATAATAGCTTTGCTGCTGTTCGCCAGAGAACGCGGTTATTCTTATAGATCTTGCCATGCAGTCCGTAATCGTCATCTTCAGGCAAGAGGATTGTACATGTCGGCGATTCAAACCCTGGCGGTCGATGTTCACGGATATGACGATGCAGCCGCCCTATCCGTTGAAACAGCAGATCTACCGGGCAAAGCTGGGTAATGAGCCAATCAAAATCAATGTCGAGGGATTGCTCAACAACCTGCGTCGCCACAAGGATTCTCCCTGTGGTGCGATTGCCCTCCGGGCCAAAACAATCGATGACTGCAAGTTCTTTCTCCTGCCTGTGATGATAACAGTAACGGGCATGAAACAGGTCAACCGGTACGGTGGTCATGTTTCGCAAAGTTTTCGCCAGACCCTGCGCAACATTCACCAGGTTGCAGACAAGCGCCACTTGCGCCCCGGCTTCAGCGGCGGCGACGATACGTTGTAAAAGTGTCTCATCCGGCTTCATCTCAGGCACCCGAATGGGTTCCACTGCTACATCAAAATCCTTTGGGTATTGGTCTGGTTCAAGCGTAAAAGGGATTGGAGGGTTGCCAGACGTCCAAGTGATAAGAGGGTATGGTGTACTCTCACCCATTTGATACAGGGGCGCAAACCACGCCGCGCAAAGTTGCCGACGTTGCCGTTCTGGAAGGGTTGCGGAAAGCAGAATGGCCGAACCACCGGAAACTTTCTGCTGTCTCAAGACTTCTTCCAGTAGGCCATACATGTACGTGTCATATGCATGAACCTCATCCACAATCAAAACACTTCGACCCAGCCCAAATCCGCGCACAAAACGATGCCTGACCGGCAGAACGGAAATCAGCGTCTGGTCAACCGTACAGACACCAATTTGTCCAAGGAACACCCGCTTACGACTTTCGGCCAACCATTCAGAACACTGCACCCACCCGTCCTCTTTTTCATATCCACCAAGCGCCTTATGCTTCAACGCTGAAAAAGCCTTGTTGAAGCGGGCCGAACCATGTGCCAGAAGAACATTCGGATGGTCGTCGAAAAGCTTTTTCGCCAGGAGTTCGATTCGTCCCAGCATGGCGTTTGCCGTCGCCTGTGTCGGCAGGGCAAAAACAACAGAATCCGCCAATTCGGCCTCAACAAGTCGCCACGCATAAGCAAGTGCTGCCTCCGTCTTACCGCTGCCGGTTGGCGCTTCCACGATTGTTAATCCCGCGTTCAACGGCAGATTATCAACCTGTGTTTGAATAGAGTGCTGAATATCGCCCAACTTAAGCAATGCCCCAATGCCGGAATAGGCATGGGGCTTGGAAACAACACCGGCAAATTTGAGAATCCGTCGGGCATCATTGTTTTGTTTTTCCGTGAAATAAACTTCAAGATTTGTTGGTTTTTGCAGATATGAGAAATTATGATCGTCACATCGGGAACCTAACCAATCAGCGACGGAACAAAATCCTGCCATCAGAGAAGAACATGGAGGTGGGGTGTCCTTATGCGAAAGCCCGGCAGGATGTAAAAATAGCCGTTCCAGTGCACCAAACCATTCTTTTCTGGCTTGGCGGTCCACTTCCGCCAGCTGCTGATCGCAAGAAAGTGGCAATGCCATGTCGGGAATGTATTCAGCAATCTTGATATGCCCATGATGTCCCGTGACGGCTTCAAGCCAGACTTTCCATGACAACCACTGTTCAGAGGTGGATTCATACGGATCATCAAGGAAACTTAAACATGAGGAGGAACTATTTAACTGAAGGCCAAGCGTATCAGCATGATCCTGCATGAGCCAGAAAAGTCCCGATTCTCCATGATAGTAATGTCGGCATTCATGCTCTGAAGGAAAACTGCTGAAGTTTTCTGCTGTCGGATAAAGCGAACGCCATATAGGTTTTGAGCGAAGTTGAAATCGGATATCAAGCTTGCCATAATCATGCAGGGCGGCGAAAAAAAGTACCCAGGGTTTCATCTTTTCTTCTTCGATATTTGCAGCAATACAAAAAGAACGACGGATAGCAGGACTCAATGACCACCATGCAGCAACTACCGCCGCCACATCCAGACAGTGGTAAGGCAATAAATGGTATCCGCTTCCGTCCTTTTCCGCTTTTCCCCAATATTTGTAGTATGTTGGATCTTTGTCCATCATTTCCCCTCCATCGCCAGCCAGATGGCGGCGACCATTCTTGCGTCGTCCAGGGCACGGTGCGTCTGGAAAATGTTTGGTCGGTCTCTAAAAAGATGACGGTAAACCGTTGATAGTTTGTGATTCGACAGATGGGGGAAACATCTGCGGCTCAAATCGAGCGTGCAAATGTAGGGGTGATTCAAATCAAGATGCAATCGACGGAACTCGTGGCGCAGAAATCCCACATCAAAGATGGCATTATGTGCCACAAGAGTACTGTCTTTTATAAAATCAAGAAATTTTGGATAAACTTCCTCGGGGCAAGGTTGATCCGTTAACATCTCATCGGTGATGTTATGGATTTTTTGGGCGTTCCGGGAAATCTTTTTGTTCGGATTGATGAGGCTGGAGAATCGATCGATAACAGTTTTTTCTTCAACAGCAACGGCAGCAAGTTCAATTATCCGATGCCCTTTCCGAAGATCAAGCCCCGTTGTTTCTATGTCAAGAACAACATACCTCATTTTTGGCAACAAAAACTTTATGGTCTGTTATTGTTACAAAAAGGTAGGCTTTTGTCGCATACCCCCCGGCAGATAACTCTATGGCGACCAATTATACTGATAGAATCGATAAAGACAAGTTGTTTTGAAGTTAATTTCAAGAATACCTTGCGATGATTATCCTCAGCGCCAAACCGGTTCCTCCAGGAGATAATTGATAAAATTTACATAAGTGTTGATGACGTCATCATTATTAGTCACTTGAACAGTGCGGATATTTTAAGTCCGCCTTTTTCGCAGGCCTCATTCTGGAAGAAAAACTATAGACATAGATGCATGATTTAGGTAGATTGCCGTCCACAGAAATATTGATCGCCCTTGATTCTTTTCTTCTTCTCAACGGATCGATCATCGGAAATACCCGGGCATTACGGCGAATTCAGTGTTGTGTGATGAACAAGGAGGATTCCTAATTTTCAGAACAGCAGTCATTTAAGGCCACATATCTTTGAAGTACAGGGGGAAAGAATGAAGGTTGGTATTGGATACTGCAACACAAAAAACTCGTTTGAGGCCGGGAAAACGGCGGCGGCATCCGCCATCGGAAACGGGAAAATCGACACCCCCGGCCTTGTCCTTGCCTTTTGCCACAATCAAGTCAACGCCGAGGATTTTTTCCGGGGATTAAGATCCGCTGTCGGACCGGATGTGCCGATTGTCGGCGGATCCGCCATCGGTATCATCACGAACAGCGATCTGTCGTACGAGGGTTGTCCCGCGGGCATCGCGATTATGCAATCGGAAAGATTGACCTTCAAAGCGGTCTGTGCAGGCGATCTGGACCGGGATGAAAAGCAGGCCGGGAAAAGACTGGCGGAGAACCTTTCACCATCAACAGACGGAAAGCTCCTCCTCATTTTTTATGATTCGGTAAAATCTCCCCCAACCGCGACAACCCCTCCCCTCATGAACGCCTCGCCCCCATTGATTCAGGGCATCCAAGAGGCGATCGCGCCGGCTGTTCCGATCCTGGGAGCCGGTTTACTGGGAGATTTCAATTTCAATGCCACGAAACAGTTTTGCGGATATACGGTGGCGAGCCAATCGGTTGTGGGAACCCTGTTCGGCGGAGATTATTATCATGACTACCAGATCATGCATGGTCTCACCCCCATGGACGGCGTCTATCACACGATTACGAAAAAGGATGGCTCCATTATCTACGAAGTCGACGGGCAATCGGTCGTCAAGCTGATCGATGATCTATACGGCAATGAAAATTGGCGGGCGCAAGTCCCCGTCAAGCGGCTCTGTATCGGTGTGAATTACGGCGACAAATACGGGAATTATAAGGAGGAAGAATACGTCAGCCGGCTGATCACCGGAGTTCTACCAGACGGGAAAGGAATCGTTCTTTTCGAGCCCGATCTCGATGTGGGAACGGAAATATTATTTATGCTGAGGGACTCCAGCAGAATGGTTGAATCGGCAAAGCATAATTGCATGACGTTGATGACAAGGATTGAAAACAAGGGGAAGAAACCGGTCTTTGGATTGTACATCGACTGTGCGGGAAGAACGGCTGTCTTTTCAGACACTCCGGATGAAGAAGCCTCTGAAATCGTCCGGATCTTCAACCATCGAAACATTCCGCTTTTAGGTTTTTATTCCGGAGTGGAAGTTGCCCCCATGCTCGGGAAATGCAGGAGTTTAGACTGGACAGGCATTCTCTGGGTTATCGCCGAAGGATAAGTTTATGAAGAATGGGACAAAACCGGATTGGAAGACGAAGCTCGATGCAGCGGAGAAAAAGATCGCCTATTACAAGAGGCTTTCCATGGAAAACGGCAGGATCCTCCTGAGAGAAACCGAAAAGCTTTCCGAACTCATCCATGAGCTCAAAAAGACGCAAACCGCACTGGAAGAATCCCGGCGCAGCATGAAAGATATCATCGACTTTCTGCCGGATGCCGCCTTTGTGATCGACCGGGCGGGCAAGGTCGTGTCCTGGAACCGGGCCATTGAAGAGATGACAGGCATCAAGGCCGAGGACATGATCGGTAAGGGCGACTACGAATATGCCATTCCTTTCTACGGCGAAAGGAGGCCCGTCCTGATCGACCTGGCTCTTCAAGCCGTCCAAGGGTTTTTAAGGGATCATTACGACCATATTGAACGGCGCGGTTCCGTTCTATCCGGTGAGGTTTTTGTGCCCCAAACATACGGGGGCAAAGGCGCTTATCTGTCGGCAACGGCAACGACGCTCCGCAATGCCGAGGGGACAGTTGCCGGCGCCATTGAATCCATCCGTGACATGACCGAACGCAAGCGGGCGGAAGAAGCCCTGCGGGAAAGTGAAACGCGGTATCATAGCATCTTTGAAAATACGGGAACCGGGATGCTGATCATCGAAGAAGATATGACGATTTCCCTCTTAAATGCCGAATTTGAAAAGCTCTCCGGGTACACACGCGAGGAAATGGAAGGAAAAGAAAAATGGACGGAATTCGTCGACAAAGCCGATTTGGAAAGAATGGTTCAGCAGCACAGGCTTCGCAGAGCAGATAAGAACCTGGCGGAAAACAGTTACATGTTCCGGATGGTGCGTAAAGACGGACTCATCCGCGATATTTACGCGACCATTGATCTCATTCCTGGAACACAAAAAAGCGTGGCCTCGCTTTTGGATATCACCGAGCATAAAAAGATGCAGGAAAAACGATGGGATTTGGAAAAGCGCCTGCAACGGGCGGAAAAGATGGAGGCTCTGGGTCTGCTGGCCGGAGGCATAGCCCATGACCTCAACAATGTGCTTTGCATGTTGATCGGTTATTCCGAACTGCTTGGTTTTCAAGTTGCAGAAAACAGTTCCGCCATGTCCTACGTGACAAAGATCATGGACGCAGGGAAAAAATCCGCGGCGATTATCGATGATATGCTGACCCTGGCCAGAAGGGGTGTCCAGTCCCAGGAAGTGGTCAATCTGAACGTCCTGGTTCAGGAATTTCTAAAGACGCCTGAATTGGAAAGGATTCTTTTCTTTCATCCCGAAGTACGAATCGGAACCAGCCTGGAAACCTCTCCGCTGAATATCATGGGATCCCCCCATCAACTCGGCAAAACGATCATGAACCTCGTTTCCAATGCCGCCGAAGCCATGCCGAAAGGTGGCCTGTTGACGATCAAGACAAGCAATCATTATATGGACCGCCCCATTCAGGGATATGATGAAGTCCGGGAGGGGGATTATGTGGTCCTTTCCGTGTCCGATACGGGGGAAGGCATCTCCGCGTACGACATCAAACGCATCTTTGAGCCGTTCTATACGAAAAAGGTCATGGGGAGAAGCGGCACCGGATT
>Ga0302246_1002197_pt1 | contig 12102 bp, 8 predicted proteins | sample AAG_UR_Trp_MG_FD_193533 | JGI IMG/M metagenome (GOLD analysis project Ga0302246, IMG submission 193533) | Enriched activated sludge microbial communities from anaerobic digester in WTTP, New Holstein, Wisconsin, United States - AAG_UR_Trp | ecosystem: Engineered > Bioreactor > Anaerobic >...
GCCCTTGCGGGTGTGGTCGCCATCTCCGACCCCACGCCCACAGTGGTGGCTGTTGAGGCGGCACTGCTGGCCACCACCGACCCCACTGGGCTGGACTACGCCCGGCAGAAGCTGGCCGCGCGTCGGGCCGAACTTGAAGCACATGTCGAAGCCGCGCAGACGGTGGAAGCGGTCATGGCCGTGGTGGTGAGCTATCCGGTGTAGGCGTACCATAGTCGCTATGGCCTCTACAGGGAGGTGACGTTCCGCGCTATGATGCCTTCATGCGTGAACCGTTCGACCCCCACAAGAGGCTCTTCAGTCTTGGCTGTACGCCGTGCCTGCACCGCAAGCCCGACGGAACGCCCTACATCTATCTGCGCTACTGGCGGCGTGTCGTGCCCGGAGAACGTCGCAAGTGCGAGTACATCGCCGAGATGTGGCGCAGGCTGCTCATCCTGCAACTGGACGTCCGTAAGGGGCAGCAGCCGCGTAGCGTCCGTGCGTTGCTGGCCCACGGCACCATAGAGGTGCGGCAGGGCAGGTATGTGCGGCCAGCGGGAGCCCCTAGGACAGAGCGTGAGCAGGTTTGCTAGAATGATCAGCCGGGGAGCGTAAACTCCCCGGCTTTGTGTCGTCTTGCGGTAGGGAAGGGGATAGCGGCTAGTCTTGCGGCGGGTAGGCCATGCGGTGCGGAACGACGCCCCGCACTCCACCGCGTGGGTCGGGCGTGTCGCCCTTGCGCCTGGGAATGAGATGGATGTGGGCGTGAAAGATCGTCTGCCCGGCATCCTCGCCACAGTTCACGCCGACATTGAAGCCGCTGATCGAGGCATCGGCACTGGCCAGCTCGTCGCGCAGTTCGCGCAACAGAGCGTCGGCGTCGCGCTTCTCGGCCTGTGTCAGACTGAAGTAGTCTTCGGCATGGCGTTTGGGGATGATGAGCAGATGCCCATCTGTCACTGCATACTTGTCGTGGATGGCGTAGCAGGTGGCGTTTTCGCGCACCACTTCCGGAGTGTGCTGTAGGGCGCAGAAGGGGCAGCCTTCAACGGCTTGCGGTGCGTGCCACTGCCGGAAGTCTGTGGTGTCTTGGTTGCTTTTGGCCTGGTTGCACTCGCGGCAGAGCACCTGCAGGTTGCTATAGTCGTTGGAGCCGCCACGAGAGCGGGGCACGATGTGGTCCACCTCTAGGGTGGTGGTTTTGGTGGTGGCCCCGCAGAGGGCGCATCGACCCCCGGCGTCTTTGAGCACCCGTATACGCATGTGCTCCGGTACGGGGTCGCCTTCAAGCAGGCGGTAGTCCCATATTTCAAGCCCGCGCTTTGTGATGAACTCTTGCATCTTCTGTTCGCACAAGCGGCGAATCTCGGCACGCTGCTGATAGGTGAGGTCTGCGCATGTGAGGCTGACCACCTTGCCCTCGTCCCTGACGATGCCGTGCTTACGCAATACGCGTAGCGGCATCTGCTTGATGCGGCGTTCATAGAAAAGCAGCTGGCTTTCATCTTGCGCCAGAAAGGCTTGGGCCAACTGACGCAACGTGGCCACACCACCGGCATCTACCAGTGCCCGAATGAGTAGGGGCTGGTAGATCTGGCTCATGCGCATCTTGGTAGACAGAAAAGCTACAAGGCCTTCGAACGAGTCGGGTTTCATAGAGAACACCATATGGAATATGCAGGTGATTGCTCGTAAACGCTTCGTTCGCGCTATGTTATGTCGATTTGATCGCTATTTCAACTTATTAGGCTGTTTCTATTGGCTGAAGCCATCGCTAATGCAGGCTTGCTGCGCATACTGGCGATATTATACAGTTCGCGGCCATGGACAGGATGACTCCACAGGAACGTAGCCGCCTTATGGCTCGTATTCGGAGCAAGGATACGCTTCCAGAGCGTTTGGTCAGAAGCCTGCTTCACCGAATGGGGTTCAGGTTCCGGGTGCATTCCAAGAAGCTTCCTGGTACGCCTGACATCGTGTTGCCGAAATACAGGGTGGCCATACAGGTTCATGGTTGCTTTTGGCATTGCCACGAAGGCTGCAAGGATGCCTCCATGCCGAAAAGCAATACGGAATTCTGGCAGAAGAAACTGGCCCGCAACGTGGAAAGGGATCTCGCCAAGCAGAAGGCCTTGGAGGAGGCCGGCTGGCGAGTCATTGTAGTATGGGAATGCGAAACGAAAGATGCTGATGCTCTTTCCTCACGTTTACATGGGCTTATTACGCTAACAAGCCCGAGTGATTTATAAGCATGATACCTGTAATAGACATTTTTGCCGGCCCCGGGGGGTTGGCTGAAGGATTCAGTTCATTACAAAGGCGGGACGGCAAGCGGTGCTTTGACATCCGGCTGTCCATCGAATGTGAAGATTATGCTTTCAGCACGTTGCGTTTACGCTCATTTTATCGTCAGTTTCCTATTGGTGAAGTCCCTGACGATTATTATTCGTTTGCCCGTGGACACATGCGTTTGGAAGACTTGTTCGCAAGCTGGCCTGTCGCTGCCGGGAAAGCTGCGGCTGAAACTCTTCAAGCCAAATTGGGCTCGGACAATCATGTTGAGGTAGACGAGCGTATCAGGGCGGCCCTAGGGGGGGACACCCGGTGGGTGCTCATTGGAGGCCCTCCTTGTCAAGCCTACTCCAATGCAGGAATGGTCGGGAACCGGACTCGGGCCGAATACTCTCCAGAGAAGGACGAACGGTACTACCTGTATCGGGAATATATCAGGATTGTTGCAACTCATGCTCCGGCAGCGTTTGTTCTTGAAAATGTTCCGGGGATGCTGGCCGCAAAGCTGCAAGGCAAGCGGATAATCAGGGACGTCCTCAACGGGTTGGTTGCGCCTGGACCTTTTACATCGTCCACGTTTGGGCTTCGCACCGAGGCTCCGGGGTATAGCTTGTATTCGGTGGTTGAAGGTGCCACAGGACCCGATGATGATCCACGGCACTTCATCGTAAAAAGTGAAACTTTGGGGATTCCCCAAACACGTCACAGGGTTATCATCGTGGGTGTCCGGGAGGACATTGATGCAGGTGGACTGCGGCAACTTGAAAGGGCTGCCCCTACGCCGGCCGGGGCTGTATTGTGCGGCCTGCCCGCGTTGAGAAGCCGATTGTCCAAAGAGAAGGATTCGCTTGAATCTTGGAGGGGAGTGTTCGGGCCATTGGCTCGGCAGCCTTGGCTTGCAGGACTTCGTAGCCGTTACGGGAATCAGCTTGTTGATACAATCGTTGAACGGGCAACGTCCATCATTACCGATTCGCCTGAAGAAACGGGGCAGGAGTTCATCCCGGGCGACTACAAGACAGCTTGGAATACGGGCTGGTATTATGATTCTCGCCTTGGAGGGTGCCTGCATCATCAGGCCAGGCCGCAAATCCGGGGTGACTTGTGGCGCTACCTGTTTTCCTCATGTTATACCGAGGCATATGGCAGTCCACCTGTGCTAAAAGACTTTCCTGCTGAGTTGCTCCCCGCCCATCGCAATGCCCATTCGGGCGATTTCAAGGATCGTTTCCGGACGGTGTCTCCAAGGCAGCCTTCCGGAACTGTCATTTCGCACTTGGCGAAGGACGGGCATGCATTTATCCATCCGGACCCCGTCCAGTGTAGAAGCCTGACCCCCCGAGAGGCGGCCAGGCTTCAAACGTTTCCGGACAACTATTACTTCTTTGGCGGTCGGGCCGCCCAGTTCCGTCAAATCGGCAACGCCGTCCCCCCGGTGTTGGCCCGTAAACTGGGTGAGCTATTGCTACATTTGTCGCTGTCTACCTGCCCGGAAGGGGGGGGCTTATCTTGAGAACTCGGATCATTTCGCCTGCAATGGCCGTAATGACCGGGACAACGACCGAGTTCCCGAATTGTCTGTATGCGTGGGTGTCACAAACAGGTTGAGGATGGGCCGTATCCGACCTGTCAAACCAGCGCTCACATTTTTTCGGGAACCCCATCAGTCTGCAGCATTCCAAAGGAGTCAGTCTACGGGGGCGGATCATCCCTTCCTGGTGGATAAGTATTTCAGCTCCATCTTTGTGGTAGCGCGCTGAAAGGGTCCTAGTCGTCTGGTTATCCCAAGGGGGCGTCAATAGCCCGTAGCCGAAGCCCTGCCCTTTGGCTTCGTGATGCGCTTTGTGCCGCACCAAAGTATCCCAAGTCCCCTTGCCGAGCATGTATTTCTCTGAAACCTCTGTTTCGAGGATTTCGGCGAGCGATACACGGGGGGCCGTGGGTTTTATGTTGTTGAAATCGAAACAGCCAGCAATCGCGGGATCCTGAAATCCGACAATATATAGCCGTTGGCGTTTTTGAGGAACCCAGAACGATGCATCCACGACCTTGGCGTGGATGTGGTACCCCGCTCGTGACAGGGCGTCTTGCAATACGGCAAAGGTTCTCCCCTTGTCATGCCCGAGCAGGTTTTTCACGTTCTCGAAGAAGAACGCTTTGGGCCGCTTGGCCACTAGAATTTCTAACAGTGAAAAGAACAACCTGCCTTGTTTGGGGTCGTCCAGTCCATGTGGCCGGCCAAGCGATTGTTTCTTTGAAACGCCGGCGAGCGAGAACGGCTGGCAGGGGAACCCCCCGGTCAGTATGTCGTGCTCAGGAACTTTGTCGGGGGATAGCTTGGTGATATCCCCGGGGGGGACAACCGGATCTATACTTGAAAAGTCAGGGCGTTCTCCAAAAAACGTTTGGTATGTAGTCTGAGAATGCGGGTCATACTCGGCGGAGAAGACACACCTGCCACCGACGGATTCGAAACCGTAGCGGATTCCCCCTATGCCTGCAAAAATGTCAGCAAACGTGAAGATGCCCGAGGGGCCGTTGTGCACTTGAACCTTACCTTATGATGCCTTTTTCTGCTGTCCGGTGCCAAAACTCCAAGGGACTTCCAGCCCTTCCTTCTCAAGGCGTTTCAGCATGGCGACGATGGCTATACACTGTTTTTCAGAAGGGACCCTGCGTGAATAATGGTATTTACGCACGACTTCAATGAGGCCTGTTTCCAAGCTGATCAAGGGAACTCTGTATTTTGAACAAAAGCTGATAACACTGTCCCAATAGGCAGCCGGGAGACTGATCACAAAGGTTTGATCGTCGATGCCATTGTCAATAATCTGATTGGATTTTGCTTCATTGGTCCGCCTTTCTTCTTCTTTCTCGGAGATCGTCCACGTTTCCAGCAGGGAATCTGAAATCGGCGGGGAAAGTTCCTTCAATTTGGACCAACATGCGGATTTTTTGCACCACTCAGAAATGTTACGCATTCCGGGAGGGGGCGAGGTTATCGAATCGTTGACAGCCCGTGCGAAGGCTACAAGCGTTTCATGCAACACCCCGGGTACACTTTGGCTGAGCCAAAGTCTGTCCCAGTCCAGACCGCGCTTCATCTGACGCAAGTGGTGGGACAGAAGGGATTGGCTGTATGCAACAATCTGAGCCCGGTAACCGCCTTGATACCACGGCTGGGAAGACACCATCTTTTCAGTGTGTCTGAAAATGATGGCCTTGCCGATGGCCTTCTTGTAAAAGCGCTCGCTAAAGATTGTTTCATCCTTTTCCCATAGATTCCCGATCCGTCCAGCGTATAGGGCAAAGTTCTTTTGAGCGCCCATATGGACTTTAACAACAGCCTCGTCATCTCCTTCCCACGTGTTATCGTATTTGGCCAGGTCGGTTTTGGTGATAATCTGAGATTTTGGAAACATCTTTTGTTGTTCTTTCTTGTTTCCTTTATTCATGGCTTCTGCGTACTGACCACGGGTGCGCTCGTAGAACCATTTGGTGCCTTTTATGGCACCGTCGGTCGCAGGCGTGCTGATTCTTCTTGAGAAGCCTTCCATACGGATGTGGAACGGGTGGTTCGAGAAAAAGTCGGCATTGTCAATTTTGTTTTGCGTGTTTGCATATTCCGATATTCTGGGAACAATCAGGTCCATTCGATCTGGATCAACGATCGACAGCTTCATTTGCACGTAGATGTTTTTCAGATCTACGTTGGCCTTCTTTGCATAATAGAGGGATGCCGTGGTCTGGCCACCGTTGACTATCTGAAGATCGACGACGGAACGTATTCCCAGACCGTCATCCGTCTCTACGGCTTGGGTAGCAGTTGCTGAAATTCCGTTGTTGTATACGAAGAACATGTCGGGTTCTTCGTGGATCGTCCGCTTTATGCCTTTGTTGACCTTCCCCCGTAATTGGAGGAATGCCCGTACGTTTTGTTCCAGCAGGCGCGGACCATAATCCTTGTACAATTCTGCGAGAATGTTACCGGGAATTGCTGCAAGGTACGACTGGCATCCTTTTGAAGTGACACTAGCCTTTAAACAGGAAAGAGGAGCATTGTAGCTTTCAACAAAGTCTATGGTGATAGGGTTTGATGCTGTCGATTGAAATTCTGAAAGTCGGCTCAGGTCGTATATGTGCCTTGAGACTTCCCAGTTTTTGATCTTTTCGACAGGTAGAGAGTCGCGTAAAGTCTTCAGGGTTCTGTTCGTCAGAAGGAAAAGCCTGATTTTTTGAAAAGCACCTGCCCTTTGGTTTATATCCCATGCCATTCCATACGCAGGGGCGCTCTCTTCCATTCCAGACAGGATGTCACCTTTAATTGCGCTATTGAAAAAGCGCTTCAGGCCATTGAAGAACTTGTCATATTCAGATGAGTTTATGCTCAATGGCGTTTCGCTGCTGTGGTAGTCGACATAGAACAGGTCTACGGAATCGTTTTGCTCTGAGATGGAATAGCCATCTATGATTGTATTATTGCTTTCGTAGTATGCTGGGGTGTAGTCTTCAATAATGGATTCTTCTGTCAACCATTCGCAAGCTATCTCGCCCATTGAAGCCCGTGAAAAATCTTGGTTCGCCTCTTTTCGTGCCCATATGAGCTGGAGAAAGTCGGAGTGGAATTCTTCGATATTCATTGGTAGCTCCATAAAGCATGTTTAAATCAAAAAATGTTTTTTTTGTCTTCCAAAAAAGGTTCACATGCTTGTAATGATATGCAGTAGCAAACGTTGGTAATGCCTTGATCAACTGTACCTGGTGTTATGCTGGGGAATCCTTCGCTAATATGATAGTACCTTTCATTGCATAGATTCCATTTAATAATGTCGTATGCAGGCAGAAGATCTGAATATCCGCACTTTTCAAGCTTGTCCTCAAAGATGGAAGACGCGTCACTTGCATCTCCAATGCTGCGCTTCAGATCGCTTACAATGCCGTACAACGATTCGCCGGTATTGTCGTTTTCTACGGTGAACACGGCAAGGTGGATGTCTGTTCCCGGGCTCCACAGCTGCCACTGGGATGAAATTTGAACCATGTCGGCGGTCGATGCTCGACGTGTTTTTACTTCAACGACTCCTTTCCCCGGAATTTGAAAATCCTGGGTGTGCCCCTCGGGGGCCACCCAGCTTCTGCAGGCAGCTCCGGCATCCATGCCGGCTAAAAGCAGGTTCCGGAGCTGGCAGAGTTCTCCGAAAAGACCCAGCTGTTGGGACTCTCCAAGCACCCCATTGCCATTTTTCCCCAAAAGCTTTTGCCATTTGCGTATGTGTGTGAATACGGCTTGCAGTACTTCTCGCCCCGTTTGTACAGCCCTAGTTTCTTCAATCAGTTGCATGCCGAATTGCTTGAACACGTCCTCAAGGGCGCGGTCCTGCAACTCCATGATGCACCAGATACTCCCGGCGTGGACGGTGAATCTGATGTCAATATTCTTCAGGCTTGGGGACTCTTCGGGGAGGGGCCCAGCCAGGTGCTTTGGGATGCGGCACATGAGCTGAGGGCGTGAGTGTTCCCCGCATCCCCAGAAGAAGTCCCAGGGGTGCTCACCATCGACCCGGATAGAATGGCTTGAGGCGGGAGAGTTCGAAGCTAGGAGGCCACTCCATGGATAACCGGACATGACTAATCCTCCTCGTCTTCGTCATCTGCATCCCGTGCAAACTGGTCGAGCCACACCCGGTTTACAGTGTACTCGGCTGCCTTGATTTCAAGATTATACGGGGGAAAGCTTGCTCCCCAAGCGATGACGCCTTCCTGTAGAAGGCTTGGCTGCCCGTCACTTTCTTTGTTCAACAGGTTGATCACATGCAGCATGAGCAGGGGGCGTGGAAGCAGCTTGCGATATTCGCGGTCGGGTACGTTTCCGGAAAAGGCCTCGGGGCCCTTCTTATGGTTCATCCTTGCTGATTTTTCAGCCTCTCTCCGGTCATCTTCAGAGAGGGGAATCCCCTCGATCCCGCGCGAGGCGACACGTTGTTTGTTGCCGATGCGCCATCCGTCTTTGAGGTCATCGGTATCAAAATTCCATGGCAGAGGTTCCGTTATTCCTTCAGGAGTCTTGTCTATTCTGCCGCCAACACTTCGTTCTTGAGGTATGATGTCTAGCCCCGCGAATCTTATAGGTGTTCCGGTCGCCAAAGATACGAGAAGCACATCCCAATCCAGCGTTTGCCCACGTTTGCGGAGGATGTCCTCCAAGGGCTGTAGCCAAGAGAAAATGTATGAGGTGTCCGCATGGAGTAGCCTTTTATGCGCATCGAAAGCATGGAAGAAGTTGCTGACAAACTCATGCGAAACCTTCCGCCATAGTCGGTTGGGCAAGGCTCCAGACTCTCCGTTTCCTTGCGTTGCTATCAGCGTTTTTACCAATTCCTCGGCTACATTACGGTTTCGTTGTAATGGCTCCTTATCGTTTCGGACAATGTGGGTTTCGATCAGCCGGCCGGCAAGGTCGGGACGTACGATTCTCTTTTCCGCAGCCATCATTTTGTTGCGTGCTGTAATGATCAATGTTTCAGGAGCATTGCGCACTTTCAAGCCGAAGTCTTCAGGCGTTAGACCCCTGCTGGCCATATCAATGAGATCAGCGCGTAGTTCGGCGGTCGCTCCGGTGATGCAGGTATACCAGCGTTGAGCTGACCGAGGCATCCATATCCTGCAAAGCTCGTCGTAGCCGGCCCTGTAGCCGAACCAGCGGCCCATTTGTAGAAGGGTGTCATACGCCTTCGAGTTGCGTTTCCAATAGCTTATAATCAGGTTCTCGAGCGTAAGCCCTCGAGACAGGGTATAGCCCCCGACGGCAATCACTTTGAGGCCGGTATCGCGGTAGAGATGATAGTCGAGCCGGTCGGGGGATTTGTTGTTGATGACGTCTACCCTGACTTCCCTAGCTATGTCGGGAAGCAGGCTGCGTATAGGCGACCATTCCAAGGTGCCCTTCCCATATTCACGTTCGAAAAGGTCTTGCAGTTCTTCCCAGAGCGCCGGATCCTTGCCGGGTAGGGCTGCGCTCCCAAGTATCCGGTTTTTGAGGTTGTCGAGGTAGTCGTCTAATAAAACGCCTATAGCCCTTTGGATTCTTGCAATATGGGAGACATTGACCAGCATCGATGCGTGTGCGCTGCCGGCACCGCTGGCTTTTCGGACTGCACAGGCAAGAATGAACAGCCTAACCGCCTCTTTGAGACTATCAGGGATGTCATGGGGTTCGAATGACGATTTGTGACTTTGCGGAAGCAGTGCATCTTCAGCGCCGGGGATCTTCCTTAGATATGGAGAATTGGCCTTGTCATCCGTGTTGCCAAAAATGGTGTCAGGTCCAGTGTAGTTGTCAGGGGCCTCCAAGCAGTAGATGAAATCCTTTGGAAAGAGCTCTTGCCCGACCATCTCGTCATTGCGTTCGGGATCAATGAAAATGTTCGCAAAAGGTGTTGCAGTATAGCCTACATAGGTGCTTCGCGTGAATGTGTTCAGAATTGACCGGATGAGTGAATTGATGCGGGTGGGATCGGTTTCTGCTTTGTTTGTATTGACGGAGGCATTGTCTGCTTCGTCGTCTATAAGCAACAGTGGCATGTCGGCCCAATCGCTGCCGGGTGTGCTGTTGTCCTTCAGCCAGTTGAGAAGATTCCTGAGAATACTGGCATTCTTTTTGACGACGAGAACGAGAGACGAAGCAACGCCTCTCGGTGGAATCCGGTGGTCGGCACTGTCCTTGGAGAAGTCGAGATCCTTGGTGGTGAGGCTGATGGGGCGCATATCTCCGGGGGCGAGGTCGATGAACGCAGCATCTATACGCTGCTGGGTTTGCGATCTGAGGTTTTCGTGTATCCCTGCAATAATAATGAACAGCTTGTAGCCTGCATCCGCCGCCCTGCAGAGCAGGCCGGAGTAGTTGGAGGTTTTGCCGGACTGTACATGCCCAAGAACCAGGCCTCTCCTATCCCACCCTGTGATCGATCTCGGGTTGCCGGCCAGATCGAGAATTCTACGGGTATCATACCCTATAGTCCGTATGACCCCTTCTGGCAGTCCCTGTTCGAAGAGGCTGTTCTTGTATTCCGACCAGCATTTCCATTCGATCGGGAGACTGTCGACCCATGGCTGGTGAATCGCATTGCCGGTGAGGGCTGTGCCCAGTTCCATCCTGACCGCGATGCGGGACAGGAGCAGTCGAAGTGCGTGCGGTCGGAATGTATCGTCAACTTCCACGCCATAGACGGGGGCGAAAAGGGGGAGCAGCTTGTCGAAAAGCGCTTCGATGTCCTGCTCTGTAGGGTCGGTGTTTCCGGCCCTGTCAAGAGCCACTTCGATCGCGCTTTTCATGGCTACAAAAAAGTGATCGAGTTCCATTGTTCCTTCCTATTTGTCCTGCTCGCAGCGTATATCGAGAGCCGTGGAGATTTGCCGGATTTTATCCTCCGGGACCCCTTGTCTCCGCAGCATGGCGATCAGGGACTGCTCGTGTTCGCAGCGGTTGTCATCGGAGTGTGGCGTCATGTGTTCGATATTGTTGCCCATCCGATCGTTATAGATCGCCTCCCACGGAATGCCCTTCTCGATAAGTCTCAAGATGCCGTCGAACCTTTTGCGGCTTTCGTCATCAAGAGTTCGGCTGAAGGCATCCAAGAGAGGGTGGCTTCTGTCCAGAGCGTACGAGGCCCCTTTATTGCCTTGAAGGCGAACCCAAAGCGCAAGTTTCTTTTCTGCCAGTTTCTGCCCTTTACTCGTGTACGTCCGAATTGATCGTTCGAGTATTCTTTCCAAGATAGTGTCAATCTCTGCGCGAACGAGTTCAGGAAGGCTGACGCTCGATTTCTTGATGTCGAGATTCCAAAGGTCATCATGGCAGTTGGGTATGTCGATGCTGACGCGCGCAAGGCTGTAGGCTTCTTTTTTACAGCTCTTTAACTTGAGCCACCCCCCACGTGCTAAAAGGCGGTTGTTGCGATAGACGTAGACTCCTTGGGAGGCATTTGCTCCTCCCATTTTTTGCAAAGCATCTCGAGCCGATCCGTCTAGTTTGGAGTAGTGGGGGATAATGTATGGTTTAACAGCGATTGTACTACCATGAAGAGAAATGTCTTCTTGCTGTAGTTTTTGTGTTGAATCGTGTTGAGAGAAGTACGGATCGAGGGGAGTAACAGGTATTTTATTGATGCGGAATGACACTTTATGGCAATCATATTCTTTTTCAATGAACCTATGAAAAACAAGGCCGACATGGGATGCTGAAGATGCCACTTGTTCAAGGAAGAGATCCTTGTAGCTTTTCTTTGAGCTTTTGTTGGCTGTAATCCTGTCCAGTTTTTCCCATATGACAAGCGTGCCACAGGGGGATGGGGTATGCTGGGAGAACGGGGTGTTTTGAATGTCGTCCGGCCCCAAGAGTGACAGTTGCCATGCTCCATGCAATCGGTCGAGGTCCCAACATGCTCCAACAGGTTCCATGCCATTCCTGCGCGAAATGACAGTGAGTTTTCTGCATTGAGAAAACGAGGCTGTCTTGAGGCCCAATCCGAATCGGCCCAAATCATGAGCTTGGCGGGCGTCGAGAGGGCCGTGCCCACCTGGTCTCATGGCCTCGATGAGCTCGCCCCTGTTCATTCCGTGTCCGTTGTCCAGAATGGCCAGAACCGGTTCTTCATCGAGAAAATCATGGAAGATATCTATGGCTGTAGCTTGAGCGCTTATGCTGTTGTCTATGATGTCCGCTATAGCAGTCTCCATGCTGTAGCCGACACTTCTCAAAGATTCTGCGAGACATGTTGGAGATGGTGTGCACTCTACCGTTTCCATGAAAATGGCAACTCCATTATGTAG
>Ga0302246_1002198_pt1 | contig 12100 bp, 10 predicted proteins | sample AAG_UR_Trp_MG_FD_193533 | JGI IMG/M metagenome (GOLD analysis project Ga0302246, IMG submission 193533) | Enriched activated sludge microbial communities from anaerobic digester in WTTP, New Holstein, Wisconsin, United States - AAG_UR_Trp | ecosystem: Engineered > Bioreactor > Anaerobic >...
CTTCTGACCCGTGTCAAGCCTGATCTCAGCCCCCTGGGGCGATACTATGACTCTTTCATCCTTGTACAGACCGGCTTCCCTGATTTCGTTGAGAAGCTGAACTAGATGCTGCTGATAATCTTTATACATGGTATTGTTAGTTTAGTTGAAAGTTGAAAGTGAAAAGCAATACATAATACATCGCCTATAATACATAATACATAACACATTATCCCTCCATCTAGTCCCATTCAAGTATAACCTTTCCGCATTCGCCGCTTTCCATGACGTCAAAGCCCTTCTGGAAATCATCGATGCTGAACCTGTGGGTTATGACCGGGTTGAGGTTTATCCCTCCTATGATCATCTGTTCCATCTTGTACCAGGTCTCCCACATTTCCCTGCCATAGATACCCTTCATGGTGATGGCCTTGAAAATAATGTCGCTCCACGGAACCTCGAAGTTCGAAGGCAGTATCCCAAGCAATGATATATTTGAGCCGTTGTACATGCTTCCGATCATCTCGATAAAGGCTTTGGGCGAACCCGACATTTCGAGGCCGACATCGAAGCCTCTCATCCCGAGCTTCTTTACAGCATCGGCTATCTTTTCACCCTTTGAAGGGTTGACAGTCAGAGTGGCTCCCATCTGTTTTGCAATTTCGAGCCGGTAGTCGCTGAGGTCGCTGGCGACAATAAACCTGGCTCCGGAATATTTCGCAATGGCTATTGCCATACTTCCTATCAGACCTGCCCCGGTTACAAGAACGTCTTCCCCCAGAAGAGGGAAAGAGAGAGCCGTGTGTGTTGCATTTCCAAAAGGATCCATAATGGCAGCCCACTCATCGGGTATCCTTTGGTCGAGGAGAACGGCATTAAGTGCCGGAAGCCTGAGATATTCAGCGAAAGCGCCATCGATATTCACCCCGATGCCTATTGTGTTTTCACATACATGCTCCTTTCCCCTCCTGCAGTTCCTGCAATGGCCGCATGCCAGATGCCCTTCACCGGTTACCCTGTCGCCGGGCTTGAGATTCTTCACACCGGCGCCTGTCTTCTCTATGTAACCCATGTATTCGTGACCGATAACCATCGGCACCTTTATGGTCTTCTGAGCCCATTGATCCCAAAGGTAAATGTGGAGATCGGTACCGCAGATCGCGGTCTTCTTTATCTTTATTATCACGTCGTTAAGACCTGGCTCGGGAATGGGAACTTCCTCCATCCATATCCCCTTTTCAGCCTTTGCCTTGACAAGAGCTTTCATTTTCTTCATGAATGCCTGTTTTAAAACTCTAATTTAATAAATTTCCGCTCAAGTTGTTCATTATTATTATAAACTGCTTCCGCACTTTATCAAATAGCTGAACTGCCGGGCTCATTAATAGCATGTTTTAGCTATCTTTGACTTTGCAATTAACAGTTTTATAAGATTATGCCGCAGGTAAGGGTAAGATTTGCACCGAGTCCGACCGGACCGCTGCACATCGGAGGGGTCAGAACCGCTCTGTACAACTTTCTTTTCGCAAGAAAAAACAATGGCGTTTTTATTCTCAGGATCGAGGACACCGACCGGACAAGATTTGTTGAGGGAGCCGAGGAGTATATCATGGAGTCGCTCAGATGGTGCGGAATAGTTGTTGACGAAGGAATCAGGGAAGGAGGGGAATATGGACCCTACCGCCAGAGCGACAGGAAGGAGATTTACAGGAAATATGCCGAAAAGCTTGTCGATAAAGGCATGGCCTACTATGCATTCGATACTCCGGAAGAACTGGAAAGCCTTAGGCTGGAATATGAGAAAAACAAGCAGACTTTCATTTACAATGCTGAGATCAGGGGAAAGCTTAATAACTCACTCTCGCTTGATGCGGTGGAATGGAATGCCAGGCTCGACAGGGGTGAAGCATACGTGATAAGGTTCAAGATGCCCGTGGACGAGGAGGTTCATTTTGATGATCTTATAAGAGGCCATATCGTGGTAAACACTTCCACCCTCGACGATAAGGTACTTTTCAAATCCGACGGAATGCCCACCTATCACCTTGCCCATCTGGTCGACGACCACCTGATGAAAATCAGCCATGTGATAAGGGGAGAGGAATGGCTGCCGTCGCTTCCTCTGCATGTTCTGATGTACAGGGCTTTCGGATGGGAAGCCCCGTTGTTTGCACATCTTCCGCTTCTTCTCAAACCCGACGGAAAAGGCAAGCTGAGCAAACGCGACGGCGACAGGATGGGATTCCCCGTCTTCCCTCTCTTCTGGCCATACGGCGAAACGGCAAAGGGATACCGCGAGGAAGGATATTATCCGGAAGCATTCGTGAATATGATAGCCCTCCTTGGATGGAATCCGGGCACTGAACAGGAGATATTCTCAATGGATGAACTTATCGAAGCATTCTCACTCGAACGGGTAGGGAAATCGGGATCGAGATTTGATCCGGAAAAGGCAAAATGGTTCAACCATCAGTATTTGCAGAAAAGGCAAAACAGTCAGCTTGCAATGGAATTCAGGGAGTTCCTCAGGGAGAAGGGATATCATTATGATATAGTGCGTATTGAAATGCTTGTATCGATGGTTAAGGAAAGGGTTGATTTCGCGAAGGAATTCTGGTCCCAGACCGATTTCTTCTTCAGAGCTCCCGAAACATACGACCAGGAAGCAGTCAAAAAGAGGTGGAAGGAAAATACGGCGACCATTCTCGGGGAACTTAAGGAAGTTCTTATGGGACTTGATGACTTCTCAGCGCAAACGACAGAAACAGCCGTTAAGTCGTGGATCGAAAGCCGGGGATACAATATGGGGGCCGTGATGAATCCTTTCCGGCTTGTTATTGTAGGAGCACTGCGCGGACCGCATATGTTCGATATCATAAGCTGGATAGGAAAAGACGAAACCATTGCACGAATCGAAAAGGGACTGTTGTTAATTGGAAAAAATTAAATGAATTCTCCACGGCCAGGCGATTATATTGATATCCATACCCACGATTCCATACCCGTCCCGGGAATCTTTGCCGTGGAAAACATCATGGCTCATGAGGACCGCGATCCTTCAGGGATAAGCGCCCCGGTCTACACGGCAGGAATACATCCCTGGCATCTCGGCGAAAACAACGCTGAAGTGCTTCTTACTTATATCAGGAAATTAGCGCCCGAAGCCAATCTGATCGCTTTCGGTGAAGCCGGTTTCGATAAACTCAGGGGACCGTCGTATGAGATACAGAAAGCAGTTTTTCACGAGCAGCTGAAAATTGCCGGGGAATTCAACAAACCCCTTGTGATACATTGTGTCAGGGCATGGAATGAACTGCTCGAGGCACACCGGGATGGAAAACCCAAAACACCCTGGCTGGTGCATGGTTTCAGGGGAAAAAAGGATCTGGCCCTTCAGCTTATAAGACGGGGGATGTATCTTTCGTTCTGGTTCGACTTTGTAGTCAGACCTGAATCTTCAGAATTACTGAAGTCGCTGCCGCCCGAAAGGATATTCCTCGAAACTGACGGAGCACCCGTGGATATCAGGGATATCTACACGAAGGTCGCCGCCGATCTCGGGATGTCTGTTGACAGACTGAAGGAACAGATTATGAATAATTACATGATGCTTTTTATGAAAAACCATATGTTATAACAATGTAATAACATACGTTATAACATTGTTATAACATGGATATATTGAGCTTATGATCAACTGGTTATCACGGACTGAAATGCTTACCGGGCCTGAGGCGGTTCAAAAACTGCTTTCGTCGGATGTACTGGTGGCCGGACTGGGAGGGGTCGGATCGTGGGCAGCTGAAATGATATGCAGGGCAGGCGTAGGGAAAATGACCATAGTTGACGGTGACAGTGTTCATGCCACCAACAGAAACAGGCAATTACCTGCTCTTGTGAGCACCGAGGGAAAGCCCAAGGCGCTGGTGATGGCCGACAGGCTCAGGGATATAAATCCCGAAATCGAACTTACCGTAATAAATGAATACATCAGGGATGAAAGGATGATCGAAGTGCTGGGAAGAGGTTACAGCTACGTGGTTGATGCCATCGACACCCTGTCGCCGAAACTCTTCCTCCTTTACCATTCGGTAACAATGAATATTCCCGTGGTAAGTTCAATGGGCTCGGGCGGGAAATTTGACCCTGTCAGCATTTCTATAAGTGATATATCGGAAACAAATAGCTGTGCGCTTGCCAGAATGCTGCGGAAGAGACTCCACCGGCTTGGTGTACGTGAAGGCATTACGGCAGTTTATTCTCCCGAACCGGTCGACAAGAGCAGGGTAGAGCGCGTGGTAGGGGAAAGGAACAAGGCATCGCTGGTTGGTACGATGCCTTATATGCCTGCAGCATTCGGGATCGCTTGCGCCTCGGTCGTGATACGCGATCTGGCAGGGATCCCGAGATGAAAGTCATCCGGTAAAAGCGAAGCGCCGGATCCTTCTTATTCCTTCTTTTCCGTTTCTGCCGGATTTACCTCCCTGGCAGTGTATCCAAGTTTTTCAATGGCTTTCTTAATAGCTTCATTGTTGTTTTTATCCCTGACATAAGTCACTGTGACCTCCTGGGTGCTGAGGTCGCACCTGACATCCTTTATTCCCTTCTCATGGGGCAGGTTGGTCATGATCTTGTTGACACAGTTTTCACAGTCGATGGATGTGACATATTTAACCGTTTCAGTCTTTTTGTTCTTCTGCTGGCCTGACGCCACAACGGGAACTATTGCCAGAAGAATTAACGCGATGATTTTACTGATTGTCTTCATAACTTTTAAAGAATTGATTTTTATTGATAATGAGTATAGTTTACAACAAATCCTTTCGCGGAGGCTAAAGTTACATGACCTCCCTGTTATACATCCCTGTTAAAGAATATCCTGAAACCTGCATAGAGTTTCCTGCCGTGTACCGGACCCCATATAAGGCTTGAATCGAAAAACTCCCCGAAGGGATCTTCAGAGGCAATTATGGGATTCGACTGGCGGAAACCGGTCAGGTTTTCGGAACCTATATATACATTCCATTTCCGGAAATTATATGTTACCTGGGCATTCATCACGGTATAGGCCCTGAAAGTATCGGGTCTGCGGTACTGTTCGGGATTGGATGCCGTCGACGGGATCCTTCCCGGTCCGTTAAGCTGGAGAGTGTAATCGAACTGCCACTTCCTGAGATGGGTCAGCCACGAGGCTGTGAGCAGGCCCTTGTACCTGCTGGCCAGGGGCTTCTCGCGAAGCATCCCGTCGATAGTCATCCTTACATCGTTCCAACGCCAGGCAGCCAGAAGCTCAAATCCTTCAAAAATCGACGATGAAGCTTCAAGCTGGAAGATGTTGGAATATGACTTTCCGTCGAGATTGTAAAACCTCACTTCGTCGGCGCTGGCGTCCATGTCGATGATTATCTGCCTGAGGAAGCTCGTGCGGAATACTTCGGCCGAAAGTTTCAGTATTTTCCCTCCGTAGGGAATGCTGCTGCTAAGACTCATCCCGGTATTCCAGGCTTCCTCGATGTCGAGATCATCGGGGATGTCAATGCCGCGGCTGCTGGCAAGAAGGAAGGAGTTCTCAGCAAGAACGTTACCAGACCTGAATCCCTTGCCTGCCGATGCCCTTAATGTAAGATGATCGTTGATTACATACCTGAGATGTACCCGTGGGGTTAGCAGCGTTCCGTAGAGATTGTGGAAATCGGTCCTTATTCCTGCAATCATAGTCATTTTGGCACTGTCGGTATAGGTGTACTGGGCAAAAACCCCCGGTACCGATTCTTTCCTCCCGAAGCTTGTCAGCGACAGGGCTTCATCGTATTGGTCGTATTTATAGCTGAAGCCTGCATCGATACTGTGCTTGCCCAGTCCCGGGTTAAACTGGTACATAAGGTTGGAGCAATAAGCCTTCTGCACTCCGGTGTATTTCCTTTCCCCGAACCAGGAATCCTGATCATGATAGCTGAAGTTCTGGATCCATCCGATGCTCATCGTCTGATCCGCGTCAAGCATTCCTCCCATTTTTGCAAAGCCCTCCAGCCTTCTGGTGTTTATGCTTATCCCGAAACCGTCAGTCCATGTGTCCTCGTTTCCTTTACGAAAGCTTAGCTGGCCGCCTGTCCTTTCCTCTTCAAGCACCTTGATACCGGTCCGGAAGGAGAATCTTTCGGTCATATAATCCCATCTGTTGAAGAAATTGTACTGCCTGATATCCGGTTCATCCCTGAAACCGTCGTGGTTATGGTCGATGGCGCTGTTTTGCTGTTCCGCATGTCCCATAACCATGGTGCTGAGGCGGTTGCTGAGAAGAAGAGAGGCATTCGCGTTGAGCTCCCCGCGCCCTGCATCGTTAATGAAGCCGTTCATTTGGAATATCTCGCTGGTGCGGGGTTTCTTGTATTCCACGTTTATCTGTCCGGCTATTGATTCATAACCGTTTCTGACCGATGAAGTTCCCTTTGAGATCTGGATGGATTCCATCCAGGAGCCCGGGATGTAGTTAAGGCCGTATGCCGTATTCAGCCCGTACACCGAAGGAATATTCTCCGACATGATCTGGGTGTAGCTGCCGGCAAGCCCAAGAAGCTGGATCTGTTTGGCCCCGGTCGACGCGTCGGAATAGTTGACATCAACAGAAGCGTTTGTCTCGAAGCTTTCGGAAAGGTTGCAGCATGCAGCCTTGCAAAGCTCCGCACCGCTTATGTTGTAAGTCAGAACCGGATCGAGCTTGTTGATGTAGGTTCCCGATGCCCGCCCGGTGACCACTATCTCCGGGATCTCGTTGTTCTGCGACAGTCTGTGACTGATGTACTCCTCATCCGGTGCTATCTGAAGTGTGTCGGTGCTGTAACCGACAAAACTGACAACCAGTTTGTCGGCACCCCTGACCCTGCGTATGCTGAAGTAGCCCGCGGCATTGGTGCTTGTTCCCGTAGTGGTGCCTGCCCAGACCAGATTCGCTCCGGCCAGACCGGTTTCATACGGGTCTGCAGAATCGATGATCTTTCCTTCAAGCCTTCCCTGACCGTAAACAGCAGTTCCGGCAAGAAGTATCGTGATTGTTAAAAAATATCTGATTGTGTTCATCCTCTTATTGATTGAAATAAAAAATACAAACCGGAGTGCATACTGAATGCACGTCACGGTAGTTCAAATGATACAGGATGAAAAATCAGGAAAGAAGCTGGCAGTGAAATGAAATAATGTCCCGCCCGCCGCCGTGTTTGTTCCGGACCGTGATGCTTATCGTTTCAGGCCGGCTGCAATAATCCGGACTATAGTCTGACAGAAGTATGGGTACTGAATCCCCAATGAATTTTACGGATACCTTGCCGTTTGCAGCAAAATTAGTCAGCTTCAGCTTTTCGATGCTGAAATGGCAGCATTTGAATGTTTCAGATTCAGGATGAGCTGTTTTCCTGTCGCTGCAGTGGTCCGCGGCCTCACAGCAATCATCCTCGGGTTCGACGGGTGCAAGGAAAATACCGGACCTGACCGAAAAATCACCGCATGACTCACAATGGTGGAAAATGATGGTGATCCCAGTGCTGGCGGCAAGAAATACAATGGCGACCAGCATGGATATTATCGATGATATGGTCTTCGGTATCTTCACAGGTGCAAAAATACTATTTATTCACGGATAAAAACGTGTGAACCGGGTGTTTTAGCATTTCAGGGAATTTTGAAACTAGGCCGGTTCTTGTTCGCCTGAAGTCTTTTTTAAATTTCTTTTGAATAAGAAATAAGCAGGAACGCCCACCACGACTGTCAGTATGGCTATTGACGATTCAAGGGGACTTTCCATGAACGACAGCACAAGTATCATTATCCCTGCTGTAATGTAGATTATCTGCGGGATAGGGAAACCTTTTATTCTAAGCGCATCAGGCTGAGTCTTCCTCAGTTTCCAGATACCAATGACTGCCAGCACGGGAAAGATTCCCAGCGCGAAGCCCATATAGGTCAGTACCTGTTCAAAGGTTCCCGAAAGAACGAGTATAACAGCAATAAGCGCTTGCAGAAGTATTGAATTTGAGGGCACCTGGAACCTCTTGTGTATCCTGCCTGCCATCTTGAAGAACAGCCCGTCCTTTGCCATGGAGTAATACACTCTCGGGCCGATGATTATAAAGGCGCTGAGAGAAGAGAACAAGGCAAAGGAAATAAGTATTGAGAACAGTACCTCGGCCGATTTCCCGAAAAGATTACCCATGACAAGCCCTCCGACGGAGATCACCCCCTCCATTGATTTGGGCTCTATTCCATATACATACAGGATGTTAATCCCGATGTACAGAGCCATCACTATAAATGTTCCGTAGATCAGGGAACCCGGCAGGTTCTTTCTGGGGTTCTTGATTTCTGCACCCAGGTAGGTGGATGCGTTCCAGCCGCTGTAGGAAAACATTATCCACATCAGCGAAAGACCGATTGTCTTCCATCCTGCCAATCCCGAACCCGGCGATCCGCCCTTATGGAAGTTTGAGAAATCGCCTTTTCCTGAAGCGAATCCGCCTGCAAGCAGAACAACAATAAGAAGAATCTTCAAAATTGTGAGTGCATTCTGGATACGGGCGCCGTACTTGATTCCCCTGTAATGGATGAAGGTAAAGATGAGGATCACGGCTACTGCAAGAGTCTTTTTTGTTATTTCCAGCCCCATGAACCCGTTTGCCTGGAGCCAGTTCCCAAGTCCGGGTACCGCTCTCGTGAAGTACTCGCTGAAACCGAGAGCTGAAGCCGCGATGGGAGCAGAAAAGCCAACAATGAAGGATACCCATCCGCTAAGGAAACCGTAAATCGGACTGTAGAGCCTCGAAAGAAAAAGGTATTCCCCCCCGGCACCCGGCATTGCAGCACCCAACTCACCATACGACAATGCCCCGCAAAGAGCAATGATACCTCCCACCCCCCATAGTGTCACCATAAGAAGGGGGTTGTGAAGCTCTGCCATCAGGAGCCCGGATGTTGTGAATATCCCGGCACCTATCATATTGGCAACTACTATATTGGTAGCAGGGAAAAGGCCCAGCTTTCTCTCCAGTTTGTCTTCCGCCATCTGTCTTCCGCTTATTTTTTCGATCTTTTATAGCTTATAGCCATTCCTCCGCCCGTGCTGTTCAATGTTGTTTCATAGTTGTCGAGACTTCTGACGTATTCGAGGTAAATGGCAGGACCTCCGTATCCGCGGTTGCCACCCCTTCCTCTTTCGGTTATGTTATGGGTTACAAAGCATCCACCGACTTTCAGCTTTGGATCAAGCTCAATGAAATAATTCTTATACCAGTCCTTGTCGGCATCACTGAACACAAAATCAAAAGGTCCCTTAAGTTCCCTTACAAGCTTGTGAGCATCGGCAAGCCTCACATCAATATAATCCGAAAGTCCAACTTCCCTGAAATTCTCAAGAGCCGTCTTGTATCTTTCCTCATTGATCTCTATGGTGATAAGTTTTCCTCCTGTCTTGCTGAGCGCCCAGGCTATCCATATGGCTGAGTGACCCGTGGATGTTCCGATCTCGAGAGCCGACTTGTAATTGCCTTTTATAATAAGATCATACAGCAACTGCCCGTCGGATGCAGGGATGTTCATATCGAACCAGTAGTGGGAGTGTTCGGTTAGAAATTTTTTGACCCTCCTGTCAAGATCATCACCGGTCTGACCGTATGTATTGTTCAGGACGGGAACCGAAAGAAAAAGCAAAAATATTGCCAGCTTCACGAAGGTCTTCATTTTCATCGCAATACGTTTTATGGATATCCCGGCATGACTTGAGCCTTCGGTCCTCTCCGGAATAATTCCGGGCAATATATAATTTTCATTTTACAATTCAATTAAAAATCTTTTTATATCTTACCCTGATCATTAATCAGTTATATTGTCCATCTTTTCCATTTGAGTGTATGAAAGAAGAGCCGGGAAACAATTATTCGGGTATTGTTATTTTTCTTCTGGCACTGTTCAATGCGGCACTTCATCTTTATGTGTCTGATAATCTTGAATATCACCGAGATGAACTTTTGTATCTGTCACTCGGGCTTCATCCGGCTGCTGGGTATGCTACCGTCGCGCCCATGACAGGCTGGATAGCCGGGATAATGCAGGGAATATTTGGGACTTCGGTTTTTGCAGTAAGGCTGTTTCCGGCGCTGATGAGCGCTGTTATGGTTTACCTGGTCGCTGCGATCGCCAGGGAAACGGGTGGCACGGGCTACGCGAGAATACTGGCTGCAGCCGGTTTTGTTTTTTCAATCGCGGGTTCGCGTACTTTTCTCTTTTTAAGTCCATTGCATACCGATGTTTTCTTCTGGACTCTTATCTTTTATCTGATAGTAAAATACATTAATACATCTTCCGGCAAATACCTGTTGTTTCTCGGAATAAGCGCGGGAGCAGCCTTGCTTAACAATTATTTTTCCGGACTTCTCATCCTGTCAGTCCTGCTGGTACTTCCTTTTACCCGCCACAGAAACATATTTTCACAAAGGCAGTTCCGGATAGGTATGCTCGCGGGATTTCTCATTTTCCTTCCAAACCTTGTCTGGCAAATAGTTAACGGCTTTCCGGCGCTGAATCACCCGGGGGAGCTTGAACAAATCCGGCCGGTCAATACCGACAGGGCTGCTTTTCTTGCCGAACAGCTGATTATCACGGGAATGGCTTCAATACTTACCCTCGCGGGGCTGATCCATCTCTTTACAAGCAGGTACGCGTGGCAGTACAGGTTTCCTGGAACAGTAAGCCTGGTGGTGATATTGTTGCTGATGATTTTCAGGGGGAAGACTTTTAACGCATTGGGAGTGTACCCTTTCCTGATGGCTGCCGGGGCGGTGTTGTGGGATATGACGCTGAGGAAAACATGGTCAAAATTAATACTTTTACTGCTGATCGTAATTCTTTCAATACCTTCCCTACCCATAGGAATCCCCCTGGCCGGACCCGAAAAGCTTGCCTCATATTTTGAGGTCCTGAAGCGGGATTATAAAATGGACTTTGTATGCGGGTTTGAGAACGGATCGGTTCGGGCACTTCCCCGGGATTATTCAGATATGATCGGCTGGGAAGAACTCACGAAACTGGCTGCTCAGGCATGGGAAAACATAGAAGACAAGAACGCGGCATTCATCTTTTGTGAAAACTATGGATGCGCGGGCGCAGTAACGATAATCGGGAAAAAATACGGACTTCCCGAAGCGGTCAGCTTTAATGAGAACTTAAGGTACCGGATTCCTTTAATCTTTAAGCCTGATATAAGTTCTGTCGTGTATATTGACGATGAGGTGGACGAAGATATTCATCGGATTTTCGGAAAGCTTACAAAAGTGGGCAGCGTATCAAATCCACTTTCAAGTGAATATGGAACATCAGTCTGGCTTCTCGAGGAACCGCTGGAGAATTTTAATTATTTCTGGATTGAAAGAGTGAAGCAGTTTTTCTGAGTATTTGTTGAAACGGCAAAAGGCACGGGGCTCAGGGCACGGGGCACAGGGGGCAGGGACAGGTCTTGCAGGTCTTGCAAGTCGTGCAGGTCTTGCAAGTCACTTACAATGAGGCTTTGACCTTAAAGGACACTAAACGCTTAACCCTGAGTCTCTTACTTTTATTCACCCCCTTTCCCTCCCGTCCCTGCATTCACTCACCCCCTTTCCCGTTTCCCCCAAAGGGGAAAAGCTTCTTCAAATGGAAGTTACTGCTCAGTTTGTTTATCAAATATCGCGTGCCGCGCACCGCGTACCGTTACGTTATAACAATGTTATAACATGTTTCGGGCTTTATTTTTGACAGTCAACCACATAGGAAGAGACCGCAAGACAATGTATTATGTATTATAGGCGATAGATTATAGGCGATGTGCTGCATTAGAAGAGACCGCAGGACAATGTATAATGTATTACAGGCGATGTATTATAGGCGATGTGCTGCATTAGAAGAGACCGCAGGACTGCAAGACCGCAAGACCGCAAGACAATGTATAATGTATTACAGGCGATGTATTATAGGCGATATGCCGCATTGGAAGAGACTGCAATGTTTATTCCTGACTAATTGACCCCTCATTCCTGATTATTGACCCCCCTGCCGGAGGCAACAACCCCGAAGGGCAATCGTAGTTAAAAATGCAATGAAC
>Ga0302246_1002210_pt1 | contig 12031 bp, 9 predicted proteins | sample AAG_UR_Trp_MG_FD_193533 | JGI IMG/M metagenome (GOLD analysis project Ga0302246, IMG submission 193533) | Enriched activated sludge microbial communities from anaerobic digester in WTTP, New Holstein, Wisconsin, United States - AAG_UR_Trp | ecosystem: Engineered > Bioreactor > Anaerobic >...
GGAATGTTCGGAATGCATCGGAGCATTAGACCGCCACGGATGCCAAATTCAATAAACCGAACAAAATAATCTCGGACTTTCACATCAATAAAGACCTGAATATGTCAAGTCCGACAGACTCCTAGCCGACTTTGTTTTTGTTCCAATGCATTGATGAAAACTTCCCCCAGCAGCTTTATCCTCGGGATAAATTGTAGCGGCCAGTCACGTTCATGCTTCACGGCATTGATGACAATAACGTGGCTAACCGTGTCATGTATTGAAATGGGTATGTTCAGTGTGGACCGGACACCCCATGCAAGGTAGTTTTTCTTGTCATCTTCAGCTTCCGGAGGCAAATCGTCAAGTTTATTAAATTCAACTACTTCCCGTTGAATAACCAGCTTATGGTATGCCCATTTCCAAATAGACATCGGGAGATCCATGCCGACCGGTACCGGTGGCACCCCGGGCTTGGAAACACAATGAGTGACCATCCATGTATTCTTTTTCGGAAATAGCTTGACCACGCCAAAACGGTCCACGTTGAAGAATTTCAGTAATTTTGACATGGCATCATGGATTTCCGCATCGATTCTTTCATCCGAAAGATTGACAAATCTTGCGGAAAGTCCGGAGAGCAGCTCTTCAAAGATCAAGCGATCCGTTAAGGCTTGATCACCCTTCTTTTGTTTTGCTCTTTTGACAGTTAGCGGTTCAGAATGTTCTATTGGTGCCGGCACACATCCTTTTGGTCTGTCACTTTTTAACAGCGGTTCCATAATGGCACTTCCCCTTGATCGGTTCATCTGGCCCGTGGCGTTGAGTTGCTTTAGAAATACACTTATAAGTCGCGATCTTGTGCCAATCGCTTCAACTGTTTGTTACCTGACGATATGTGGTTTAATCTGTTGTTTCCTGATCTGTTTAATAGTATTTTACATACTTTGTGCTTATTAAGGCTGTTTAAGGGGCGGCAGCAGGACAGAATATCCAAAGCCGTGTGAGAATTGCGTGGTGGTTTTAAGAGAGAATATTTTGGAAACATGTTTGGTGAAGACACGGGTATGACAAGTGCAGATGCCTGGCTTTGGAAAGTTGCGTGAAATGTTCCCAGAAATAAGCGATTGAAGTTTGGGTCCATAATTATACCGCTTAAGGTTGTCAGTCCCCGGTATAAGCAACACGCTTTGCCTCAACATATTGAGGTTGATTATTTGTAAATCAATCTACCGTGAGAAGCAAATATTATTTAGAGGCATAAAAAATTTAGACAATTTTCTTGACTATGAAAATCTTCCCACATGCACCTCACGCTGGCAGGTATTTCCAAATTGGAAATGGAATTCTGGCATTCAGAGCTTCCAACGCCTCGCCTTGCACACCGGTGCATGATTCATTCTTGGTCGCTTACTCAGTAGCATCTGATCAACATTTATGTAAATAACCCCAACCCATCACAAGTTATTTTATGATACGGACACAGTGTTTAACCACAACGGGCTTCATTTCTTGACGGTAATCGACTGCCCCACAATCCCGGCATAAAAGACGACAATTTCCGCCGGTTCATGACCGTCGTTTCTGCCGTCATGCCATTTATCGACCACCTCCACAATCGCTTCACCGGCTTTCAAATACAAGGTCTCATTTTGGTTCGCGATGACGGTCAACGCGGCAAGCAACCAGATAAAAAACCAAAGCGCAATCATTCCAACGGATTGGTTCAATTCCTTCTTGTTCTTTATCCTTTATGTGAGAAACGCAATGATACGCCGGTTCACTTCGTCGGCACAAACCGCAAAAAAATCATGGCCGGCGCCGGATATCCTTTCGGTCCGCACCTGTGGTGCTACCCTAGCCAGCCGATGCAGGACAAAATGTGGATCGAAGATGACATCCCGGTCTCCAAACAGAAACAACGTAGCGGCAGGCAAGCATCTCAGTTGCACATCCGTCAGGGGAACCGGCGGGACCATGCGCCGGGGTTTGAAACTCCACATGCCCAGGTAGGCATCATCGACCATCTCGTCAATCATGTTGAGGACTGCTGCATCCTTGTTTTCGGTCGTCGACAACCAGTGCATAAAATTTTTCATAAAGTATCGCATCGGTAGCAGGCACAATATGCCCCGCCAGATGAATCCCCAGGAAACCGGCGCCACCGTCCCGGCCGGGGCCAGAAGCACAAGCCTGCGCACACGCCCGGGGAAACGAAGCGCAAAGTTTGCGGCGATCCAGCCGCCATAGGAAAGGCCGATGAAGTTGACCTGCCGGCCAAGTCCCAAAGCGGTACAGAGCTCATCAAGCCAAGTCGTGAAGTCGCTGATTTGTTTGATGGGACGCGTCTCAACACTCAGACCCACGTCGTGAATGTTGTCCACCACGAACGTTTGGAATTCCCGGGATAAACCGGATACGTTCGTGGCAAAGATAAGTCCGGGAGACCCGATGCCCGGCAGCATGACGACAGGGGATGCGCCATCCGGCCCGCTCACACGCACAAAGGTTTGTCCGTATGACGTATCGACTATGCGCCCTTCTGAAGGCACCGGCCAGGCCGCTGAGCGCCGTTTATAATGCTCGAGGTAACGCCGCTTCGCCTTCTCGGACCGGAAGGGGTGGTAGGGTTTCAGGGGCATGGCGTTTCTCCGGACAAACCATAAGCAAGGCTAAAAGATATATCCTTACTGGATATTGAATCATTCGCCAGAAACTGTCTGTGCAATATTTGAAAATTATCTGCGTCCAACTCAAAATACAAGCAGAATGATACACGCAACGGCGTATAAGACTTCGCTTCGAAAAACAGATGATACGGGACGCCATCTCGTCTTCCCGTCCCCATAAGGATCCGGATAGCCGTCTTCGCTTCATACGCATTACAAAATATTCCCGCGTTAGGGTCTTGTGTCGTCTTTCGCTTCTGCTTCCCGGAATTCATCCGTGGACAGGTCGCTGTCCCAGGCATGGTCGTTCAAGGCAGGATTGACCTCCCGATCCGCACTCAGCAACTGTTCCTGAAGTTGAATCTGTTCCCGGGCATTATAGATGTAGGCATCCTCATTATAGCGGTGTGGAGCCAGTCTCCACAGGGCCTCTTCATCATAACGGATGAAGTTCTGGCCGGCACGGGTGGCGCTGAAACGGCGGAAACCAACTTTGACGAGGACATCAACTCCCAGGCGCACGGATGTATCCAGGGATTCACGGTAAATATATCGGATATCCTTGTCTATCAGTTCGTAAGCCTCCAGGCGACCTTCGGCACGGCCCATGATAGTCAGATGCGGAAATTGCTTCCGGGCCTTGTCGATCAGGTCAAGGTTGAGATCCGGCGAACCGATGGCGGCGACCAGGATTCCCGCTTCTTCGGCGCCAGCCGCCTTGAGGATATCCAGACGCGTGGCATCGCCGTAGTACACCTTGAATCCCATTTTTCTCAGCAGATCGACCCGGTCCGAATCGTTGTCCAGGACGGTGCATTCGATTCCGTTTGCCCTCAGAAACCGTCCGACCGTACTCCCGAAATCACCGAAACCGGCAATAATAACAGGGCGGAGGACATCGACAACATCCTCCGCCTTCGCCTCCACCCGGCGGGTACCGAAACGGGGCGCGATCAGACGCTCATTGACCAGCAGCAGGATGGGCGTCAGGGTCATGCTGAGGGCCGTAACCCCCATCATCAAGTCCGTCCATTCACTGGAAAGAATGCGGAGTTGATAAATAAAGGCGAAAAGAACGAAGGCGAATTCTCCCACCTGGGAGAGCCCCAGGCCGAACAGTAGATTCTGATCGAAGGACAGGCGGATCAATCGGCCCGTGATAAACAGAACAATCGCCTTCAGGAGAACGACACCCGCCACCAGCACCATGACCAGCAGAGGCCTGTCGACAATCAGATTAAAATTGATGGCAGCGCCGACGGAAATGAAAAACAGACCGAGCAGAATTCCCTTGAAAGGTTCGATATCGCTTTCCAGTTCATGCCGGTATTCGCTGTTCGCCAAAACGACACCGGCCAGAAAGGTGCCGAGGGCGGGACTGAGACCTACAAGGCTCACTATATAGGCCGCGGCCATCACAATGAACAGGGCGGAAGCGGTAAACAGTTCCCTCAGGTGAACCCGGGCAATGAACCTCAGAAAAGGAACAAGCAGAAAACGCCCCCCAAGAACGATCAGGGTTACGTCGAATAAGAGCGCGAGCGTTTGAGCCCAGCCCGGCAGCGTTTCAAAAAAAGCGGCGGTTGCGCCGGCGGGTGCTTCGATCACATGCAGCGAAAGCAAAGGCAGAAAAGCCAGAATCGGAATGACGGAAATGTCCTGAAAAAGCAGGACCGAGAAGGAACTTTTCCCCGATTCGGTTTGCACCAGGCCCTTTTCCCGCAGGGTCTGCAAAACGATGGCCGTGGACGACATGGACAGCGCCAGGCCCGTGGCCAGGGCGGCCTGCCATTTAAAACCGGCGGCAAGAAACACCGCCAGAAAAATCAGGGTCGTCAGAATCATCTGCAGGGATCCCGTTCCGAGGATCTGATGACGCAACCGCCAGAAATGGACGGGTTCCAGTTCCAGACCGATCAGGAAAAGCATCATCACCACGCCGAACTCGGCGAAATGCATGATCTCTTTCCCCTCGCCCCCGACGAAGCCCAGTCCGAAGGGACCGACCATGATCCCCCCGATCAGGTACCCCAGTACCGATCCCATGCCGAGTTTCTTGGCGATCGGGACAAAGACGATCGCCGCCGCCAGATAAATCAGGGCATCCTGGAGAAAAGAGTGATTCACGGTTGCCTTGCCTCCCGTTTCCGCTGCAGCCAGTCGTTCAGCAAGGGGAAACATCGCATGTCATCCATATCATATTCCCCTCTGACCAGAAAATTCAAAAGGTTGCGGTAATCTTCGGCATGATGCGCCAGATCATCTTGCGTCAACAGGTAGGTCCCCTGAACGGTAAAAGGAGGCAGATAAATCATCCGGCACAGACAGGCCGACTGCCGGAAAGGAAGCAGGAATTCCCCTAAACTAAAACGGCAGGCGCCGTCCGCGGCATAAACGGCCCGGCTGCCGCCTGTGGTCAGGCAGTTGAAAACAAGCTTGTCCTTGAGAAACTCGCCACCCTCTCCGTGCGCCCACCCGTACTCCAGAACCAGGTCGATCCATTGTTTCAAAAGCGCCGGGGCACCGTACATGTAGAACGGATACTGCCAGACGATAATGTCATGCATCGACAGGATTTCCTGTTCCCGCTTCACGTGAATGTTAAAGTCGGGGTATTCTTCGTACAGATCGTGGAGGGTTACCTTCGACATCGTCCCAACCTGTTCCAGCAGGGCGCGGTTGACCCGGGATTTCTCGAAGCGCGGATGGGCAAAAAGGATAAGGATTCTATTCATGGAAATCGTTTTATTACAGAAATACGGCAATAGGCAGTATTTTACGGCACCAATGTACCTTTCACCCATTCCAAGTTGACCTGGGCGGTCAGGTAATCCCGGCGGGCTTTGGCCAGGTTCGCTTTGGCGGAGTTTAAATTAAACTGAGCATCGTCTACGTCCAGTTTAATCTTTACGCCGTACTCATAACCCTTTTCCGCCATTTCCAGGAGACGGTTCGCCTGAGTCACCGTACTGGAAAGGGCCTTAAGGATTTCAGCGGCTTCCCGAACCGCGTTGATGGCGTCCCTGACCTGCAGAGCAATTGCATCCTGCAGTTTCGATTCGTCGATCTTCAGGGACGCCACTTCACTCTTCGCCTGCCGTACCTGCCCCCGGGCGCGGAGCCCATCGAAAAAAGGAAATGTAATGTAAATGCCGGCGGTCCATAGCTTTCCATCCGAGTCGGCTTTATCCTGTTCCCAATCCTTGTAACCGTAGTCGGCCCGGAGATCCAACCGGGGCTTGTCGTTTGCATTGACGATCGTAACCACCTCTTCGGCCATTTTCTTGCGGTTGCGAATTTCGGAAAGCTCGGGCCGTTTCGCCCGGGCAACCTGCAGCGTCGCTTCATATTCCGGATAAGGAACGTCCCGTGCGTCCAAAACACCCGAAACATCAATCTGCCCCTCATCCATGCCCAGCAGAAAGCGGAGTTGATCCAGGGTCGTCCGGATCAGATTATCCGTTCGGATCACTTCGGGGCGGGCATTTTCCACCGCCACCTCCCAGGACAGAACATCGTAATCGGTCGCCACACCGGCCTGAAGTTTACGGTTCATCTCCTGCAAGTGCCGATCCTTCTGCTCAAGGTTCTGAAGGGCAATTCGGTTGAGTTCCTTGGCCAGGAGCACATTATAAAATGCCGCCGTCACATCCCGCAGGGCCGCCTCCCGAATAATGCGCAACTGATCTTCGGCGTTGGCCATGCCGACCTTCGCCGCCCGGATGGCCGCTCCTACCTGGCCCCAGGTAAAAAGGGCCTGGCTCAGACTGACTTCGGCGGCGTGGATACGCGTTTCGACCGGGATAATGCCGCCCATCAGTCCACCCTGGCTCTCGTCGCGTGACTTGGTTGACCCAAAGTGGGCCGTCAACTGCGGCAGGGCCGCAGCGCGCTCCGCTACATAGCGCCCTTCAACGTAACGGCGATACTCCAGGGCCTTCTGGATGTCCTTGTTCTGCTCCATGGCGATGGTCCGCACATCGTCAAGGGTCAGGGTGCGGACCGAGGGCTCCGCGCCGGATACCTGAAGGACGGGAAAGGTAAAAATCAAAAGGAGTACCCCTGTCAAGAGACCGATCGCCGGGGCTTTTACAGCAAACCTATTTACCGCCTGACGCATGGGCAATTTCCTTTCCTTGCCATTTCTTTTTGATCCAGTTTCCGAGGTCGTCGAACAGGGTATAGACGACAGGTATCACCAATAAAGTGAGGATAGTCGAGGTTAAAAGGCCACCGATCACGGCCCGACCCATGGGCGCCCGGATTTCCGCTCCTTTGCCGATCCCCAGAGCCACCGGCAGCATGCCGAAGATCATGGCCAGGGTGGTCATCATGATCGGACGCAACCGGATCCGGCCTGCCGCGATGAGGGCTTCCCGGCGCTCCATCCCCTCTCGGACCATGTCCTTGGCAAAACTGATCAACAGAATAGCGTTTTTCGAAACAAGTCCCATGAGCATGATCAATCCGATCAGGGACATGATGTTGATCGTGTCGCCGGTTAGGTGGAGCATGCCGGCCATGCCGAAGACGGCAAGAGGCAGAGATACCATGATGGCAATCGGGTCGATGAAAGATTCAAACAGGGCGGCCAGGACCAGATAGACGAAAATAATCGCCATCAGGAGCGCTTCCGCCATGTATCCGAACGCCTCCCCCATCTCCTCCGCCTCACCGGCAAAAATGACCCGATAGCCGGGAAGCATCTCGATTTTCGCCGCCGCTTCCTTGATTTTTTCGACGGCTGTGCCAAGAGCCAGGCGGTCCAGGTTGGCCGACAGCACCACCTGGCGGACGAGGTCCCGGCGGTCGATCTCCGAAGGGGTTGTGCTGAGCTTATGCTCGACCACACTGTTCAGGGGAACCAGGATTTTCTCTCCGTTGCGCTGAAAAACAGCCAGACGGATATTTTCGACCTGATTCAGAACCTGACGCTGGTCCTCGGACATGCGAAGCCGCACGTCAACGGCGTCGCCTTCCTCGTCTTCGTAGGTGGAGACGGCCTTGCCGCCGACCAGAACACCCACCGTCCGGGCGATGTCGCCGGTTGTCACCCCGGCGTTGACCGCCCGCTCCCGATCCACAACCATCTTGTATTCCGGAATATCCAGCTCCAACGGCACTTCGATATCCACAACACCGGGGATACCGTACATCGCGTCTTTTAACCGGACAGCGTATTTCTTGAGGAGCTTGACATCCTCGCCGCGGATACTGACCATGAGGGGCTTCTCCCCTGTCGGACGGCCGATTTCGACAATGGCGGGGATGATGCCGGGGATGTCCTGCAGCCGCTTTCGCACGACCTGCTGAATTTCCTGCTGGGAACGGTCACGTTCCCCCTTGTCCGAGAGCTTCGCATAAACCTTGGCGTCCCGAACGGTCCCTGCATCACCGGCGCCGATACTGGCATAGGTGTGCTTGATTTCGGGAAAGGTATTCAGCATCGCCAGCACTGCCCTCACCCGATTCTCGGTTTCCGCGATGGATGCATCCGGTGCGGTCTGGAAGTTGATCTGAAATTCCGCAAGGTCCTGATCCGGCAGGAACGATTTTTCCAGACTGCCGAAGGCGGCAATCCCCGCGAAAAAGGCGGCGGCGACAACACCCAGCACCAGGCGCCGGTGATCCAGGGACCAGGCGATCAAATACCGGTAACGATCGGCCATGTGATCGAACCAGCGGTTGAATGCGTCAAGCGTTCGGGAGAGGATATTTCTCTTTCCCTGACGGGAAATATCGGGATCGAACCAGCGGGACGAGAGCATCGGGTCCAGGGTAAAGGAGACGAACAGCGATACGAGGACCGCAAAGGCCACCGTGATGCCGAAACTTGAGAAAAAACGGCCGACGATCCCCTTCATAAAGGCAACGGGGACAAAAACCGACATGACCACCAGGGCAGTCGTGATGACGGCAAGGCCTATCTCGTTTGTCCCCTCCCGAGCCGCTGTGAAATGACTCTGACCCCGTTCCAGATGGCGGACAATATTTTCCCGGACGACGATGGCGTCGTCGATCAAAAGCCCTATCGAAAGCGACAGGGCCATGAGGGTCATGACGTTCAAGGACATGCCCATAAAGTTCATGACGATGAAGGATGAAATGACCGAAATCGGCAGGGTCAAACCGGTAATGACCGTGGATCGCCAGGAGTTGAGAAAGCAGAAGACAATCAGGATGGTCAGGAGGCCTCCGACAATCATCGTCGTCGTCACGTCATGAACCGAATCACGGATCTCGACGGAGCCGTCCCGGACCATTTCAATCTCCACATCGGGCGGCAAATCCTGCCTCAGGCGTTCGATTTCCTTCCGGACACTTTCCACAACTTCCACCGTATTGGCGCCGGTCTGTTTCATCACTTCCAAAGCGACGGCAGGGGTGCCGTTGACCAGGGCGAGGGTTCGCTGCTCTTCGATGCCGTCCCGCAAATCCGAAACATCGGAGACATAAATAGGACGGCCCTGACGCTGGCTGATCACCATGGTCCGAAATTGCTCCACCCAATCGGGTTTTCCGGAAACGCGCAGGGGAACTTCTTCCAGGCCGCGGCGCAAACGCCCCAGGGGTGTGTTCACGTTTTCCGACTGGAAACCGCCGATAATTTCGTTGACACCCATGCCGAGTGCTTCAACCCGCGCAGGATCCAGCAGCACATTGACTTCCCGTTTCAGGGACCCCACCAGATCAACCTTTCCCACACCATTTAAACTTTCAATCCGTTTCTTGACTCGCTTTTCGACCAGGGTGGTCAATTCGCGAGGGGACATGACACCGGAACGGATGGCCAGACTGACGATCGGCATGGCGGAAAAATCAAGTTTCTGGATGATGGGTTCTTCGATGTCTTCCGGCAAATCCCCACGAACGGCGTTGATCTTGGCTCGCGCCTCCTGGGAAGCTTCGTTGATCTTGATTTCCAGTCGGAACTCGACGATGACCGTCGAAACCCCTTCCCGGGAAACGGACGTTACGTGCTTCACCCCGGAAATCGGATTAACCGCCTCCTCGATCCGCTTGGAGACTTCCCTTTCCACGGTTTCAGGCGAAGCGCCCGGGTATTCCGTCACGATGGAGATAACCGGCATCTCGACGTTGGGAAACATGTCGATGGGTAAGCGTTTATAGGAGAAAAGACCCAGTGTCAGCAGGACCAGCATCATGACGGCGGCAAAAACCGGCCGCCTGATGGACACATCGGAGATCAGCATCGTGCCCTCTCCTAACTTTTCTGAATGATTTTAACGCGGTCGCCCTGGCGGACGTTGAATCCCCCCCGGGTAATCACGGTTTCTCCCGCCTGCAGGCCGGAGACGATTTCCACCAGTTCGTCGACGGCAGCGCCGGTCTGAACGGACGCCAGGCGAGCAGTCTCTTTCTCTACAACGAGGATCTTGCCGGTGCTCTTGAGACGATCCCAGTTAACCAGGGCCGATCGGGGCACCTGCAGGACTCCTCGGCGGGTCCCGGAAATGATCTGACCCTTCACAAAAAGACCGCCTTTAAGCACCTGATCCTTATTGGGAATTTCAATGCGCACCTGAATGGTCCGATCTGCGTCGTTCACGACCGGGTTGATGAAGGCCACCTCGCCTGAAAACATTTTCCCGGGGAATGCATCCGTCGTAAATGTGACGGGCATGCCGACCTTAATCCGCTCCAGAGAGCGGCTGGCAACGGTAACCGTGAGATCGAGAATCCGGTTGTCGACAATTCTGAACAGCGGCTTTTGGGCACCCATTTCACCAACCAGATCGCCGACGTTGACATCCCGGTAGGCGACCACCCCGTCTATGGGGGATACGATCACCAGTTTCGACAGGCGCGTTCCGGCATGGTGGACGCCTTTTTCCGCCGCGTTGGCCTGGGCTTTTGCGGATGCAATGGCCGCTTCAGCGGCTTCCTTGGCCGTCAAAGCATCATCCAGATTTTGCTGGGTCATAAGCCCCGCTTCCTTGAGGTTCAGCGCCCGGAGATATTCACGATCCGCCCGCCGGCCGGCGGTCTCGGCCTGCAGCAGGTTGGCCCGGGCCGCCGCCCGATCCGCGTCCGCTTTCTGCAGAACCACATCCTCTTCCCGGGCATCCAGTCTGGCCAGAATCGCTCCCTTGCGCACCGGAACCCATTCGGTCACCAGAATTTCCCGAACAATCCCTGTCATTTCAGATTTCACATCGGTTTGAAATTTGGGTGAAAGTGATCCCACCACATCAATTACTTCCATCAGATCGGCGGGTGTAACTTTCAGGACCTCCACCGCAATCAGAGGCCGGGTCGGATCATTTTTGCCGCTGCGATCATCGGAACCCTGAGCTGAACAGCCATAAACGCCCCCAGCCAAGGTGAGAATCAGAAAAAAGCCCCACCACTTCTTCAAAGCCATTTTGTCTTCCCCCATCGATAGGCATTGAACAGTCCCGATCCGTCAGGGATCACTGTGCAATGAAATCCTGATAGCCCTTTGCTTCTCGTCATCCTCCCATGTTCTTCATCACATATAAACTATCAATCCTTTTCTGTGATGTTTCATCCGGATAAAAAAACATATCTTCAGTCTTTTTCCACCCCCCCTGCGGCAGCAAATCCGCGAAGAATCATCGTCACCATTCGTCCGAGACTGTCTCTTCCGCCGCCTAACTCCGGACGAAAAATCATCATATCGATCGAAATGGACAACGCTCCAACCAGAATCCATCGCATCATTTCTGAATCATTCGGGACAAATTCCCCACAGTCAAGTCCCTGTTTGACCAAATCTAAAACAGCCTCATCAAAGCAATTCTGAATATCCACCAGGTTCACTGCCGGTAAAGCTCGACAGATCCCGTATTGAACCGCATACATCAGTCTGATGATCTGTATATCTTCCCGGATCAACTCAATGGTTCCGGTAAAAAGTTGCAGAATTTTTTCGGAAACCGGATTATCCATCGTTCTGATTTCTTCGATCAGACCGTTCAACCGTTCCAAACCATCCCGGATAATCTCATGATAGATCCCTTCCTTATTTTTAAAATAATAGTACAGAACCGGTTTGCTGACGCCGACCGCCGTGACGATTTCCCTGACACTGGTGGCCGCATAACCCTTTCGGCTAAACAATTCCGCTGCAGCGTGCATCAAACGATCCCGCGTAGGCAGGTCCTGATCTCTTTGACAACATGTCGCCTCTGCACGTCCTTCCATTCGTAATCCCTCGCTTATTATACCTACCGGTAGGTAGGTTGATAATCAAAGTCCATCGGCTTGTCAATACATTTCTTCCTCCGGCAGACATTGTTTCAATCAAGATCAGATTGTTTCATTTAACGCACCGACTGCGCTGACTTTTTCTTTAGAACCCGCCTGAGTCACCTTTCATATTGACAGGACTTGGTTTT
>Ga0302246_1002219_pt1 | contig 11983 bp, 15 predicted proteins | sample AAG_UR_Trp_MG_FD_193533 | JGI IMG/M metagenome (GOLD analysis project Ga0302246, IMG submission 193533) | Enriched activated sludge microbial communities from anaerobic digester in WTTP, New Holstein, Wisconsin, United States - AAG_UR_Trp | ecosystem: Engineered > Bioreactor > Anaerobic >...
AATTCTTTATTTCCACAACATAAAGACATCTGTATTCATCCTTTCTATATTAAATCAAGTTCTGCTTCCATATTTAACGCTTGATAGCCACATTTAAAACCTATCATAAAGGCTTTTTTTACTTTTTCCCTTTCGGCCCCTGGCTGTTTTATAAGTTTCTCCGAAAAATCTATAGCTAAACGCTCCCTTACTATATTCATTTCTTCCGACATTTCCATAAAAACTATCCTTTCATATCAAGTTACGGCAGGGGTTCCGCTGTTCCCCTGCCTTTAGCTTTATGCTAACTCCATTACTGGTAAGGGTATCACTTCGTTTAATGCCCTGGTCAATTCGTCTATAATTTCAGTGATAATTTCAATTATTTTCAAAGTATGGTCTCCTTCTATTATAAATTTTCTGGCAAGGGCTCACCTGAACCCCTGCCGATTACCTTCTTAGTTATCTGTTGACTTTTCGATTCCAGTGTCCCGGATCTGCAGTTATCCCTTTATTGCCGTTGCCATTATTCCCGGTGCCTTTATAAAGTTCACTCCCTACTGATAATAAACTTGCACATTTCTTTAAGCAGTCAGACCCGGCAGATTTGCAGGCATCTCCTGTCAGAGGTTTCTTTCCTATGGCCTGGCGTGTCTGCTTGTCATATACGGTTATATAAGCAATCTCGGCCTGTCCATATTGTTCTTTAATAACAGTCCTTCCGTCAATCTCCACTGTAAGCCGGCCCTTTACGATAACCTCTATGTCCGTTATTGTCTCCTGAAGGACTTGAAAATCCCATTGATAACTAAAAGCCTGGTTCAACCTTTCAATGTAATATACAGTCTCTATGTATGTCAGGGTCTTTCCCTCATATCCCTTCCGGGTCTTCCTCAGTTCTGCCGGAAAAGGTTTTGTTAAAGTGTTCTGTATGTCCAGTTTCTCCATTCTGTTACTGTAAGTGTCCAGCTTTTCAAGGTTATTGCATAATATTCTCTTCTGGTTGCTGTCCAGATCTTCCCTCTCTGAAAAGGTTCTTAAGTTTTTAAGTATTTCCTGATACTGGAATTTACTCATTTGCCATCCCTCCATTTATTTTATTCACATTTCTGTAATGCCTCTATAAATGCCTGAAATACCTCTGTTATCTCCTGTTTCTCTTCTGCTGCAAGCTCTATTTCATCCATGTTCCAAGAGAGAAACTTCCTAAATAAGCTCCCGTAATACTTCTTCTGTTTTGCTTTATTAAATGGTATATACATAATTTTCTCCTTCAGAGGGCTTCCGGTACGTCCAGATAGCCCTCTGTATTTATCGTTAAAATGGCACGTCTTTAAAAAAGTCCACTATTTCATCTTCTGTCATTCTCTCAGGTCTTGCCTGTTCTGTTCTGCTTTTTTCGATATATCTTTTATATTCTTCCTGACTCAGATCTTCTTTTATGTCCGGTGTAATGTCGTACATTTCATTCACTCCTTCTTTATGTTAAAGGGCAGGTGTTACCCCGCCCCATTGCTTACTTTACCACTTTGCTATTAGGGGTAGTGTCCACATTTTGACATTTTTTTACTCTAAGGTGTTTCCGCCAATCGTAGAGGCAGTTCTCCAACTTAATACTTTTTTACAACCCCTTTATTTGTAAGGATCTTAATGAATCCAAAGTTGATTTATAGTTTAAATCAAAAGTATATTCTCCCAAAAAATTTATATGTTCCCAGGCAAGAGGAGATACATAAGGAAGTAAATCCTTATTGAGTTTACCTTCTTGCTCTAAAAAGTTAATGGCTTTTGTAAGATACATAGTATTCCAAATATTAATAGCATTAATCAATAGATTAAGAGCGGTAGCCTGTTGTAATTGGTCCTTTATAGCTCTTTCTCTGATTTCACCACGTTTACCAAAAAAGATAGCTCTGGCAAGAGCATTAACAAGTTCAGATTTATTTAAGCCTTTCTGGACTCTTCTGCGTAAATCTTCGTCAAAAATATAATCCAAAAGAAAAATAGTTTTTTCTATATACCCCATCTCCCTTAAAGCTGTAGCAATTTTATTTTGCCTTGCATAGGAACCCAATTTACTCATAATAATTTCTCCGGACACCTTACCTTTACTAATCGAATAGGCCAATCTTAAAACGTCATCATAATTATTTTCTATGACTTTTTTGTTAATAATTCCCTTCAGATGATTTTGAATTTTATGGTAATCCGATGGTTTGCCGATTACGTAAAGCTTTGCATCAGCAATATCCCTGAGTCGTGGAGCAAATCTGAACCCAAGTAAATGTGTCAGACCAAATACCTGATCTGTATAACCGGAATTATCTGTATAATGTTCTTCGATATTTAAATTAGTCTCATGATGCAATAAACCATCTATAACGTGTATTGCATCTCTGGCATTGGTGTTAATGACCATTGTATAAAAGGAGGAAAATTGATCACTGGTGAAACGATAAAATGTAGCTCCTCTACCCATGCCATAATGAGGATTATATTCTGCATTTAAAGCTGAGACACCTATAGGAACTCTCATACCGTCAGAAGAAGATTTTGTACCATCTCCCCAGAGGAAAGGTAATTCAAGCTGATTATGAAAATTAACCAGTGTAGATTGAGCAAGTTTCATAGCATCTTCATCCATTCTCCACTGTGCAGCATTAAGCATTTGCCAGTATGAAATTCCAGGTGTGGCATCTGCCATTTTCTTAAGACCTATATTAGTCCCCATTGCTATCAGAGCTGCCATAATAATTGGTTTTTCATCAGGGTGAGGTTTTTTGCCGGTAGAAGAATGAATAAAATGATTATCGAAATCTGTCCACTGAGAAACTTCCATTAACAAATCAGTTAAATTAATCCGTGGAACCATAGAATATAAAAGATTACTGAAGGCTTTCGCTTCTTTCGGTGTATCTTTTTCTAACCGGTGGATGTGTAATGTACCATCTTCTATAAAATTCTCCTGTAATTTATTAATATTTTCTACAGTTCTTTGTAATTTTGAATGTAAAGTTCTTGTTCTTTCTTCCCAATATTCGTTAAAAGACAGACTGACGGCAAGTTCTACTTCTGATTTATATAGTTCATGCCACTCACGCTTTGAAAAAAGATATTCATTAAAATCCTTATGCTTTTTACTTCCAGTAACTGATATATCTCCGGAACGAATACTATTTTTTAATTCAGTTATAACAGCTATTTCATAGTAGCGTCTGTCAATATTTCCTTCCTCATCAAAAATATATTTCTGCCATTTCTTTTGAATAAAATCTATAGGAGCACCTTCCGGGATCGTCCTTTTGCCGGTTTCATTTAATTCTTTAAGAATTTCCACTGCGTGTAATAATGGCCTGGCCGATTGATTTGATCTAAAGTTTATTGATGTAAGTAATGTCGGTATATACCGTCGAAGATAAGAAAAACGTTTTACCAGTAATTTCAGATAATCATGATCAGTAGATTCTAAAATTACCTTTGCTTTAGAAACATTATTCCTGAGATCATCCCAGGATATTACCTTTTCTATTTCCGCAGGGAAATCGAGATTATTATCATGTGCTGCCAATAATACTTCTCCAACTTCAACAAAATTTCCTAAATTCTCTTTCATTACTTTGTTGTCTTTCTTCTGAGATTCTTCCTGTGTTTTCTTTGATTTAGATAATTGACGAGAAATTTGTCTGTCATTAATTTCGATAGCCTGATCTATTAAATTCTGACTTAAATCCAAAAGATACACAACAAGAATGGCATATCTTTTTTCTTCATCAAATCGGCGAAAGGAAAAAGGTTCATAACTTGCTCCAAGTTTTGCTAATTGTTTCAATCTATTTTGAGGGATGAAATTTAAATTTATCTTAAGATCAATATTCTTAATAAATTCAAGCTTTTCTATGACTTTTAAGAATGCATCGGGAGAAGCATAACCTGGGGATGTATTTAACCAGTTTAAGAAGGTCTTAGAATTATCAAATTTGCCCTCAATTATGACATCAATTTTATTTTTCTGTTCTGATGATAATGATTTACTGATAAAATTAAAAATAGCTTTTTCCGCTTTATCTCTTACCTCCCAGACTATCCTTTCAATAGTAGAAATAGCGGGAAGAAATACCTTATTTTTTCTCAATTCTTCAAGGGTACTATCAATCAGATGAATTGCATTACTAGTTTCCATAGCGTGAGGATATAAAAAACTGCTAATCTTTTTGTACTGATAATTATTGAAATAATGATAATTATATTCTCTGACTATTTCTTCCAGGTGTTTATTTTTTGTAGCTTCACGTTTCTTGTAAAGCATAAATTCTTCTTTATTTATTTTTATCTGCCTGGAAATATATTCTAAAACAATATCGGGTATTTCTTTCACTTGGGATAAGCTCCACCCGCAATACCTTATTATTCCTAATTGAACAGCAAATCCAATACGATTATAATCCCTCCTATGGTTCATAATTATTTCTATATCATATGGAGTCATGGTAAAATAAGTTGCCAGTAAATGTTCACTCATATTTGACGGTATTGAGGTATAACGACTTCTTTCTGCTGGCGTAAGTAAATCTCTTCCTCTTCTTTTCATGAAAAGTTTCTCCTTAATGGAATTTTGGAATTCCTCCAATAATACTCAACTTCTTTGTGTATCATTGAAAAATTACTGCTTTCTATTGTTATGTAACCTTCTGATTACTTTTATATATTTTTTTATTCATAAAGATTATTTTATATAATACTTAATGTATAATAAATAGTATCAAGTATTATAATTTGGAGGAAAGCTTTTTGAAATATGTTCAGCCTATAAGGAATAAAAAAGTTATTGAGCAGATTAAAAAAATACTTAAAGCTACTAATTTAAGAAATTATTGTCTTTTTACTTTAGGAATTAATTCCGGCCTTCGCATCAGTGATCTTCTCAATTTAAAAGTCAATGATGTTTTATTGGAAGATCGGAAAGTCAAAAATAGAATTACTATTCAGGAATATAAAACAGGTAAAACTAAAAATTTTCCCATAGCAGATACGGCAAAAAAAGCTATATTAGAGTATTTAAATACAAGAGATTATCAGAGAGACGAACCTTTATTCCTTTCAAGAAAGGGTAAAAGAGCTATTAACAGACAACAGGCAAATAAAATTATTAATGATATTACCAGATTGATTGGTTTAGAAGGCAGATACGGAACGCATTCTTTGAGGAAAACCTTTGGTTATCACGCCTATCAATCCGGAATTGATATATCTATACTACAGAAATTATTTAATCATTCTGCACCCTCTATAACTCTGGCATATATGGGAATTACTCAAGATGATCTGGATGAGGTATACTTAAATTTGAATTTGTAATTAATATAAATTATATAGGTAGGATGAAAGATCTATGCCATTAAAATCTGGAAGTATAGTTGAAGGGTATGAAATTATAGAAACTATTGGTAACGGAGCTATGAGCACTGTTTATCTGGGGAAAAAAGATAACAGTTACTTTGCTATAAAAGAATTAATCTCTGAAATATCTTCTACTGAAGAAAGAAAATTACTCATTAACGTATTTCATAGAGAAGCAGACATACTCTTCAATATGTTTCATCCAGGTATCCCGAGGTTTTATAAGAATTTTACAATTAATGAGAAATCTTATATAGTTATGGAATATATTAAAGGCATAAACCTTGAAGATATTATTAAAAATTCTACATTACCATTTGATGAACAAAAGGCATTAAACTGGGCAATCCAGATATGTGAAATACTCTGCTATCTTCATAACCTTTCACCTGAACCTGTAATATATAGGGATCTTAAACCTTCCAATATTATAATTACAGAAGGAGATATTGTCAGGGTGATAGACTTTGGAGTTGCGAGACGTTATGACCCCTCAAAAGACTGTGATACAGTGAGATTGGGAACTCCCGGTTATGCAGCTCCAGAACAGTGCAGGAACAAAGGCCAGTCTATACCACAATCTGATATATATGCACTTGGAGTAGTTCTTCATCAGCTTTTAACTCTATATGACCCATCCGTAACCCCCTTTAAATTACCTCTCGTAAGAAAATTAAATTCAGTAATTTCAGAACAGTTAGAGTGGATAATAAATAAAGCTATTAACCCAGACCCAAAGGCCAGATATATCGATACAGGACTGTTTAGAGATGAACTTTTAGATTATTATGAGGAATATTTTACACCTTTTACGTCTCCGTACAGCGAACAGTTACCTTATATAAAAGAAAAACATTCTTTAAATCTGACTTTCCCAGGCTGGTCTTCTTTTTTTCTAAAATTTCAACCTTCTTTATCTTTTTCTCCACATTTAATTTACTTATATGATCAGATAGATACTACCTGTGACCAAATACTTACTTTGTTCAGGCAAATGTATATTTTAACAAAAGTTTCTATAATCTGGATCTTTTTTAGTATATTATTAATATTTTTTGAATATTTAGCCGGCATCGGTACAACGCTTCCAGACGGCTGAAAAGTAGATATAAGCACTCTTATTATCCGTTGGATAATACAATTCCTTATTTTGACAGCTCTTCCGTTACTTTATTTTATTTTCTCTTATTTAAATAATATATAAAATTTAATTTAGGTTATTTTGTTGCTTATTTTAAGGATTCTTGCGGATTTTATGAATTTTTATGAAGCAAAAAGCCGAACTGATCCTTTAGTAATTCGTAAAAAATCTTGAAATGTCGCCCCCACATCTTCGCTCTACGCCTTATATAAAAGCAAAATTAAGTAATTAAATTTATCTATTTCGAATTTCGATTATCGTATTTCGTGTATTCATGCGGGTTTTATAACATTGGATATTCTTTCTAAGTGGCTCTGTGTAAAGGAAAGAATGCTTAGGGTAAAAAAATGTCAAAATGTGGACACTACCCCTATTATCTGCATTACTCTTGCTTCTCTGTCAGCTTCGGCCTTCTGTCTGTCATTCTTGGCCTTCATCCATACTGCAATCTGATGCTTGCATATTTCGTCTTTTTCAGCGCTCTTGCAGTTGCAGTGAACTTCTCCGTTCTCTTTCCATACTTTATACTGTCTGACTGGTAACTCTCTTTTTTTGGTTCTGGTCTTCTTGGCTCCGAAACTGAGGACTATATAATAATCCTGGAATTTACTCACTGTCATATTGTCTTTGTCTCTGAAGTAGCTCTCCCAGCGTACTAACTTACCGGTTTTACTGTCGATAGTGTTTGTCATTGAAATTAGCCCCTTTCTTTGATATAATTTGCTTGGTTAGTAATTTGAGGTTTCTTACCTCACAAGATAGGCTTGTTGGTAGCAAGTCTATTTTGCATTTTAGCCCTTCGTTACTCTGTCTTAATCCTTCCCTTTTTCCGTTACTCCGTGAGCCCGCTTGAACTCCCCTTATCCTTCCAGTTCAGCGCCGTCCTACCCCGTGAGTCCCGTTTTCCCCGCTCCTTTTACTCTCCCGTTCCCCTGTCCCTGTGATTATATAATAACATTTTATTTCCCCCGTGTCAAGTTTGTTTAATAATACAGGACTCTAAAAGAATAGTATTTTCAAGGGTTTCCACTACTTAAAAAATAAATAAAATAATGCTTTTTATTTTACTTGACTAAGGAGAATTATTTATGTTATACTAAAGAAAATGCAGCATAAAGGATTTTAATTATGAAGAAGTTAGATGTGAGTATATGCAAGCAATTAAAAGAAGAGGGAAAGACTTATAAAGAAATAGGTGATTACTTTAAGGTAAGTAAACAGGCGGTTTTTGACCTTCTTGATAAAGCCGGCGTTAAAAGTAGTAAAGGAAAGTATTCTCAATATTACGATGAGTGGGAAAAACTTTATAAAGAGGGACATAGTATTAACGTTATAGCAGGAAAATATAACTGTTCCAAAAATGCTGTACATAAACATCTAACCAAGAAAATTGTAATAGAACGTGGTCAGCTTATGAAAAAAAGGGGTACTCAAAAGCCTGCCTCTGAAGTCATATCCACACCATAAAGGAGTCTACTATGGAAGGAATAAAGCCTATCTCTGACTTAAAATGTGCTTTCTGTGGCAAAAGACATGAAAAAGTGAAAAGGCTTCTCGCGGGCCCTGGTCTTTTTGTTTGTAATGAATGTGTTGAATTACTTTATGAAGTAAATAAAAATATGGAAATAAATGAAGAAAAAACAGGATAATTTTTTAGATAAAATAAAAATGCTTTAAATTAAAGAAGGTGACATTATGGAAGATAATAAGATAAAGAAACTAGAAAACAAGGTAGATAAAGGATTTAATGAGGTTAAAAAAGATATAAGCACCTTACAAATTCACGTTGCAGATCTGAAGGTGGGACAAACTCAGATAATAGCGATGCTGCAGGAGTTAATAGAAAAACAGGCAATTACGGCAAATCAGATTGTGGGGCTGGTTAAAAGTCAAGAAGATTTCAAACAAGAGCAGGCAGCAAAATTATATCGACTGGAAGATAGAATCGAAGCATTAGAAACAAGAGTTTAGGCGCTATTATTGGATTAAGCATTACAAAGGAATAATAAAAGTGGTATAAATGATTAGAGTTCCCCCCGTTGAAAGGTGGAACCCTGCAGTAAATCAATTATATCACTCCTGACATACATTTGTCTATACTAAATTTAAAGGAGTGTTTTTATGAGTATTAGCAAGGGTTTTATTCAATTACCGAATAACTTTATGTCAAAAGTGCAAGAGGAAAATCTTACTCACAGGGAATTTAGGCTTTATCTTACAATAGGTACAGAGATATTCAGATTTCCTGAAACAAGGTTAACTTTATCAAAAGAATTATCAAGTAGGTTTTTGCAGGGACTTACCGGAATTCATCACAGTCACGTTACAAGAATTCTAAAAAAATTCGAAAAAAGAGGACTAATCCGGATTGTAAAATCCCATGTGAGAGGTCAAGGAAGTTCAATATATTTAATACTTCCTGAAAGTCCCATAGGTGCCACTATAGCACCGGGGCATGGTGCTACTGTAGCATGTGAAGATAAAAAAGCCGGTGCCACTATAGCACCGAATCCAATAAATCAATTTAAAAAGGATCATCAAGAATCAGAGGATTCAGATTCTTCTTTAAATTCTCAGGAAGTAAATCAGGCAATAGAGGAAAATCCACAGGAAACTCCTCTTGATAGTTCATCTGATACGAAAAGTTTTCTTACCAGGTTTGAAGAAAGTAATCTGAATAAGCCTGTTATCAATGTACTGCCGGCCGGGCCCACTGCTACAGGTAAGAGTGATTTTGCTGTCCTGGGTTCTGTGCTGACAGCTCCATCGCCGGTGCCCATGGTATATGCTACACTTCCACAGGATACAAAGATAGCACCGCCGATTATGTCAGTCAGTTATTCTGCAATAGAAGAAGGTAAAGATCTGCTCCTGAAAAAAGGTTTCTCCCATGCTGAAGTCACTATTATAATAAACAGAATTGCCAGCGCCATGGCAGGTAACGATAATATAAAGAGTAAAGATAAATACTTCATAGCAGCTTGCAATAAAGAAGTCAGAAAAGGCAATAGTCCTGCCGGGTCTTCCGTCCATAAGTCCACCGGTGGAGCTCTGGCAGTAAGAGATATACAGGTAAAAGTAAAAACTGATCCTATTGTAGAAGAAAAACAGGCTCCTCCTGCTGCTGAAGTACTGGAGAAAATAAAACTGACTGCCCCTATGGAACTTTATGAAGTAATTATGTCTGTGGATAATGACAAAAATATTCAAAAGGCCTTACAATTTTTCAGTTCTGATATTGTAAAAAAGGAAGTTCTTGCAAGTCATTATGTAGCAGCTTTTAAGAAAAAGTATCCTGAATTGGTGATATGCTGGAAATAGCGCTTAAATGCGTTTCTAAGCATGACCTTTTCAAAGGTATGAATTATCAAAAGTAATAAAAGAATTGCTAGAAGAGCAGGATTACTGCTATAGGTTTTTAAGGTGAAGAATAAATTCTCATGGTCTATTGTCAGGAGAATAATTTTTTCCACCATGGACGCCGGGCCTCTTCAAGTTCCTTTCTCCATGCTTCGGCCATCTGCTTTTCTCTCTCTTCTGCTTCGGTTTTTTCTTTTTCTGTCTGTGCTGTCAGTGCTTCCTTCTCCTTCTGAATGTTCGCTATTTGTGATTTAAGGGCAGTCAATGCGCTATCTTTCTCCTGTTTTGTCTGCTCTAACTCCCGGCGGTAAAGTTCATCCATGTTCCTCTTTTGTTCTTCTATATCTGACAGGTGCCGGGCTTTCTGTTCTTCTTTTTCCTGCCGTTCCAGTTCGATTTGAGTGATTAAGTCCTTCTCCTTCTCCTGGATTGTCTGTAGATCTGGCAGGGCCTTTATTTTCTCCTGTAATTCCTGATTCTCTTGAAGTAAGGTTTCTACTTTGGCCTTTAAAAAGGTGTTCTCCTGTTCCATTCGTCCCAGCTGGTAAAGTGCCTGATCTTCAATAGGTTTCATTAACTGTGTTTTTTGCTCTTCAAGGAATTCCTGAAAGGTTTCTTTTAGGTTTTGACGTGTTATAACATCTGTTATGTCACTGTTATAACATGGTTTAACCTCCTGTTTTAACGTGTTATAACCTGTTTTACCGTCTGTATTTAAAAACCTTTCTAACTCTGATTTTTCTATAGTTATAACCTGTTTACCTCCGTTATAACCTGTTTTAACATGTAATAACCCCTTCTTAATATACCTGTGAATAGTGGTAATACTCTTACCTGTCAGTTTAGAAGCTTCATATATTGTTAAAAATTCATTACCTTCCATGATATCCTCCCCAGCTGTAAATAGTAAAACAGGTGAATTACTCTGTCATTATAACAAGAGTCTCTTCACCTGTTCTGATGGTATATTCCACATCTGGAAGTAATTTTCCTCCATGCCCTGGATCTGGAAAGTGGTAAGTGCAGAATCCGCGTTTAGCAAAATATCGCCATTCGCCGGATTCCGGCTTTTGCCAGTTTACCAGATCCACCGGTTCAACCATCTAGGGTAACAGCTCCACATTAAAAAGAATGGCTTTAAATAAGAGTTTATCCTATGGGTGAAGGTCCATCTCTCCGGATTAACGGACCTTCTGAGAGTTCGCTTTCCTTTACTGTGTGTCATTCTGCCGGTAGAACTTCAATTGAGTCTCTAACTTCCTTCACGTATAGTAATAAAATTTAAGTGTTCAATTAAACCTTTACCTTTTTGTCTGCATCTTAAGGAAATTTGAAGAAGTAATTGAGAGGTTACTTTTCTCTGTGATAGTCAAGAGAAATAAGCCAGTTAATTAACTCTGTAAGTTTTATGTGTGTCCCGGGAAAAAGTAAGCAGCTTAATTGAAATGATAGATTTTTCTTGGATATCTAAAAAAGTTACCTGGTCAATTGAGAGGTTACATGTTTTTCAGATGTCAGTAAAAAGTTAAAGCTCCAATTGAAGAGACAAATATTTTTCAGAATTAAAGAAAACTTAAAGGAGTAATTGAGTCCTTAAGTTTTTACAGGTTTCTTGAAAAAGTAATCAGTCCAATTGAGAAGTTAAATATTTTCCACATCAGGAATAAACTTAACCGGTTAATTGAACCTGTAAGTTTCTATTACCATCTCACAGGGAATTAACATTTCAATTGAGCTCTTACCTTTCGTTATACCTCTCAAAGAAATGTAACCGGTTAATTAAATCTTTAACTTCCTGCATCTATCACACAGGAATTAAGCCGGTCAATTGATAGGTTACAGGTCAATGTTACATTACGCCATAAGTAGAGAGTCAATTGAGCCTTCAATTTTCGCCTGGCTCCTTCCGGATATGGAAAAGGATCTTCTTCTGCCCTGGATAGTTCCTCTGAAAAACTGCCATTTAACGGGCTTTTACCGCTTTCATAAGTATTGATAAGTATTATCCCTATGGCCTAAACGCCGGTAATATGCCCTGTAACCGGTCTGAAACGGCTCTGAGTGCGGTGTTTTGGAATGGTATTTTTTTGGTGAATAAGCCCTTTA
>Ga0302246_1002221_pt1 | contig 11978 bp, 8 predicted proteins | sample AAG_UR_Trp_MG_FD_193533 | JGI IMG/M metagenome (GOLD analysis project Ga0302246, IMG submission 193533) | Enriched activated sludge microbial communities from anaerobic digester in WTTP, New Holstein, Wisconsin, United States - AAG_UR_Trp | ecosystem: Engineered > Bioreactor > Anaerobic >...
TATCACTAATGCCAACTGCCAATTAATTATTAAGAGCAATATACTAGCTCCAACAATTAAAAATAATGAGGAAATAATTGAAGAAATCGCTGAAGATACAAAAAACTGCAATGACTCAATGTCAGATGTCATATTAGTTAAAAGCTTAGATGACGTAGCTTTCTCAATATAATCATAATCTTGACGAGATATCTTCTTAATCAGCTTATTCCTCATATCAACAGCCACCTTCTCAGCTGTATAAACCTGCACCAAATATTGTAAAACACTAAACACAAAAACCCCCAATGATAAAACCATCATAATCTGAGCCGTAGACCATATGGAAAAATCAGGACTACGCAAACTATCTATCGTTGACGAAATTATCTTAGGAAAAACAAGATTCAAAGAATTAGAAATAATAGAAAGAGATATAATTCCGATTATCAGCCCAAGATAAGGCTTCAACATTTCAGATATTCCAGATTTATTCTTTCTTTTCATGCTCATAAAGGTAAATTAACACACATAATAATGTATTGCAAATAAAAATGGCTACTCTGCAGCCACTTGATTTCCCTTTGTAATCATCAAAGGTTCTTTGTACACCATCAAAATCACTTAATGTTCTTTGCTGTCTGTCAGAATCAGTCATCTTCAAAATTCCTAGCCCTATCTGGATCGTCTTCATAAATCAATTCATCCCAATAATGGCTCAACATAGTTACCACCAAGGTGCTGAATATATCTTACCATGGATTCATAAAAAAAGAAAAGGTATACACCTTTTATCTAGGAAATCCGATTTCCAATAATAGCCTTAAACTAGACACATCCCTTATAATCAAGAATTCATGACATCCAGACCTCTTGAACAGATAATCCATACTCGGATCTTGATTCACAATAACAGTATTTACCCTCTTCAAAATAGCAATATCCTTAACATCGTTCGTTATTAGATGATTGATACTTCCATTCATTAAAGGCAATAAACTAGAAATAGCATCCTCTGCATTCCTAGCAGAATAGATATGAGCACCAAAATAGTGCCTCAACTTATACTTCTCAAGCCACGCTATCACAACTTCTCGATCAAGATCCGAGAAAAGGATATGCTTAACAGGATACTCTCTTAAAATATTCCTTACATTCTCAATTGGCGCATCAGACTCAAGATTGATTTCATCCAATTTCCCTATTACTACCTTCAGATTCCAAATGAAATTCATAAATTCCTCCCTCAAGTAACTTACTACAATCTAAAATAATCAAGAGATATTGTCAAGAACAAAAAATTATATTAATATATCCATATATGAAAATAGATATGCATTGTCACACGTTTTCTTCCTATGATGGAACCTCTTCCATCTCCAGTATCATCAAAAGAGGTAAAGAGGTAGGAATCGATGGAGTAGCGATTACCGACCATGAAAATACCAACGCTTGGAAGGAAGCCTTAGAAAAAGGCAAAGAACATGATTTCAAGATAATCCTAGGAGAAGAGATTAAAAGTTCCAAAGGAGATATTCTTGGACTTTTTATGACCAAAAGAATTGACGCCAAAGGAAAACCTCCAGAATATGTCATAAAAGCCATTAAGGACCAAAATGCCCTTGCTTTTATCCCTCACCCCTTCCATGAAGCTGAAGGATTCAAAGATGATATAGTAAAATATCTATCATTAATAGACGGTATCGAAGTATTCAATGGCCGTAGACCATTTCATAAAGGAGATAGAATAGCTAACCAATTCGCCGACAAACATAACCTAATTAAAATAGGCGGTAGCGATTCTCATTACCATATGACTGTTGGGAATACCTATACTGAATGCAATGCTAAAAATATAGACGAATTCAAAATAGAATTATTAACTAAAAAGAATACAGTCAAGGGAGGAAAAGCACCCTTAAAATATTTCTTCTTCCCATTAATGAAAAAAATAGGCTTCATCAAAAAAGCGATATAAAAAAAGCAGAATCAAATCTGCTTTTTTTCTTATCAATGAGATAAAAAGTATCTTTTCTGTATCATTATCAGCAAAACCCTTCTTAATAACTCTCTCCTTGATATACCACTATTATTACTTTGACTAACCGTTGAATCAGCTCCATAAACAATACTATCACAGGCCATGTCAGAAAAATATCCATTCTGATCATAGAACCTAACGCAAACAAACTTCTCCCCCTCCTTTCCAGGCAACACCCATTGCCTTGTTTTAGTATATGGCTCTTGGACAACACCAACATAGGTATTTCCATTACTAATAGCCATTTTCTTAGCATTATTTCCTCCGTCCAAAGTAAGTACAACTTGATTCAATAACGTCCTATACTCTCCATCATTTATCAAGATTGACACTCTACTTCCTAAGAAAGAATTAGGAGTTGAAACAGAACCAGAAGTTCCTCCACCAGAATTACCTCCAACTGCTTGGGTATAAGTAACAAAATAGGTAAAGTGCTTTGTCCATACGATTAAATCACCACCAACATCCATCTTACAATCACCCTCAATTCCCAAATTAGCATCAGCCCAAGCCTGAGTATCAGCTCCACAAATAGTATTAATCTGTTGAAAACTTCCACTCGGACCATGTCTAAATCCTATAAGCTTACCAGCATTACCAGCAAATTTCACTCTTACTGCATTAGTAAAAACTAATTTATCAGCACTAAATCCGATTTCGATAACAGAATTAACTACTGGCACCATACCAGGATCTGCCGATACTACTACCGACGAATTATCTCTCACGGTCGGAATACTGATTATTCCATCCCACCCAGCTGGGCCAGTAACACTAGACCCGCTCGGAATATTAATAACCACATCTCCTGCACTAGTCTGAGTATTAATAATGATATTCGGTAATATCCCGTTATTACCATTTGTTAAAGGATCAATATCAATCCTTCCCCCTACAACACCCAACCCACTATTTACAATATAATCTCCATTATTATTTATTACCCCCTGATTCTCAGCAGGAGTCAAATTAATAACATTATTACCCGAATCAATAATAAATGGTCTTTGATTAGCATCTAAAGCTGAATCAATTAATAAAGTTTTTTCACTCGTATTACCAGATAAATCTATTAAATCTGCATATACATCATTTATAAAAATAGGTGACGTGGCGCCAGTAACATATACTAACAACCTCCTACTCGCAAGCCCCGATCCTCCACCCCAACGATAATTCAAAGGGATATCTGAACCATTAGTCAATGATTCCTGAATTAAGAGCTTACTTTCTGAACTAAGTCTCTCGCTAAAGGTAAGCACTTCTCCAAAAGTTACCCCCTCTGAATCACCCGTATATACCGGTAACTGATAATCGTTAAGTCCATTACCTAGAGGGGTGACCGTTGGAAGTATTTCATCAATAGCAGTTTTACTGATTGTAGCTGTCTGAGCATTTCCCCACAAATCCTTTATAGTAGCAGGAACACTAGGATTAATAGTTACTGTCGGAGTCTCATTATTAAGATTAGCACCAAGGTTCAAAGTAACTTTCCCATTATCCTCATCCACAGAGACAATCGAAACACTATTAAGACCATCCATCACTTCAAAATCCTGCACCCTCAAAGCCGGACCATCAAGATCCTTATCAAAATTCACTTCAATCCTATCTTTAGCTACAGCTACTGCATTAAGATAATTAGGAGGAGTAATATCATGATTATTCCTCAAATAAGGGTAACCATCATTAAGGGCTGGGTTAATTCCCCAAATAGTATCAAAATCCCAACCAACATAATTCTCAGCAGACTTCATCTGGGCAGTCGTCAGCCCATTAGCATTAGTACATCCACTACCACCATACGACTCATCTCCACACATATTTGCACGTCCAGAAACAGTAGCATCCCAATATAAGTTATTTAAAGTTGAACCTTGATATTCCCACCCAATCAACGCACCAGTAGTCGATGAATTAGTTATAACAGCCCTAGAATAAGAATTAGATACATTTCCTCCGCCAAACTGACTCTCATTCAATCCAACTAACCCTCCAATAGTTCCACCTGTCGAAGCATTAATTGTTCCAGTTGTATAACAATTATTAATATTTCCTCCAGTCTGATGTCCAGCTATCAATCCAGCATAAGAACCTCTTACGTTCATTTCTAAATCAGCAATACTTTGAGATATAGTACCTGAATTATACACAGCAAAACCTCCACATTGACTAGTGCAATTAGGAAAATTTAGAGTTCCCGAAAGAAAAACCTTTTCAACTGTTCCACTATTAGTAAAAACCAACCCCGCACAATAAGTAGAGCCACAAGTCATATTAAGATTAACAAACTTTAGCCTCCTAACAACTACTCCTCCTGCAATATTACCGAAAATACTCCTATTATAACTATTATCTCCAGGGTAATTCATAGTCAAATTACTAACAGTATAATTCTGACCATCTATCCCTCCACCAAAATCACTTATACCAACAAAATTATTGATTGAAGAACAATCAATATCATTTTCCAATCTATAATACCATCCTGGCTTATTACTAATTGCCTGAAACTCCTCACAAGTACTAATTAAAGAAGGATTACCTGCAGAAGAACCTTCACTATTATTATTTATAATCACCGAGACGGGGTTACTAGTCCCAACGTTCCCAGAAACCTCCGTCATAACAACATAAAGATTATAATTCCCATCAGTAACTAATGTGGTGTCCCAAGTAAATTGGAAGGAAGGAGCATAGTCATAACTATACCAATCTCTTTCAGCTAAAGTTTTACAAGCAATCAGATTATCTGGCCCAGATACTCCGTACTTAAGACAAGCAGTACCAATAAAAGAACTACCATATTCAGACGTAATGACGACATTAACCGTAGGACTACCCGACACCTCTCCATAAGAAGATGGATCATCCACCCTTCCAGTAGGATCAACACTATCAACAGTCAAAGTAGCTGTTGAAGCAGCAGAAACATTCCCTGAAGCATTAATTACAAAAAGATTATAAACTCCATCAATTACAGGAGCCAAAATAGAAGTAGCAGTTCCGCTAGCTGTAGTCATCGTATCTCCAGCTATAAAATTAGTAGTTCCATTAGGAGCAAACCAAATTGCTCCGTCACCCAATCCCGCAGAAACCACATCAACACTATCTCCAGCTCCAACCACAAGACTTGAAGCAAAAACAGTGTTTTGATTAGTCGGAACATCATTATCCACTAACTGATCATAAGTCAACTCAATAGCATTATTAAATAAACCTTTTGTCGGATTAGCCGATATAGACCAACTAGAATCAATGAATGAAGCTGATTCACCAGAACTAGGAGCTACTACATGAGGCTCATCTCCTAACGACATATCACCATACGAAACAATACTAATCACATCTGACGTAGCATTCTTTAAAGATAACACGGCACCAGTATCACTCATTTCAGGAGGTGTAACGACTAAAACCTCATGAGCTGGAATAGTCAATCCTGACAAAGAAACATTCGTCGTGATTGGTTCAGGAGACAAAATCGTATGCTCCAAAGCCCAATCAGTCAATGAGACTACAGAATCTGAATTATTCAAAAGCTCAACCCACTCACCCCCAGAAGAAGGATTAGAAACAAACTCATTTATTAAAACAATCTGGGTATCAGTAGCCCAAGCCATAGCCATATGAATCAAAAAAGCAACAGAGATACAAAAAACTGCTAGATAAAAAGAGACTATCTTTTTAGAGGATTTCATATATTAAATATATTATTTTATAACCTTAATGATTAAATCAAAGGAATGAGCTACATTTATACACCTTAATTAAAGAGCATCTCCCCAATTTTGTCAAACATCTATTGCAAACAAGAAATTAGGCAATATATCCAATATATAAAAATAGATATACATTGTCACACATTTTTCCCCTAACGGAACTTCTTCCATAACAGACAGTATCGAAGTATTTAATGGCCGTAGACCATTCCATAAAGAAGATAGGATAGCCAAATTCGCCGACAAACATAACCTAATGACTGTGAGTAACACCTATACTGAATGTGAAGCTAAAACCTTAGATGATTTTAAAAAAGCATTAACAGAAAAAAGACTAAAATAACAGGAACCAATACCCCAATTAAATACTATTTCTTCCCGCTAATGAAGAAAATAAGACTCATTAAAAAAGAAATATAATCTATTTATTAATCTGACTAGCTAATCCCCTAAGACTACTAACCAGATAATGCACCGTTGTTGAGGGATTTCTTCTTGCAAATAATGGCTCCTCTTTAAACTCTTCAATCATCTTAAAAGATTTTTCATAACTCTTAATCTTCCCATTCGTTAACTTAATTAAATCTTCTGTCAATTTTTCACAATATATCTCCCTCGTTAATTGACTATGGATATCTCTAAAATGAAACAAGTACCATAACTCAAAAGATTCGTTAGAATACGCTACCTTAATTTGATTTGCATAAGCCTTATTAATTGCATCATCAAACTGATTTCTTCCACTAATCTTATCAAAGTCATCCTTATCAAAAACAACCCAATACTCATCATTAGGGTTATTGGCATTACCAGACTTAAAGCTTAACACCAAATCAACAAGAGACAGTGTATTACACCCTTCTCCCCTAATACTCACATTATTACATACCCTCAAATCCTTTGCCAAAGAAAGAAAATAATTTGATTCTGTTTTTTCTCCCTCAGTAAAAATAAATATTTTAGGATATTCATTTCTTGTATTAGTAAGTTTTTTACTGAATCTACTCATAATCATCTAAAAAATCAATGTTAGGTAAGGCACCAAACCTTCCTTCAAGGTATTTCTTAGAATACTCAGTATCATTTCTAATATCAAACTCATCTAAACAAAACAAGTTCCCTGCACCATATTTATCTTTTTCTGTAAACCAAAATTGATCCTTATCAAAATCATCCTTATAGGAAAGGAGGCTCGTATCATGAGTAGTTACAATCAACTGAGCATTATTAGGATTACTCTTCTCGAAAAGATCAATTATAAATTTCGTCAAAAGAGGATGTAAGCTACTATCAAATTCATCTATAAACAACACTCTTCCATTATCAAGCGTGTCAATAATTGGACCAAGGATACTAAAAAAGCTTTTAGTTCCAAAAGACTCATCAGAAAAATTAATCTCTACTTCTCCTAAACTATCTTTACTTTCATTAAACTTTTCATGTACAGAAAATAGCCTATCAATCTTTTCTTTTTTAATTTCTAGGGTCTCAAACACTGTCTTAAGCCTCCCTGATACATCTTCTTCCTTAATATTGAAATCATTTATAAAAAAGTCAGCTTTTTTTAATAAATTTATCACTCTATCCTTTTTAACCCTTCCATCTTTAAGAAATTTAATAACAATATCACTATTATCAGAAACACCCTTAATTACATTTATATTCCTAATTGATTGCACTACTAAAACAGCAAGACTATTATTCCATTTCTCAGCAACACTCAAGAATAAGTATTTTTCTTTTGTCTTACTCTTTAAATCCTCACCCCCTTCAAACTCTCCAAAAAGTTCAATCTCCTGACCCTTTCTTACTAAATACGGAGTATTATCACCGTTAGACAACACCTCGTACAAATTTTCTTCAATTACCTTATCTTTTAATATAGAAAAATTATACCTAAAAAACCTATTATCCGAAGAAAAAACTATTTCCATAAAAGAAGGTTGGTTTTCTGTTTTATCAGAAAACAAGAAAGGGAGATGTGGTAATTTATCATCATCATTAAGATCAGTCGACTTAAGGATTAAATTCTTCATTATATGCAACGCTTCAAATAACGTACTTTTACCACTAGCATTAGGTCCATAAATTAAAGATGTCCTTAATAAGTACTCGCCATTATTTTCAAAAGTATGATTACTTTTTCTTGTTATCATTGAAAAAGAAATCTTTTCTTTAAAGATCTTAAAATTAGCTACATTAAATTCTATAAAAGATGTTTTCATATGATTAATTGCAATTATACACTAATAAAAATATTTTGCAAATAATTTACAAAATAATTAGAAAGTATAGATAGCAAAAACTCTCACCAATTAAGATGAGAGTTTCTTTTGTTAAGATATTACCTTACCCCTATTAACGCTAATCTCTTTTGTATTATTAGAATAATAATCTTGCGAATTAACTCTTTCCTTGATATCGAAGCAATAACCTTCAAATCACTTTTCTATTGATAATATATATCATCACAAACAACATTCGAAGATATAACTTATACAATCTTTATATTATAATCCTTCAATCGACACCCTTCGTCATATATCAATCAGCAATCCAATTACTACAGATATAGCATTTGCAATCAATGATAATGTAAAAGCTTTTAACGGTTTTATCTCTAAATAATTAATATATATTATAGCTTCAATGCAGACTATAACACTTTCTCCGATTAGAAATAATGTATTCCAATCTCGAATATAATAAGGAAAAATAAACCAAAGATAAGGCAAGGTTAAGCAAGAAGCTATTACACCACCTGAAACAATTTTTAAAATACCTATTCTTTTATCTTGATATAAATACCTCACTAAAAATAGAATAACTGGAATTTCGATGACTAATGTCAAAATAAGAGATAGTAAGAATTGATCTTCATATTGCATAAGCTTTTACTATTCGCAAGTTAAGGATTTAATTTTTGCTCTTGTTATAGGACCCATAAAACCCGTCGAAGTAATATTATTCATTTTCTGGAAATCTTTTACCGCCTTAAAAGTTAATACTCCGAAATATCCAGTTGATTTTGAATTCAAATAATTACTAGAACGCAAATAGTCTTGCAGGAGTGCAATATCTTTTACAGTAGTATTATCCCTATTACCATACTTAAGATTTCTATTTAAATTTAAACAAGATTGCTTCAAAGGTTCTATTATAGGAGCTTCAACTTGAACAGCTTGACCATCTTTAAAAACCTCGATTTTTTCTGGGATTCCGTCATAATACTCAGAAATAACTCTAGATTTTTCAATCGACACCTTACCATCTGAAAGAACACTAATTGAATATTCAATTGTTTTCTTTTTAAGGGGATCGTTATTTTCAACTGCTCCACCATACAAACTTTCGTCTAATTCTAAAAAGTTATCCGGATTAACTTGACCAGCCTTATCTTGAGTATTCCAATTAATCTTAAAAGAATTTAACTTATACCCCATTGTTAGACACTCATTATTTTTAATTAAATATGATTCGTAGTCATCAATCACTGGACCAGTATAATAACCAAGTAAAGAAATATTTGGAAAATCATTTAGATTTACTATTTTGACGCATTTATCAATTATACGGTATCCTAGAGGAATAACATCAGCAGATGATAAAGAAGGAACAATAGATAAAAATAAAGAAATTATTAGGAATAGTGTTTTTTTCATATTATTATTTTAAATATAATGATAGATACATATTACAATTTAATCTACAAACAAACAAGCGACATCTACGTCGCTTGTCTTTTTATACTACTTAATCCCCATTGCCAATACCTTCTTCTTAATCAACATAATCAATATCTTGCGAATAAGATCCTTTTTAGAGAGCGTTTGCTTGCTATCAACATAAGCAATATCAGCACAAACAGGATTAGAGAAGTAACCATTTTGATCATAGAATCTGACACAAACCGTCTTATTCCCATGCCCTGAAGATAAATCCCACTGCTTTGTAATCTCATAAGCTTCCTGCACAGACCCTACAAAGCTTGCACTATTTGATATCGCCATCTTCTTAGCACCGTTTCCTCCTTCAAGAGTTAAAGTCACTCTTCTATCACTAGTCGTCTTATCTCCATTATTTATCTTAAGCGATATACTAGAACCAGTAAAAGGATTACTTACTGATCCAGCACTCCCTCCTCCGCCTCCTCCACTACCACCAGAAGAAGTAGGAGTAAATGTGGCAAACACCGTAAAGTGCTTAGTCCAAATAACTAAATCACCGCCAATATTTATCTTACAATCCCCATCAACAGGAAGAAGATCATTTGTTGCTTGTGTGTCATCCGTACACACAGTAACTATCTCAGTAAACGGTATATCTGCCCTATCATAACCAACTCTCATTCCTGCTTTTCCCGGTATTAAAATTCTTACAGCCTTATCAAAAGAAAGTTTAGCTCCAGTAAAACCAACTTGAATAGCTGTATCAGTTGTAGCGTTAGGAATGGCCACTACTGTATTAGTCGGAGCTGCTATTACCCCATTCCAATTAGCATCAGCAGAAGTAACAGTTGTACTTGCAGGAATATCAACATTTACATTATTAGTATTATTCGAAACGATACTGATTCCCGGCAAAACACCAGTTCCATTACTAACAAAAGCATTAACATTAATTTCTGGATTAACAGTTCCAGCCGCAATCGTAGCCGTTATAGGCAAACTAGGATCTACCACGATACCTTCCGGAGTAGTATTATTAATTACTATATTCCCAGAAATACTCGGCTGAACTTGAGTAGCAGTAATACTTGAATCTATTAATAGTATTGACCTACTATTACCCAACAAATCAGTAGTATTAGCCATTACATCATTCGCAAAAGTAGTAATATCAGTAGCATGACCATTGACAGTCAAGTTACTTCCTACCCAGTTAAAGGTAATTACCTTATCTGCCCCAGCTAATAAAGCATTTTCAACAGCAGTCTTTCCAGCTACACTCAAAGTCTCACTAAACGGTAATAGAATTGTTCCTGCAGCTGGAATTGTTACATCTACAGAATCATCTCCTACTTTTGTAACCGCAGCAGGAGCCTTATCAGTAGAAGTATTTACACCTGATGATAGAGCATTACCAAAAGCATCAGCTAATGTTCCTTGTGTATATGTACAATTCGGAGTCTGTGCAGTATCAAATGCCCCTGACTCAGTAAAAGTAATATATATTACATTATTATTTGCTACATCACCATTAGTAGTAGAAGAAAATGCTTCTCCTACGCGACCTGCTACATCAAAATTAGCTATGTTAACCGTCGAATCCAATATATTCTTATTAAACGTTATCTTAACCGCATCAATAACCCCATTCTGATTTAAATCCTGAGTCTCAACATTACTTATAGTTAAAGGTCCTGTATTCTTAGTAACTGTAACAGTAGCCTGATTACTAATATTTCCAGCAACATCAGTAGCTGTCACTAAAACAACCACATTTCCATCAATCAATGTTGTTCCATCAAGATTAGCAGTATAGTTGCCAGCCCCATCAGCAGTAGTACTTCCAGATACAGTATTAGGTGTTGGAGTAGCACCATCAGTCAAAGATATATTAATAACTGACCCAACTTCAGCTGTTCCTAAAATAATAATAGCATTGGCTTCTGCCTGATTTATCATATTATTTCCAGCCACAGATGTAATAACAGGAGTATTAGGCGCAGTATTATCAACTGTTAGTATAGCCGTTGAAGCAGCAGAGACATTACCAGCAGCATCTATTACGAATAACCTGTAAGCACCAGCAGTAGCTGGGGCTAGAATCGAAGTAGCTGTTCCTCCTGCCGTAGTCATAGTAGCACCCGCAGAGAATTCAGTAGTCGCAGCAGGAGCAAACCAGACAGCTCCTCCATTCTCTCCGGCAGAAACGATAGTCACTGCAACTCCTCCTTTCTTAACAGTACTAGTAGCAAAAGCAGTATCTTGAGTGGTAGGAGCAGTGTTATCAGTATTAAGTTGTCCTACTAATTGATAACTAGTATTTCCTCCGTTATCAGCAGCTGTAACACACAAATAATCAGTATGATTACCTGAAATACTGAAGTTTGTTCCACTAGTGAAAGCATTTCCATAAGTATCAGTATTGTCACAAACATTATTAGCTGAGAATCCATATTCTACTGAACTTGCATCAACTCCATTAGGATCAGACACAGTGATATTAATAATATCAGTCTTCACTGGTCCAGCATCAGTTCCTTCATTAACAGTAAAGGTAGGACCTGTAGC
>Ga0302246_1002237_pt1 | contig 11910 bp, 7 predicted proteins | sample AAG_UR_Trp_MG_FD_193533 | JGI IMG/M metagenome (GOLD analysis project Ga0302246, IMG submission 193533) | Enriched activated sludge microbial communities from anaerobic digester in WTTP, New Holstein, Wisconsin, United States - AAG_UR_Trp | ecosystem: Engineered > Bioreactor > Anaerobic >...
CGTAACCGGCGGCAAAATCCCGGAGCCCGTCCAGGTCCTTGCGGGACAGTTGTTTTCCGTCGTCGACCCGGATGGCCTTGATGACGCCGCCGCTTTCCGCCACTTCACGGAACAGGTTGAATTCGGACGATTTCATGATATCCGTCAGATCCCGCATTTCCATGGCAAAGCGGATGTCCGGGTTGTCCTTGCCGTAGCGGCTGATGGCGTCACGGTAGGGAAGCCTCGGCAGGGGCAGGGTCAGGTCCTTGCCCAGGCAGGTCTTGAAGATGTGCGCCATGAGGCCTTCCATGGCGGTCATGATGTCGTTTTCATCGATGAAGGACATCTCGACGTCGATCTGGGTGAATTCGGGCTGACGGTCCGCCCGGAGATCCTCGTCCCGGAAGCACTTGACAATCTGATAATAGCGGTCGAATCCGGAAACCATCAGCAGTTGCTTGAAGATCTGGGGCGACTGGGGAAGGGCGAAAAAAGTCCCCGGATTGACCCGGCTGGGCACCAGGTAGTCGCGGGCGCCCTCGGGGGTACTCTTGGTCAGAAAGGGTGTTTCCACCTCGATGAATCCCTGTGACTGGAAATAATTTCTTGTGGCGGCGGCAACTTTGCTTCGCAGGATCAGATTCCGCTGAATATGAGGACGCCGCAGATCGAGGTAACGGTATTTGAGCCGTACGTTCTCCGAGATTTCCTGACCCTCTTCCAAGCTGAAGGGCGGGGTCTTCGATTCGTTTAGAATCTCCAGGTCCGTGACCATGACCTCCACTTCGCCGGTCGCGATATCCGCATTTAACATGCCTTCCGGTCTCCGCCGGACTTTGCCCACGACGGCCAGCACATACTCACTGCGGATTCTTTTGGCTTCTTCATGGGTATCCGGAGAAATTTCCGGATTGAAAACAATCTGGACGAGTCCTTCACGATCCCGCAGGTCGACGAAAATCACGCCGCCATGGTCGCGTCTGCGATGGGTCCATCCCATGAGGACCACTTCCTTATCGATATCCTGAGAGCGAACCGCTCCACAGTAATGGGTTCTTTTCCGATCGGTGATAAAGTTTGTCAAAGTTGTTACCTCACTTTTCCAATTGAATGATATGGTCTTCCACCTGATCCAGGGGAACCTGCTTTTGGGTGCTGTTTTGCATATCCCGCAATTCTCCCTGTCCGGTTTCGATCTCCCGGTCTCCCAGAATGAGGGCGTACCGGCTTTTAAGCTTGTCGGCCTTTTTCATCTGGCTCTTCAGACTCTTTCCGTCATAATCCATTTCCGCCTGGATTCCCTTCAGACGCAGCCGGTTACACAGACGAAATGCAACCTGCTGGGCCTCGTCTCCCAGGGCCGCGATAAAGAGCGCGGGCGCCGGGGGAACGACCGCCTGTTCATCCGGTAAAAGCGCCATCAGGCGTTCGAAACCAATGGCAAACCCGATTCCGGGGATATCCGGTCCGCCGAGATCCCGCACGAGCCCGTCATAGCGTCCGCCTCCGACGACGGCGTTCTGGGATCCCATGTGGGGAATTGTTACCTCGAAGGTGGTTCGGGTGTAGTAGTCGAGTCCCCGGACCATGCGATGATTGATCCGATACGGCAGTTCAAACAATTCCAGGGACGATTTGACTTTTTCAAAATGCTTCCGGCAGTCGTCGCAGATGAAGTCCAGAATGTTGGGGGCATCTTTGATGATTTGCCCGCAGGTCTCATTTTTGCAGTCGAAAACCCGAAGAGGGTTTGTGTGAAGCCGCCGCTGACAGTCTTCGCAAAGATCGTTCTGGCTGTCTTTGAGGAAATCGATCACCTTTTCCCGGAACGTTGAACGGCAGGCCGGGCAACCCAGGGAATTGATGTCCAGATTGAGATTTCCCAGCCCCAGTCCGTTCAGGAAACGGACGAGCATGAGCATCAGTTCTGCGTCGATCCGCGGGTCGTCCGAACCCAGAACCTCCACGTCGATCTGGTGAAACTGGCGATACCGACCCTTCTGGGGCCTCTCCCGGCGGAACATGGGACCGATGGTGAAAAGCCTCAAGACGGCATTCTGGTTGGAGAGGTTGTGTTCGATATAAGCCCGGAGAACGGAGGCCGTTGCTTCCGGTCTCAGGGTGAGGCTTTCGGTGCCCCGATCGGCGAAGGTGTACATTTCCTTTTCGACGATATCCGTTGTATCGCCGATACCGCGGGTGAAAAGCTCCGTTTTTTCCAGGATGGGAACGCGGATTTCCTTGAAGCCGAAGTCCGCCAGGATCATCCGGGCAAATTGTTCGACCCTTTGCCAGTTTAATGCTTCCTCGGGAAGAATGTCCTTAAATCCCTTAACTACCGTAATGGCATCCATAATAATTGCCTTTTTCAAATGTATTGATCATACGACAGGCGGCTCATGACCTTGAAATTCCAATAGGATGATTGGAACGACGGAGGTATCGCTTGGCGCGCAACGTTTTCATACCTGATGGGGCGATGAACCGGACAGAGGCGTGGGATTGACCGCTCACGATTTTCTGCCCGAAACTGTCATGAAATGAACGTTTTTTTACGCAAAACCGTTATCATAGGCGTGTGAAAAAAACAATAGCCGAACAGGGGGAATTTTAAGGAGAAAAAGCTTTGGAAAGGGTGTGCCGGTTATGGGTGTCGCGACTCAGGGAATCTGAAAATGATCGTTTCCATGCCGAATATCTGTTCCATTGGTGAGAAGAAAGACCGCGCCGTCCCGGTCCGTCCGGAAAATTTTAGTTCCTTTCTTCTCATAGCGTTGCAGGACCTCGGGGTGGGGATCTTTATAACGATTATTGAGCCCGCAACTGATCACGGCGATACCGGGATTGACCTTGTCCAGGAATGTGTCTGTGCTGGAGGTTCTCCCCCCGTGGTGAGGCACCAGGATGATGTCGCTTTGCAGGTCATAGGGTGAAGAAACCAGATTTTTCTCCGTTTCTGTTGAAATATCACCCGGCAAAAGGATCCGGACCCTGCCGTAGCGCAGATGCAAAACGAGGGAACGGTCGTTTATGGATACGTAATTCACGGGGACGGTTTGACCTTCCGTCGGATTTGGGGGCGGATTGCGGATGCCTATCTGAAGATCGCCGATCTTTTGTGGGGGGACTCCCTTATAAAGAATTCGGTGGGGCAGTTTTCTTTCCCGGATGAGGTCCGTCATGCTGTGGTAAGCCTCGTATGGTGCGGGATCGCCGTTTGTCCAGATTTCGCCGACCGGAAAGTTGCGGAGAATGTAAATGAGGCCGTTCAGATGGTCGGGGTGAGGGTGGGTTAACACGACGACATTGATTTTCCGGATCTTTTCGCGAAGCAGGAAAGGGGCGACGACGTACCGTCCGACATCGAACGTGCTCCCTTCAAAGCCGCCGCCATCGATCAATATGGTCCTGTTTCCCGGAATCTGCAGGAGTGTACAACTCCCCTGGCCGACGTCGATAACGGTCATCCTAAGGTATTTTGAAGGAGATGCCGATAAATAACCATACAACAACATGCCCGCCAGAAAGGGGACAGGGAGCAGTAAAACGATCCCGGCCGGGGATTGTGTTTTAATCCAGGATTCTCCGGGTCGTTTTTTAATGAAGGATGACAGAAACAGGACAAGCAAGGACAGAAGCAGATAATAACCGATTATTTCGATTGGGTTAGGCGGGGGGACCAGAAAAGAGGCTCCCGGGAGAGACGAAAAAAAATTGACAAAAAAGACGGATATTTGGATAAGATAAACTGCTCCTTGAACCAGAAGCAGGCAAAGGGGTTCGGAAAGCGGATAGGTGATGATGACGAGCAAACACAAAGGGGTCGTCAGGATGCCGAGAAACGGAATGACTGCGATATTGGCCAAGATCACCACCGTCGAAAGGCGATGAAAATGGTAAGCGATAATAGGTAATGTTCCCAGTGTCGCACTGACGGTTACCAGGAGAAAGAGAAAAAAGACTCTTCCCCATTTTTGAATCAGAGATTGAAAGAGTGAATCCGCTGCCTCTTCCGGTTTTGGCCACAGGGATTGCAATTTCGGCGGGATGTATAGAATCGCGGCGACGGCGGCAAAAGAGAGCTGAAACGAAGGGTCAAACAGAGAGGGCGGTGACAGAGTCAGAATAACGACGGCTGCCAGGGCCAGGGCGTTGAGAATATCCTTCGGTTTTCGAATCATGATGGCCGTCATGAGGATGACGACCATTAAAGTCGCCCGGATGACGGAGATTCCCATCCCGGCGATACCCGTGTAAAGCAGGATCGGGATCAGGGAAAGGGCGTAGGAAACTTTCGTGGCGTTCCATGCCAAAAGCAGGCGCGGGAAGATTTTTATGACGGACAGGAAAAAGAGGACCGAAAAACAAGCGATGAGTCCGACATTGAATCCTGATATGGCGATGATATGAGATGTTCCAGTCTGATTGAACCTTTCTTTCAAATCATCGGGAATCGCTTTCTGCTCGCCCAGGATCATGCCGAGGATGATTTCCCGCTCCGGTGATGACGTATGACGGCTGACGAAATTCCGGAGTCGGGTGCGGTAAGATTCTATCCCCATTTTCAGAAGATTGCCCTGACCGCGCCGGATGAGGATCAGATCCGGCGGTTCCGAAACGAAGCCCCGATGGTAGATCTCTTGCCGTCTCAGGTACCGTCTGTAGTCGAAACCACCGGGATTGTTGAAATTTCCGGGTATTGTCAGGCGTGTGCGGAATTGCACATAGTCCCCATATTGGAGCGCATCCGATCCGATTGCGCTGAGAATGACCCTTCCGGGAAGAATTTTTCCGGGGTTCGTTTCAAGGGTGTGGACGCCGGAAAGGGTGTATTCGATTCGGTCTGGAGTGACCAAGGGCGTTTCATCGACGAACCCCCGATAGACCGTCTTTCCCCGGATGCCGTGTGACGGGAGATGGCGTTCTGCAGGGTTCGGTTCCGAATAGGGTGCCATGCAGAGCATGCCTGTCAAAAGGACGATCAGCTGCAGAAGGACGAAGGCAATCGTATGCCGGTTCCGCCTGACGGCGAAGAGCAATCCCGTTAGAGACGGAAGGAGCAGGACCGCCGCGACGATCCAGGGGAGCATGGTGCGGTCGCTGAGAACAATCCCGCCGACGAAGGAAATGAAAAAAGGGATCAGAGGACGTTCCGTAAAAAAGACCGGCTCATGCCATAATGCTTTTGCGGTTTTGCGGAGGGTGTGGGGGATATCCATGTCGCTGCCGTAAACGGATCAATTCCCGTCGTATCATGTCGGATCGCTGTGTCCATTGATCCGTTACAATGCGTCCGTTGAACGTGTTCGCTTATACGCGTAAGACCGGTTTGGAAAAGGAGCACCGTGGGAAGAACTTAACCCGTTCGCCTCATATAACCCATCGATTGATAAGGCCAATGAGAAAACATTTCGTACAGTGGTACCAAAGTGCATCTTCCCTGTGGGATGAAGACAGTGCCTCCCGGCTCTACTGGCTGGTGGTTACACGGATGGTGATCCTGTTTGTATTGCTCGTGCTGACCGTCTTCATGGAGTCAAGGATTATCGAACCCTTCGCCATCGCATCCCTGCAGCTTTTCCACGGGCTTATCGCGTTTTCCTTTCTTTTCTCCCTCGTCTATCTGATGCTTATCCGCAATATCAGACGTGTCGCATTTCACATCTATCTGCAGTCCCTGCTTGATGTTTGCCTGGTTACGGGCCTCGTTTACGTCACGGGAGGGATCCGCAGTGTCTATCCCGTCTTGTATCCCCTGGTCATCATCTATTCTGTGATCTTCCTCGGCCAACGGGGTGGACTGATCGTTGCGTCTGCATCGAGCATCTTCTACGGGTTGTTTGTCAATCTGGAGTTCTATGGATTCATTCATTCCCTGCAGCTTCAACCGGAGGCAATTACGCCGGATAACCGCATCGAATTCGGTGATTATGTTTTTTTCCGCGTTCTCATCCATATCCTGTCTTTTTATCTCATCACGATTCTGGCCAGTTTTCTGGTCGAACGGGAAAAACAAGCACGTGTGCTCCTGCGGGAAAAGGAGCATGCGTTTGCGGAGCTGGATTCCCTGCATCGAAGCATCATCGAATCCGTGCAGACGGGAATTCTGACGGTTGACCTCCATGAAAGGATCCGGTCGTTCAACCGGGCCGCCGAGGAAATTACGGGTTTGTTCGCGGCGGATGTGTTGGGGGAACGCATCCATACCGTCATACCCGAATACGCGGACATTGTGAAAACAAACGGGCCCCAACCGGAGGAAGCCATAGAGAGAAGAAGAGTGGAGATCTTGATTCGCGGAAAAGAAGCACGGCCGAGGATTCTGGGTTGTGCCCTCTCGCCCCTGAAGCAAAACGATGGGAGCCGGATCGGGAATATTCTGATCTTTCAGGATATTACAAACATCAAAGAAATGGAGCGGGCATACGAGGAGAGCCGGAAGATGGCCTTCATCGGTGAAATGGCGGCGATTCTGGCCCATGAAATCAGAAATCCCCTTGCCTCCATCAGCGGCTCCATTCAAGTTCTCCGAAAAACATTGAAATTAAGCAGTGTCGATGACAGACTTCTACAGATCATTCTCCGGGGAAAGGATCAACTGGAAAATTTCATCAAGGATTTTCTGATTCTGGCCAGGCCCACCGTGGGTGTGCATGAAGAAATCGATGTCATCGCCATGCTGGATGACATTCTCGAATCGGTGAAATACGGACCGTTCTGGCATGAGGGGATCGAAATCGAAACGGCATACCCGGAGCATATCCTGCTTACGGCCAACCGGACAGAAATACGTCAGCTCTTGTGGAATCTGATTCTCAACGCCCTTCAGGCGATGCCCGACGGCGGGAAAATGGGTATTGTGATGCAGGCTTCAGATGATCGGGAAAGCCACCGCTGGGTGGAAATGCGTTTCTCCGATCAAGGGCGGGGTATCGAGGAAACGGATATGGGGAAAATATTCGATCCTTTCTTTACCACGAAGGAACAGGGAACAGGATTGGGACTGGCGATTGTCAACCGTATCGTGGCGGGATACGGCGGCAACATTCATGTGGACAGCAAAGTTGGTGAAGGCACGGTATTTACCGTAAAAATTCCCGTAATCCCGTAATATAGAGGTGGAGAAGGCAGTGGCGAACATTCTGGTCGTCGACGACGACAAAGGCATCCGGGAAATTCTCGAAATTGTTCTCACCCAGGAAGGGTACGACGTGACATCCGTGGAAGACGGGTTGAAGGCTCTGGCGAAATGCCGTCGGCAGAAGTATGACCTCATTATCACCGATCTGAAGATGCCGAAAATGGACGGCATCGAATTTATGAGGGCGGCGAAGGAAGTGTCCCCGGAGTCGCTGGTTATCCTGATCACGGCCTACGCCTCCGGGGAGTCGGCGGTCCGGGCGATGCAGGAAGGAGCCTACGACTACCTGGAAAAGGATTTCGATATCGAAAACCTGAAAAGCGTGGTTCAGAACGCCCTGGGGAAAAAAGGTTTGAAAAAGGATGAGGCGGATTTCAGGAAGGAAATCGAAGAAGCCGCATCTTTCAAGGGTATGATCGGCAAGAGCCCAGAAATGAAGAAAGTCTATGAGACGGTCAAAAAAGTGGCAAGCACACTCGCCAACGTCATGATTTTAGGGGAGAGTGGGACGGGAAAAGAGCTTGTCGCCAGGGCCATCCATGACAGCAGTTCCCGAGCGCATCAGTCCTTAGTCGTTATCAACTGCGGGGGCATACCGGAGAATCTTCTGGAAAGCGAGCTCTTCGGTTACATGAAGGGGTCCTTCACAGGGGCCCACACGGATAAACCCGGGTTGTTCGAAGTTGCCCACGAGGGGACCATTTTCCTCGATGAAATTGCCGAACTACCCCCTCTGCTCCAGGTCAAGCTCCTCCGTGCGGTCCAGGAGAAGTCCTTCCGGAGAATCGGCGGGACCGAGGACATCAAAGTCGATGTCCGTATCATCTCGGCAACGAACAAGAATCTGGAGGAGAAAGTGAAGGAGGGCATGTTCCGGGAAGATTTGTACTACCGGCTGAATGTCATTCCCATCAACATTCCTCCCCTGCGCAACCGGCAGGAAGATATCCCGCTTCTGACGAAGCACCTGATTAACAAGTACGCCGTGGAATTCGGGAAGGAAATCCGGAATATTTCTTCATATGCCATGGACCTGCTCATGAAATACCCCTTTCCCGGGAACATCCGGGAGTTGGAGAACATCATCGAGCGCAGTATCGCCTTGGAAACCTCCAACATCATCCTGCCGGAAAACCTGGTTTTGAACAGCAACGTGCCCGTTGCCGAGCGGACCTTGTCCCGTTTCGATATTCCCGACGAGGGACTGGATCTGGATGAGGAAATGAGAAAGGTCGAACGGATATTCATTGAGAAAGCCCTCCAGAAGACGGGCGGTTCCAGGAAAAAAACCGCGGACCTGCTCAAGGTTACCGCCGATTCCCTGCATTATCGCATGGACAAGCTGGATATGCGGTGAAGACGATTTTCCTCTTGACAGGAACAGCGTTTATCCTGTAATGACGCAAATCAGGAGATTGAATCATGAATTGCAAATTTGAAGACAGAAGCGACGTAAACGGGATTTTCGCATTTTTTAGCTTTAGCGGCGAGGTCTGCCTTTACGGCTCGTGACTTCTTCAAATAACCGAAGAACAAGCCGTGGGCAGACTGGTAACTGCCCGCGGCTTTTTTGTTTTTATCGCCCGTGTGCATGTCCTCGGGGCCTTTAAAACGCAAAAGAAGAGGAGGGGATCAAATGGATAAAAGAATGGGAAGAAGCCTTCTGTTAACGGTTTTGCTCTGTCTTGTGTGGTTGACTTTGCCGGGAGGGATCTGGGCGAAAAACATCAAAATCGGCGCGGCGATCAACATGACCGGTCCCGCCTCCACGTGGGGACGGTTCCACGCCAGGGGTATGCAAGATTACTTCCGGTATGTCAATGAAACTAAAAAAGGGGTCGCAGGCAGGCAGATCGAGACGATTCTGGTCGACACGGGTTACAAGGTGCCGGAGGCGGTGGCGGCGGTTCGTAAGTTTGCCGTTCAGGACGAGGTGGACATGATCGCCACCTGGGGGGCCGGAGAAGGCTTGGCGGCCAAACCCATCGTCCAGAAATACAAGATTCCCACGATCAACTATTCCACAAGCTGGGAAATCCTGCAGGCCCCGGTTGCCTACATGTACCTGCCCTTCGGCAGCTACAAAATGGATTGTTATGCCATACTGGAATACATCCGGACGATTCATAAAGGTAAAAATCCGCCCAAGGTAGGGCTTTTAACTTACAACAACGCCTACGGCCGGTCCATTCATCAGCCCAGCCGGGAATACGCCAAACGCATCGGCATCGAAATCGGCGCCGTAGAAGAGTTCCCACCCAAGACGGTCGACCTGACAACGGAGTTGCTGCGAATGAAGAGCAAGGGGGTGGAGTACGTGTTTTTCCAGGTGTTGCCTTCCACGATCGTTACCGCCCTGAAGAGCGCCGACCGCATCGCTTACAAGCCCATGTTCTTCGGCACCTGGACCTCGACGGATCCCGATTTCTTTAAGCTGGGAAAGGGTGTCATCAAGGATAGACTGGCCATCCAATTCCCCGGCGGCGTGCCTTCAGACAAAACGCCGAGCATGAAACTCATGCAGGATCTGTGGAAACGCTACAAGACGGTCGACCGTTTCGACGCCGCCTACTGGGAGGGGGTCAGTATCGCCATGATCATGGAACGGGCCTTTGTCCGTGCCCAGGAGAAATACAAAGTTATCAATTCCGAAACCATCAACCGGGCCATGGAGTCTTTCCGAAACGAGAATTTCGGCGGCATGATTCCGCCGGTAACGTATACCCCGCAGGATCACGGTGCGTCGTTTACGGCGAGAATCGTCAGGGTTGGAGAGGACGGCTCCTTCACACCTCTTACAAACTTCTATATTCCAGGGAAGGAAAAGATCAAGATTTTACCTGGGAAAAGTAAAATCAGATGAAAGCCTATCGCGGGGAACCGACGATATTCAAGAATCGACCCGCCGAAAGGAGCAAGGCGGAACTGGATGTGAGGGACGTGACCCTGACCTTTGGCGGTGTCGTTGCCTTGAAGGACATGAACTTGCAGGTGCGTTCCGGAGAGCTGGTTGCGGTTATCGGTCCCAACGGAGCCGGAAAAACCAGCCTGATGAACTGCATCACCGGCTATTATCGTCCTCAGACAGGCAAAATTCTTTTCAACGGCCACGACATCACCAAGATGGCGACCCACGATCTGGTCAGGATCGGTTTGGGGCGGACGTTTCAGAATATCGAGCTGTTCCCGGGCATGACGGTCCTGTCCAACATGCTCTTGGCCCGTCACATCCACATGAAATATCCCCTGGCATGGGCCTGTCTTTTTTCGGGATCCGTCCGGAAACAGGAGGTGTACCATCGTCAAATGGTGGAGGAATTAATCGATTTTCTGGAAATGCAGCCGATTCGGAAAACCCCTGTAGGTTCTCTTCCTTATGGCCTCATGAAGCGGGTGGAGCTGGGACGGGCCCTGGCCATGGAGCCGTCTCTGCTGGTGCTGGACGAACCTTTCGCGGGCATGAATCTGGAGGAAAAGGAAGATATGGTTCGGTTCCTGGTGGAATTGAACCGGGTCTGGGGGCAGACGATGATTCTTGTCGAGCATGACATGTCCATCGTCATGAGCATCGCAAAACGGGTTGTGGTCCTGAATTTCGGAGAAAAACTGACCGAGGGGACGGTGCAGGAAGTACAGAGTCATCCGGAAGTCATCAAGGCCTATCTGGGCGATGAAGAGGCATAGTATCTGTGGGGCTTTAAGAACCAGGTTCCCTAAAAAACACAGGCAAGAACGAGTTTATTTATGACGAAACAGTACACGGTACCGCAACTTCTGTACGAGCGGGCGGAGACAGTTGATCCAAGTTGCGTTGCCATCCGTGAAAAAGCCTATGGCATCTGGCAAACCTGGAGTTGGCGCGCATACCGGCAGCATATGGAATGGGCCGGACTGGGTTTATCCGCCCAAGGCATGAAAAGAGGTCAACTGGTTGCCCTTATTCTGGACAATCATGCCGAATGGCTTTTCAGCCAGTTGGCCGTCCAGTCCATGGGCGGGATTCCGGTGAACCTCTTCACGTCCTCGACCTCGGAAGAAGTCGTTTCCGTGATCAATCGCCTGAAGGCGCCTTACGTGTTTGCCCAGGACCAGGAGCAGGTGGATAAGCTGCTGGAAGGGAAGGAGAAAATTCCCTTCCTGAAGAAAATCATCTACATCGACCCGACGGGGATGAAGGGGTATGAAAATCATCCGCTATTGATCGGATTTAAGGATTTGCTGAAAGTTGGGGAAGGCATCGGCGCGGAGAATCCGGACTTTTTTGCCCGGGAACTGCAGAAGGGCCGGCCGGACGATACGGCGGTGATGATGCTGACGTCGGGGACCACCGGTATTCCCAAACTGGCAGTACTCAGTCACCGGAATTTGATCGTCATGGGGAAACAGTGGACCGAAGCCCTGGGCATCAGGCCCGACGACAACTGGCTTTCCATGGCCCCTCCGGCATGGATTGTGGATCAGATGTGGGGGTTCGGGATTGCCGTTCACTCCGGCATGATCATGAATTTTCCCGAAATGCCCGACACGGTCCTCTCCGATTTCAGGGAGATCGGCCCATCGGTGATCATTACCTCGTCGCGTTTCTGGGAAGACCTGGCGTCCCGGATCCGGGTCCGGATGTCCGATGCGGGCTGGGTGAAGCGGAGATTATATGACTGGGCGGTCGGTGTCGGGAAAAAAGTGGTCGAACAGACGGCGGCGAAGAAAGAGGTGTCCCGGATATTGTGGCTGTCCGAAAAAATCGCCTCCCGCCTGATCTTCCGGCCGCTGCTGGACCGTGTCGGATG
>Ga0302246_1002246_pt1 | contig 11869 bp, 7 predicted proteins | sample AAG_UR_Trp_MG_FD_193533 | JGI IMG/M metagenome (GOLD analysis project Ga0302246, IMG submission 193533) | Enriched activated sludge microbial communities from anaerobic digester in WTTP, New Holstein, Wisconsin, United States - AAG_UR_Trp | ecosystem: Engineered > Bioreactor > Anaerobic >...
CGATAGGCAAAAGAAAAGGCCAGTCTGTCGGGTGGCAATCCGCCGATGAAAGGTGTTTTCAGCACCTATTGGAATCAAGCCACATCAGCCGCTGAAAGTCAAGAATGTGGGTTCAGGTGCGGTCGTCTTTCGCCGTGGGGTATAGCAAGGGAGATATTCATTTGATATGGCAACCGAAAGCCAACTGCATGGAGGGTGCGATGTCCATCGATTCCAGCACATACGCCAGTCTTGCCACGTATCGGGCCGCGAGTCTTGCCCGTATGGAGGCTGTCACCCCGGAGTGGGTAGAGTCGCCTCCTCGCCGGTCTACCGAGTTGCTGTGGGATTTCGAATCGGGAGAGGCCAAGGGGTGGGCGTTCCAGGCTGGCAGATGGTTTCGGGATGCGTTGGATATCAAGTACACCCCGCGAAGCGTTGCGCGGAAGGTCTTATATGAATGGACACAAGGCGGTCTGTTCGATTTCAAGGTCGGCTATACGACGGAAAGCCGGGGGTGGCTTCTGGAGCTTGGCGACCGGAGCGGCCCGGCCATGTTGCAGGTGCTTGAGGCGCGGCCCGCACAGCCAGCAGATGTGACGATCTATCGCTGGAAGCAGAAGCCAGCTTCGGAAGAGAGCCAGGCTATCATCAGCCAGGCCGAACAGGACGGGCACCAGTGGGCATGGAAGAATGCGCCGAGGCAGCAGGAGCCGTATAGGCTGCATGTGATGTCGCGGCGTACATCAGGTGTGGCGCGGGTGCAGGTTCTGATTGGAGAGGCCCCGCGCTGGTATGCCGTCGGGGAACTCGTGATGTCACAGGATGATCTGGTGCGGGCCATCATCGGTGGCTTGAGCACTGCGCACGTCGCAGAGCTAAAGGAGCAGGGGGATGCTGCGGCTGGAGCGTGTGTTTAGCATGTCGGAGTTGGAGTTGACTTGGTGATTACTGTTGATTGCATTGATGTATACTTCATAGTTCATGTGCATGATCTTATGTGCTAGTGGGGAGAGGTTTCAACGGCTCGTACAGTTCTTTGATGTTGAGCTGTTTATGATGTGAAATATGCATATATTGTGGTTATGACGAATATGAGGATTATTTATGTCTCTTTCTCATGTCCTTATGTGGACTGAAGAGTATGGATATCGACATGTAAGTGAGAGCGAAGCAGGAAAGAAATATCCTGAAACTGTTTCTGCGAGAAGTGGTATATTTATTTGTGAGATATGCTGCCAGCCTGTGACGTTTACATCTGGTGATATTAGAGTCAGGCATTTCCGTCACGGCAGCACTGCTGAGAATAAAGACTGCGAAGATAGATCAGTGCAGTATGGGGGGATGTGCCAACGCTCTGGGTTTCGGAGGGACTTGTGCGCACTCCCGCTTCGGTTGGTGCAGACCTCGAGCCTATATCGTCTGGAGCTTGGTCTGTTAGCGCTTTCAGAAGAGCAACTTGAACATTATGGAGGTCGTACACTCCACATCAAGGGGCAGAAAACGAAGGCATTTTCGTATGATATTGCGGAACGTCTCCACTCGCAGCAGTTGACCTGGCTCGACGTGGGGAGCGTTCCGGCAAAAAAATACCTCCTTTCCTTGTCGGGAGACTTCCCCTTGCCGCCCCGATGGCCACGCCAAGTGGATGGAATGGCTGATACGACCTTGTTCAATGCCGAGACAGGAAAACAACTGCCGCCTTTTCCCGATGTTGAAGTGGATCGGGAGTACATTGTGGCCATTCTCGGGAATCGAAATCTAGTAAACTATGGTGATGTGAGCCTGAAGACCATTCCTCTCCAGAGGCATGGCTGGAATGGATGGGCTCTATACAAAGTGAAGGCTCTTAGATTCAGCAAGTCAGCAGCAAGGTTCTTTTTGCAGTTTCAGGCAACGCTTACAAAATCTGCTCCCCCAAGAATTTTTCCATTATGGCCCGCATTCATGCGGACGCCACATCTTATCTATCATAATGCAGATGAGGTCTTCGTTTTCATTGAAGGAGAGGGGGCGAATGTTCACCTTTTTCCTGCAGGATCTCTTCTTTCAGATTCAGGAACCGGGCGGGCGCGCATCATTCGTTTTGCAGCTGGAACCAGAAAACAGATGGTGACAGGCATGGATGCTGCCCAACTTCTGCTTGAAGTTGGGCGTAAGCATATGCTGCGCTACGACTACTTCATACGTAGGCAATTGAGTCAGACGGCTCCCCAGCCCGCAGTGATGATTATAGATCATTCCGGTTCGATTATCAGCGAAGACTGGATGGAGCGAATTCCGCGAGGGGGGGAAATTCGGATTATAGCTCGTTTCGACGGTGAAGTCTGGCTAGAAAGAGACAATATCCGATGCGATTGTCGAAAGTTGAAGGGCGGCGAAGAGCTTAAGATGAAAGTTACTTCAGGAGTGGTGTTAAACATATTTCAGGGGCTGGATAGAGTACGCAGCATTGTATTTGCTCGGCTCGGCCAGAAACGGTCGGGAGCGGGAAACGAAAATGATAAGTGGGACGATGCAATGCTCTGCCGTCGTCTGAGGCGTTTAACAGGTGATGAAGTTCCTGCCGTCCATCAGTTGGCGATAGCTCTTCGATTTTTTCACGGATACCGAGCCACCAGTGCATGGCTGCTGTCGCAGAAGGCGGAAGGTCGGATCTCGGTAAGGGCATTGTCCTTGCTGCAGAACTTGATGGGAAAATCTTAGCATAAGAAGAGAATAGGTGATGTACGTGGAAAATAAGATTACTTCTGTCTGTGTGGTGAAGCAGGAAGGGGAGAACTTCATCACTCGAATTGCGGATGTGCGTGGGAATGAACTTGTCAAGCCAGATGTAGATTATGATCGACGAGAATTTAAAGGTTTCAATAGGGATAACCTCTATTACAATCGCCATGAAGAGCCAAATCTTCGTGAAGGACACATTGGTGTTTGGGAGTGGAGCGTACGTCCTAAAAGTACTGAGGTTGATAAAGAATGGGTGGATAGTAGTTACAAGAATAGCACGAGTCCAATCGAAGTAATAGATAGATTTAGGAATAAGAACAAAGAAGAGATTATTGCTATCCTACGGAATGGGGTAGGTCTATCACATGGCAACCACCTTCGTATGATTCTATTTCGAAATGGTTATCAAAATCATGGGGTACTGTTGTCCCCTAATCAACTTGAATCTATTGGTGGTAGTTTGCATGTGAAGGAGGATATTTATACTCTTCCTACGTATAATATTAATGAAAACGAATTGTTAAATGTTGCTTATAATAAATCACATAAGATATCGTACTTATTCCGATTTCTTCAGCTCCCGCAGTCTAACGGCCATCTTGCGATACATTCTCCAGCAAAAGCTGTGAAAGACATGTTTGTTAAGCGTCTGAACAAGCGTTTTGTGAAAGATCACGGAGGGACACGTGAAGAGTATAGAACATTCCGAAGGTGGATAGAAGCCCTGCCTGAAAAAGACATCATCGGCGATATTACGGAATGCTGTCATTGCTCTGATAGTGTTGCCGCTGAACACTGGAAAAAATTTAGCGACAATCTTGAGCGATATTTGCGTTGTGAGGATATTGAAACGCAAGTTTTGAGAGGCCTTCTTGATATAGATGATGGACTCAGGGCACGGGTTTACGAAGAGTGGCAAACGACCAGTCAACTGGAGCTTAAAAAAGAAGAAGCTCAGTTTCTCGAGCGCCAGGCCCAACTCGAAGCACAGCGAAAGTTATTGGGAGAGGAGCAGGAGAGGTTGGAGGCTGACTTCGTAGAGTTTCAAGAGAATCATAAGGCTGAAATAAGTCGGCTGCAGAGTGAAACTCAGAAGGCTGAAGCCTGCGTCATCAAAGCCCAGCAAGAGGTAGAACATTACAAGAAGTTGGGGCGGGAAAGCCTGCGTCTAGTGCGGGAGAATCTTAGTCTCGCACGTGATGAGGCTGCTGAATTTCTCGCGAATCTGGCCTTGTTCGGCGTTCCGGGCGATGCGGTATCCGTGTCCTCTCCATCTGTTCCTGCCGCCTGCTTCTTGCCAAGCGTGAAGCCAGAAGAACGGACAGACGTGGAAGATGCTGAGGCCCTTCTGGATGAGTTCTGGGATAATCTCGAACGGGCTGGAGTCAATCCAAAGCGGCGCCGTGAGTTGGCAGCTTTTTTATACGGTGCATTTATGACCAATACGCCACTTCTGCTAGCCGGACCGCAAGGAACTCTGGTCGCTGACGCGCTATCCTGCGCAATGACTGGACGGCATGCTGCCGTTCTAGACTGTTGCGGGAAATGGGATCCTAGCTTGGTAGATAGAGTCTTGAAAGAGGCAGATGACGTCGTAATCGTGAAGCATCCTTTCCTGAATCGATGGATTGATCATCTTCTTCCTGAAATCTGTGCCACGGATAAGTTGTGGATTTTTATCCATCCGTATGCAGATGACCTTCCCCTTGAGCCAGCAGGGCTATACCAATACGCCCTACCTTTGGTGATGGATATCTTCATGCTTCATTCTGCATCAGGCGATATGGTCTGCTGCCAGAAAGGACGTGGTTATAGAGATTTTCCATCGACTCGTGATGTTAGAAGCCTGTTGAGGCCGCTTAGAAAGTTAAGCAGGAATTGCTATCTTGAAGCGAAAGTTGAACAGCTAATGACCAGCGCCTGCAGCGTCAAGGAGAACGGAGATGAGGCTTTTCTCCTGTGGGGCTGCCTACTCTTTCCGTTGGCGGTAGCCCTGGGGCGGAAGGAAATATTTCTGGAATCTATCCAAAAGGACACCGGGCTTAGTCAGGCAGATAGGACTTTCCTTGAAGACATTATCGGAGAACTCCGATGAGCCTCAATGCTGTACTGGGACGTATGGCAGGCGATTTGAATATCAGAAGGGGAAATAAAGAAGATAAATTATCTTGGAGATGTCGTGTCGCATACAGTGTTGCGGTAAAGCGTGGCTTGGATGCGCTTTGGGAAAAAGGGGAGGGAGAAGCACAGGATGGGACTGTCCCGTTGGTACACATTACGCAGACCATTAAGCAGGTTCTCCAAGCTTTTTACATGCTATCCCCCGACATGGAAGAGGTCGCCTTGAATCTTCAAGGGCACCTGAGAGCGAACCAAAGCGTGGAAGCTGTGCTGGGTGAACTGCTTCAAAAAGGCGGCTGCTTCTATCATTGCCCATACAGGGCTGCCCCCGCAACACTTGCGATGGCAGAGCTGGCCGGAACAGTGTTTCTTCGTGGCCTTCCATCCGAGAATACGCGGTGCATGAGCGGAGGGGGGATGTACGTGGAAGCTCCGGTTGATGGTCGTCCTGAAGATGTTGCGCAGATGTTTGGTCTGCAGAAGGTTATGTCATATGTGGATTTGGAGAGATTCGAAGACTCTCTTCCTGAAGTCCAAAGGGAGAAAATGGAAGATTGGGAGTTCCTTAATTTAGATATAACAAGGAACAACCGGGAGTATTGGAGAGACAAGCCTGATAAAGGGGTTCTTTCTTTGGCGCGAAAAAAGCGCGAAGCAGAACAGTCCGTTGTGCTCTATCGATATGATGGAAGAGGATTTATATGCAGGCCCCTGCCAGAGTTTTTTAATTCGGAAACACACTACCTTACGTTCGCTGTTGCATTGTTATCTCAAAAGCATGCATTGCCCCCCATAGTTGTTGAAGACGATGGGCCCCTTATATCCTTAAGAGTTGGTTATTTGTTCCCTCCTGCAGAAGAAACGTTTTTCCGTCTGTATAGCTGGCCAGATATGGTCTGGAAGAGAAACCCATATTTTTCCCGCGTTATGGCCCGACCGGTATATGAGGCATTCCATAGGCTCATGACCAGCTTGGGGTATACGTTTCTGGAGGAAGCACATGGCTGAAGGTGTTCATGTCACACATCTGTCGCTTAGAAATGCTCTGAAAGAGTATATTGAAGCACAGTATCTTCAGAGGACACCTGTCCTGTTAGATGCACTGGAAGGGCGACTGGATCAGGAAGGCGTCCTGTTTCGTGAACCGTACATTGAGTCTTCCCAGGCGTATGAAACTGTGCCGGGGGGATTGTCTTCAGCTGCGCTTCCCGACTGGATGAGGGCTTTCTTCTCGCACTTGTCTCTAGCTGGGCTGGGTGTTTACCCAAGTCCCTTTCGGCATCAAGTCAACGCTCTGGAACAAGCGGTTGCAGGGAAAGACCTGTTTGTATCCACAGGAACAGGATCTGGTAAAACAGAATGCTTCATGTGGCCACTTATGGCCAAGCTAGCCAAGGAAGCACGAGACTGCCCCTTGACATGGGAGAAGCGTGGCGTCCGTTGTATCATCATGTATCCCATGAACGCCCTTGTATCTGATCAGATTAGCCGCTTGCGTCGTCTTTTGGGCGACCCCGATGATCTCTTTGTAGACGTGTTTCGGCAGTGCGTAGGCCAACATGCGCGCCGCCCTCAATTTGGTATGTACACGGGACGAACCCCGTATCCAGGCCCGGAAGCACGTCTTGAAGAAGATAAGGCTCTAGCCAAGACTTTGTCCCGAATCCTTAAAGGTGACCATTCCTCTCCGTATCTCGAAGGGCTGAGAAAGCAGGGCAGGATACCGGCGAAAAATGATCTTTCCGACTTTGTGCGTCTCCTGCGGGAAGGTCGTCACGTGACGAATCCCGAGGATGCAGAACTCATTACCCGTTTTGAGATGCAGGTGACGAGTCCGGATATTCTCATCACTAACTATTCTATGCTGGAGTATCTCCTATTTCGCCCCCGGGAAAAGAATATCTGGGAGGAAACACGTAGATGGCTGACCTCCTCGTCAGAAAACCGTCTACTCTTGGTCATTGACGAAGCGCATATGTACAAGGGCGCGTCTGGAGGGGAAGTCGCTTTGCTGCTGCGGCGTCTCTTTCATAAGCTTGGGATACAGCGGGAACGAGTACAATTCATCCTGACCACCGCGAGCATGCCGAATGCATGTGACGAGGATCGAAAGGCTGTTGAGGAGTTCGCTGACCGCCTTTCCGCCTCAGGGGGAGAAGGGTTTTGCTACCTCACTGGAGATAAGAAAGATTTACCTCCTGCTCTTAAGGATATACCGGCGGAACATATAGGCCGCTTCCACGTCTCGGATCTGGAACAAAATGAGGGGCTGGCAGATACCCTGAATGATTTCTGGCAGCAGCTTAGAGCCGCGCCTGCCTTTCCCTCGATTGAGTCTGCTAGAGTCTGGCTTTTTGATCATCTGGCTGAATATCGCCCTTTTCGGGAATTGATGCGGCTGTGCCGAGGGACGTCGGTGTCACTCAGCGAATTGGCTTCCGGTATTTTTCCAAGTGTAAATTCAGATGACTCCTTGCGGTACGTTGGAGTCCTTTTGGCTATGGCGGCACTCGCAAGAAAAGACGGAAACATTCTTTTCCCTGTCCGCGCCCATATGCTGTTCCGTGGTATACAGGGGCTTTACTCGTGCTCTAATCCGCAGTGTCCACGTGCCCATGAAAGGAATGGCATAACTCTTGGCGAAGTCTACCTGTCTAGTGGGCATGCTATATGTAGTCATTGTGGCTCTATGGTCTATGAGCTATACAATGATCGCCGTTGTGGAGCACTTTTTTTCAAGGGTTATATCATAGAAGATCAATTTCAATATAGTGGACGTACATTTTTGTGGCGTCTTCCAGGGGAGTGGATGGAAAAGGGGCTGAAGGAAATACATCTCTATATTGCCCCATCAGGATACTTCGCACCGAAGACTACAGGTAAATATAAAACTACGCCATGCTATCTTGATGTTCGAAACGGCTTTATCCACATCGGCGATGACTCCTTCAAAGATAGACACGGCATCCGAAAGCTCTACTACTGCTATGGCTTTGAGGACAAAGGCCGTCCTGATTTGAAGACGTTCCAAAGTTGCCCGCACTGTGGACGCCGACTGGGTGCGCGGCAGCTCTCTGGATTCAGCACCCGTGGGAACATCTCCTTCTTTAGCCTTATTCGGGCACAGTTCGAGGCCCAGCCGCCGGTCCCAGCTAGGGCTGCGCGAGCGGAGCTCCCCAATGAGGGACGTAAGGTCCTGCTCTTTTCCGACAGTCGTCAGGGCGCAGCCAAATTGGCCCGAGATATGTCGGATGCTTCCGACAGCATGGCAGCCCGTCAGCTCTTCGCTTTGGCGATGCGCCATATGGCTCCAAAAAAAGAGCAGAATACCTTGAGCGAGCTGTATGGGTATTTTGCCTTGGAGGCAGCACATCATAATGTACGCATGTTCAGTGGTGCAGATCACAAAAATTTCTTACGGGATTGTGCGACTGTCGTTCGCCGAGATCAAAAGAAACGAATTCTAGGACTTGAGATGGAATCTGCGCCACCGCAGATGCAACTCCAGTTCCTGAAGCTGTTTTGCGGAGCATATAATACGATCACCGATACGGCGATGGCATGGATTGAGCCAGAACGTCGAAGCGGTGAAGAGGCTCTGGACGATCTAGAAGAGATGGGACTCGCAGTGACACAACAGGAGTTCCTTGAGTTGTTTAATGCCTGGATGCAGGATGTTTGTCGGGATTGGATGGCCCTTGGTCATCAGATTCCGGATGAGTTGCGAGAAGAATTGCTATTGCCATTCCATGGATGTGGTCTCAAGGACAACTGGGAATTCTCCAAGGCTATACAGAGCATCATGGGCTGGAAGAAGAACGATTCGACCATGAAAAATTGGCAAAAAGTACTTGAGGAGCATTTTCTTGACCGCGGGGCGATGAACCGAGATCGGCTGTATGTCAATCTTAAAAAAGTATGTATCGGTTTCAACCCTGAGCACACTTGGTTTCGCTGTGCCCGATGTTCCGAGCTGACGGCTTTCCCTTTCCGGGAGCAATGCCCTAACTGCGGTAGCCCCTCGCTCCATGTCCTTGAAGGCAGGGAGCGAGAAGCTATGGAGCTCTGGAGACGTCAGATTGATGCTGCGCTTAATGGGGCTCCGATACGCATTATCGATACTGAAGAGCATACCGCTCAGCTCTCTTACAAGGATCAGCGTGACACCATGTGGTCACGCACAGAAGAATATGAACTGCGGTTTCAGGACATCCTTGAAGAAGGAGACACCCCCGTAGACATCTTGAGCAGTACAACCACAATGGAGGTGGGTATCGACATTGGTTCTCTCGTGGCTGTTGGCCTGCGCAACATTCCACCCCTCAGGGAGAACTATCAACAGAGAGCAGGTCGTGCGGGGCGCCGTGGGGCTGAGCTTTCAACCATCGTAACTTTCTGTGAGAGTGGACCACATGACACCCTTTACTTTCATAATCCTTCTCCCATGTTTCGTGGCGATCCTCGCCGCCCGTGGATAGACACACTCAGCCCCCGGCTGCTTCACCGGCACTTGGCCATGGTCTCTCTCCAGCGGTATTTTGAGGAGAACGGACTGGGTGGTCTGGATGAATTTGCTGCGATTGAGTTCGTTCAATCCCATTTGGAGGCATTTTCAGAGTTTTTGGGAGGTTGGGTAATCGCTCGTGACGGTATTTTGTTGGACTACGCTGCAGATGTTTCAGAGGATCAGTTTCGCTATAACCTCATAAACGCACTAAACAATCTAAGAGAGAAATGCCGAAAACATCCAGAATTCTATACTCCAGCTGGCTGGAGTGCGAAGCCTATGAGCCTGCTTGACGCCCTTTATGAGGAAAGTGTCATTCCAACGTATTCATTCCCCAAGAATGTCGTTAGCGTGAACATCATGGATGAAAAGGGGGGGCTTCGATATCAGGTGTCTCGCGGATTAGATATCGCGATTAGTGAGTATGCCCCTGGACGAGCTATCGTGGTCGACAAGAATACATATCAGATTGGCGGCCTGTATAGCTATTATAGCGAACGTCGCAGTAACGGGGAGAATAAGTGCTGGTCGAATCCGGCCCGCGCTTTTTTCGAAGATCATGCCTACTTGAAGCCAATAGTCCGTTGCCCTAAGTGCAATTGGTTCGGCCTAACCTCCGACGATGAGAAACGCTGCCCCTTCTGTGGAGAAGAGCAGCTGGATGATGGGCGTCCGATGCTTCGTCCCTGGGGCTTCGCACCAGTGAATGCGGAGAGTACTACAGTGTCCCGTCTGGAAGAAACGTACTCGTGGGCAGGCCAGCCATTGTATTCCACTCTACCGTCGTCCGAAACTATGGAATCGGTTGCAGGGTGTACACACTTGCGGATGGCCGTTCGACCAAGTCAGCGAATCATCATGATGAATGATGGCGGGGAGAAGGGATTCGTGGTGTGCCAAGACTGCGGAGCAGCCGTTCCGGGTTCTCATGAGGATGATTTAAAGGGCAAGGTGAACCGCCCCTATCGGCTCCCATTTTCACGGAAACCGTGCTCGCATGCTGAAACCATTAGAGTCAATCTTGGCTATGACTTTATCACAGATATGCTCGTCTTAGAGTGTGCGTTGGACAGTCAACAGCTAGATACGCGTCGGAATAGCCCATGGCTGGAGAGAGCGGCTCAATCGTTGTCTGAGGGGTTACGGCTTCAGGTTAGCCAAAAATTGGATATTGAATTTACGGAGCTCGTAAGCGGCTATCGTATTCGAGAGAATGGGCAGGGCGTCTACGTCGATTTGTACTTGTATGATAGTCTGTCCAGTGGGGCTGGCTACGCCGTGGGGCTTGCTCCCCGTATGAATGAAATTCTTTGGGATATGGAGCGTTTCTTGTCGATGTGTACCTGTGATGATGCCTGCCAAAAATGCCTAAAGCATTACCGCAATAGACATGTTCATGGACTTCTGGATCGCTTTGCAGCCCTCGGTCTCTTACGCTGGGGAATGACAGGAAAACGAGCTGATCCCTTGCCTGAGAGTGTCCAGAATGATTTACTCATACCTTTCTTTCCTGTGTTAGAGGAAGAGCATATTCAAGTCGAAAACGAGGGCGGAGTTTTTTTCTTGAGTTCTGGTGTGCGTCGAAAAGAGTTGAATATTTATCCTGCAATGTGGCGGCTACCATCTGGAAATAATGCTGTGTGTATTAGTGATGCAGTTATGAAACACGCTCGTCCAGTGGCATTAAGTACAATGTGCTTGGCTTTTAGTGCTAGATAAAAACATTTTTAATTTTTCGAAAAGTAAAGATGTCTTTGTATTGGTTAAAATGTAGTAGTTGCATCATGGTATTTCTTTTGAGGAATGCGACTATGCACCTGATGCGGGCGTAGCGCGTATACCCTGCGAAAACTGCGGGCACTGGAACGCCCCGGTTTCTTGAGGGCACTCCTTGTGGTGTAGACATCGGTCAATGCCCTGAGTTGCACCTGAGGGCGAGACCTGCTTTGTGTGCGGCATTTGCCTTGAGTGAGCAGTTTATTCATGCAGAACGCCCCGTTATGGGGCGTTTTTTTTGTGCTTGAGAATCTTTCGTCCAAATTCTCCAAATACTCCAAATCCTCCACGACATAGAGCCGCGCCGCGTCGTAACCGTGGCGCATGAGCATCTGGACCGAGGAGGAACTCCTCCGCCATATCGGGCTTTACAAGACGGCCCTTGAAGACCTCGCCACCGCAGAGCAGACGACGTTCGAGGGCATAACCCTGCGCCGTTCGCAACTGCCGGAGGTGCGGAAGCAGCTTCAGTATCACGAGGGCGAACTTGAACGGCTGCGCGGTGGCCATGCCATACATGTGGTCAACTTCGGGAGCGTGCGCTGATGCGCTTCCCGGGGCAGTCCATACGGTCACGCGCGGCGCGTCAGCCCCTGGTATCGCGTCAGGCTGGCAGTCATCGTGGTGTGTTGTCCGGCTACGGCCCCATGCGTGTGTAAACCTCCCCAAGTTAGTGCCATCCAAAAGTAGAGACTTCCTTGGGTGAATTTTTCAGGAGGAACTCTGCCGGGGTCAAATCGCCAAGAGACTCATGGGGTC
>Ga0302246_1002249_pt1 | contig 11860 bp, 9 predicted proteins | sample AAG_UR_Trp_MG_FD_193533 | JGI IMG/M metagenome (GOLD analysis project Ga0302246, IMG submission 193533) | Enriched activated sludge microbial communities from anaerobic digester in WTTP, New Holstein, Wisconsin, United States - AAG_UR_Trp | ecosystem: Engineered > Bioreactor > Anaerobic >...
ACCAAAGTTCGACAAATTTTTCATATTAATAAACAAAAATCAGGAGCTTGCCCCGTTACAAGGCTAAACTCCTGATTGTCAACGAGCGGGAAACGGGATTCGAACCCGCGGCCCTCAGCTTGGGAATCGTAATACTGCGATATAATCACAGATTTACACAATTCATTCCAACTCATTAATATATTATGATACAATTAATTATAAAAATTGTTTATTAATCATATTTTTATTTATTTCATTACTTTTCATATATTTATGGTGCAAATCTTGGTGCAAATTTTAAATATCAATTAAAATGGCACTTACAAAGCCAACCGTAAATATCTTTTTTGACACTCGGACAAAGTTAAAAAAATCAGGCAAGCATCCGGTCAAGTTAACGGTCTATTTTTTGGGTGTAAAACGCAGGTATAAACTTCCCCACTACTTTACCAAAGATGAATGGGAGAAAATAAACACTCCCCGGCTTCGTGATTCAAAATTGAAGGATGAAAAGATAAAATTGGATAGCTATACAGGTGAAAGATTTGAAAATGCATTAAAACAGATTGAAGGCCAGTTCACATTTGAAAAATTTGAGGATGTTTATTTTAATGATGATAAATCGCAACTTTTAAATAAAGATGTTTATGCCCAATTTGAGAAAATAATAAGTGAAAAAGAAAAGACTGGGCATGTTGGTACAGCAACGATATACCGCTCGGCATTAAATTCACTTAAAAAGTATCGCAGCAAGCTTAATTTCAACCAAATTACACCTGAATTCTTGCGAGGATACGAGGCAGAAATGAAGAAAGCAGAATTGTCAATGACTTATACTTCCATTAATCTTCGTCAATTACGAGCGGTTTACAATACAGCCATTCATGAGGGCATAATAAAAGATTATAATTATCCATTTTCACAGTCACGTAATGACAGAAAATACAAGATAAGAAAAGGAAGCAACAGAAAAATTGCTTTAACCACTGAAGAATTAAAGCTTTTAAGACAATACCAACCAGAAACGAAAGCAAGAAGAACTGCCTACCTATACTGGTGGTTTTCGTTTTACTGTAACGGGATAAATGTCGTAGATATATGCCAAATGCAGTATAAGCATATCAAAGGTGATACTGTTGAGTATCTCAGAAAGAAATCAATAGATACTGAGACATTAGTAAAACCAATTAGCTTTAAATTAAGTGAACGTATATCTTCAATTATTAAGGAATTGGGTAATCAGAATAATTCGGCTGACACATTTGTTTTTAAGCTATTGAATCATGGAGATTCTCCTAAAGATATTCGTAGAAAGGCTCAGAACCTTACCCATGTGATTGATACCCATATGAAGAAGATATCCAAAAAACTTGAATTCGGAAAGGAAATCACAACATATACAGCACGTCATAGTTTTGCCACCTATATGTATAGGTCTGGTTCTTCAATTGAAGAAATCAGCGAAGCTATGGGCCATGCTTCTATAGAAACAACTCAGAGATATCTTGCATCGTTTACTGATGAAGTATTACAGAAACAATCGGAAAAACTGGAAGAAATATAATGGCAGAGGGACTACCAAATTATAATGATAACATTGAATCGAAACTTAATAACCTGTTATGTTCACTTGATGAGCATCCAAAAGTTTGTCTTAATCCTGTTGAGAAGTCGACATATTTAAACTTTTCACTTTATTCCGGGGAAGAGGGATTTCAGCAGCAGATTGAAAAATCTTACAATGATTTCATCCAATATTTGAATTCATTTGTAGCCGAATGTAACAAAGGGGATGCAACTCAGGAAGTGCTGATTCCGGTATTAGCAAGAATATTTACACTATATCGACACACAAAAAATCGGTTTGCCAATTCCCCGCTAAGGCTGGAATGGAAAAACTATGCCAAATATTATGAAATACCCAATCCTAATGATGATTATCAGATTGAAAAGCAACAAAAATACACCAGATGGGCATATAAATTCTTTTATAAGTCATCATCGATTCAATTATACTTTATAAATCAAATGCTTAAAGATTTAACAGTTTTAATAAAAGCTAATAATATTGGTAAAGAGGCCATTATTGGAAATGAGTTGTCAGATAATGACAATCTCAAGAAGACACCATCTGTGTCAAAATATTATTTCAGAATCCATCCATCAGCTTCAAAACAGAGCTACAATATAATAACCAACCTTCACAAAAATCTTAAAGAAAACGGATATATTGTGTGTACTCTTCCAGAATTCAGGCAGGTATTTATGTCGAAAACTCCAAGGCCTATCATCTGGCTTAAACCATACAGCCATTTAAGCTATATTATTAAGAATCTTACTGGCAAGTTCTTGAAATTTAGTGTTAAACCATCAAATAATCAAATAGCGTTGGCCCTGTTCTATGACCGGAAGTTTGGCAATTTTTTTCAAAACACGAGCATATACCATGATGGGCATTACAAAAAGTATCACGATAAGCTTGATAGTATTATCGAGGATTCCATCAGCACCTATGTCAGGAAATAGGGTAAAAAACAACCGAGAGTTAAAATTATTTTTCGACAGTCGCTTTCTTCTTAATTATTCCATTTTCTCATATTTTCCACCTATCTAAAATACTTTAAGCATTTAACCTACCGAAAGTAAGAACTTTCGGCCATTATAGGGGTATCTATCTGTATATCTTCACGTTGTATTTATGTGAAAGATATGGCAGATTTTGAAAACATAACATTCGAAAAGCTTCCCGAAGCAGTCTCGCAACTGATTAAGGATGTAACCTTCATAAAGAATCATATTCTTAATGAAAGTGCACAAATTGATGTGCAAACAAAGATTGCTTCTGAAAATGAATTTTTGACAGTAGAAGATGTCTGTAAGAAATTGCAGATTAGTAAAGGTGGCGTTTACAACCTCACACATGGCCGTAAAATCCCATTTTTTAAACGTGGCGGACGTATATATTTTGATGCGCATGAGCTAAATGAGTGGATACGTTCTGATAGACGGAAGACTATAAAAGAGTTGCAGGAAGAAGCTTACCTGAGTACCCGGAACAATAACAACTTCTCAAAGTAACATTTTCAGCTTTTTGGGTATGGTAAGATTTGACAGGATAAAAATTGTAACAGACAGTAGAAATATAGATTTCTTGAATTCTGATATTGCAACGGTGGTTTATAAAAATGGAGCTATACATGATAACCGATTCAAGCAAAACAGGCCATTTAATTTTTACTTAAACGCAAATATTGTTGAAAATAAAAGCGTAATCGAGACATCCGCAAAAGTTCTTGGGGACAGATACCCGGAGTTAATAAATGCAGAAAATATAAGTTACTGTCTGGAAAGAATAAACAGAATTGGAATTTGTGAAATAAATATAGATGGTGTTTTAGCTGATTCTAAGCTCATATCTTGCGATGTAACAGAAGATTTGCATAACATCAATGTTCCGGACGGTCTGGCAGTTAAAACCTGCTTAAAAAGTCTGAATAAGTTCCATGTTAAAAAATACTCGAACTGTGGATTTGTTGTTGCCAACAACGTAAAAACACAAAACAGGAAGATTCGTCTTTCGATATACGACAAGTATAAAGAGTTGCATAAGGCCGTCAACGAGGACTATTTGGCAATGGTGGATGATAGATATGAAGTTTTAGGATATTTCAATGGTCGCACTCGTATAGAGGCTAATATAAGAACCGTAGCACAAATCAAAGAATTGCTTCAGATTGATGACAATAACCTGATGGATGCTTTAAATTCCAATGCAAATCCCCTACTGACAGTATTTGATTCTATTTTCGACATCCCAAGTAATCCAGAAACAACAACAAATGGTCTACAATCATTACTCTCCTATGAGAAGCTTTCCGATTTGAAGAATGCGTTACTTGTAAAGGCATGTGATAATGACATAGCTCAAATAGAGTTGGTTCTGCAAAACTATCTTTCACCACATACAAATAAAGGGAAATACACGGCCAAACTGAAGAAACTAATAAATGCAAAACCCATGCAGAATGAAAACATCCGGGTCATAAGTGAAATCAGGAAATGTCTGGTTGACTCTGGAAATTTACCACGTATTAATATGTACTGTAATCTCGGTTAACGGTACTATAATGGTTATTTTCCAAAGGTAAATTGTATTGAAAACGTTACGAAATATATGATTTTCACTGGAATGTACGCCCGACACGTAAATGTTTCAACGTGTTGGATTTTTTTCAGGATTTTTCCGGTCCCGGCCTGACGCAGATGAAAGTTTCTCAGAAAGAACAATCTCTTTCAGCTTTAATTCCATTTTTTCGTAGTCTCCCAAGTATGCCTTCATCAGGCTTTTCCATAGTTTCCCATGGTTAGGGACGTTGAAATGAAGCAATTCATGCACGATGACATATTTCCCCAATTCTTTGTCAATTGCAAGCAAACTGGCATTGAAATTCAAGTTGCCATCTGTCGAACACGATGCCCATTTGGTTGTCATAGGCCTTAATGCCAATGACTTTACTTCTATTTTCATTTTGGCAGCATATTCATGAACACATTCTTTGAATTCCGACTTACCTTCCCATTGTTCCATCTTCAAAGCTTATAAACGATAAATAAACTATTAAACAATTCATCGACAATCCCGGCAACTTTATCAATGTCGTCTTCAACTTTTAGTAATGCAAAATATACAGTTTGGCGAAGTTCTCTTAGTTCCTTTTCACTGGTCTTCCAGTTTGGATGATTAACGAACTCATTTTTAATCTGTTCAGTCACTTTATCTGAATCATTAATTCCCTTGTCAATTAAAGACTGGTATACAAAAAAAGTCAGGCCATCATAGCCTCTTTCCGCTTGTTCTTTCCTGCGTCTTATATCTGCCTGATATAAGCTTTGGATTTCTTCCAATGCTTTTTGGGTACTTATTTGGCGATTCTCATAATTTTCTTCAACAATTTCTGCACGTTCCTTCAGGCCAATCAGGAACGGGTCATCAGAATTGTCGTCTGCAATAGTCTCTATGCTTTTAATGAGGTTGATTACTCTTGTATTATCATTTTCATGAGTTGCTTTTATCTTTTTAATCGTTTCCTCGTTGATTTCAAAGAACTCATTGCTGAATACTGGATTTGTTCCAGATATCCTTTTCTGTACCAACTCATTTGTTTTACTCTGGAATTCCCTGTCGACTTGTACCCGCTTTGCATATGCATTTCTTACAACCTTATAAATTGAAGCAAGCGTTGTATATGCATCGATATACGGTCTTAAAAACTTGTCCGGAGATATAATTTCATATAGCATCTCCACTTCTTTGTAGAGTTTGAAGAACTCTTTTCGCTTTGATTTGTCCCGGAAATGGTCTATTAAATTATCGGTATCCTTATCAATAAAGCCATGCTGTATCAGTTCCAGATATTGTGGTACATCTTTTTCCATCTTTGACTGAAATAAGTATTTAAGCAACTGGATGTCTTTTACAATGGCATTTATTTCGTCACTGTCGAATGCTAATGCTTTTTCAAGATTTTCAAATATGCCGACAAAATCAAGAACAAACCCATGGGGTTTTACCATTTCCCTTTCTTCATTTTCATATGGCCTGTTTACTCTTGCAATTGCCTGAAGAAGAGTATGGTCTCGCATGGGTTTGTCAAGATACATGGCATATAAAATGGGTGCATCGTAGCCAGTTAATAATTTCTCGGTTACAATCAGAATTTTTGGCATTTCACCAATCTTTGTGAACTGCTTCCGTATCTCTTTTTCCCTTCTTTCATCGATATGGTGAGCTTTGAGTTCTGCACTGTCATTATTATTGCCCGTAAAAACTACCTCAGAGTATTCGGGTGGTAAGAATTTGTCCAATGCTCTTTTATACATTGCACATGCCGGACGGTCAACTGCAACCATGAAAGCTTTGTAACCCATTGGTTCAACATTTTCTTTATAATGTCTTGCCACATATTCAGCTACTTTTATGACACGCTCCTTACCTTTAAGGAAGTTTTTTGTATTTATCGCACGTTCAAGTATTTTGTTTAATTCTTCAATATCATTTACACCATATGCTTCAGCCAAGGTTAAGAACTCCTTTTCCAATATTTCCTTTGGTACTAACAAGTCATTTGGGGCCATCCCATAAAATAATGGCAAAGTAGTCCCGTCTTCAATACTATCCGAAATAGAATACTTATGCAGATATCCATTCTGGTCATCAATTCCAAAGGTTTTAAAGGTCCCCCTTCCGTAAGCAGTCCTATCGACAGGGGTGCCAGTAAAACCGATAAAAGTTGCATTTGGCAACGCAGCCATTAGATAATTGCCCAAATCTCCACCTGTCGTTCTATGCGCTTCATCAATCAACACATAATTGTTCTTTCTTAGGTTTACATCAGAAGGCATATCTCTGAACTTATGAACCATGCTTACAATGATGCCTCTGTAATCCCTTATCAGTAGCTTCTGTAAATCGTGAATACTCTCAGCGCATACTACATTATTTACACCAACAGAATGAAGGTTCTTCAGCATTTGGTCTTCCAGTTCATTACGGTCAATCATCAGCAAAATGGTCGGTTTTTCTGCTTCTGAGGCTTTAAAAAGCAATTCAGCCGTTTTAATCATCGTATACGTTTTCCCGCTTCCCTGTGTGTGCCAGATTAATCCCCTTGTTTTAGTTGGATTTAAGGCTCTTTCAATTGCTTTGTCAACCGCTGCCTTCTGATGTTGTCGTAAAATATATTTGTTTAATTCTTCATTTTGTTCTGCAAATAGGATGAATTTTTTAATCAGGTCCAGTAAGTGTTGCTGGTCACAGAATGATTTTATTTTTGCTTCAAGCTTTCCGATTTCTTCGCATTTCCAATTAAAGATGTTTCGTCTGATGGTATTCCATGTTACACCATAAGAAAATCCGATGCTTTCAGTTGTCGTAAAAATTTGTTGAGGCACCATCATTTCAGGTGTTTCCCTATGGTATCTCCTAATCTGGTCAATTCCGATAGCTAATGCCTCGTCTTTTGTTGCATTTTTGCATTCAATGACAACTACCGGGATACCATTAATTAGAAAAACTACATCTTCACGATTAGCGTATTGGCCGTTGAATAAATAATATTCCTCAGTTACTTCAAATATGTTTTCATCAGGATGTTCATAATTAATCAAGATGAGATTAAACTCCCGGTGTTCTTCGTTGCTGAAAAAGGTCTTTTGGCCTTGTAAGTATTGATGGAAATCACGGTTCCCGAAGATTGTTGACAATGGTGAATCCAACAAACGCAGTAAATCTTCTTTTTTATCTTTATACTTTGGATTTAGCTGTATTACTTTACTGAATAAGGTGTCAGTAAAAAAGCGACTTGCATTTTTTGCTTGCTCTCGTGGTGAAACAGCCGTAATATCAAAACCCCTGCGTTTTTCAGCTTCATCCTTCGATACATAATTCCAGCCGATTTCGGTTGCATATTGAAGTATACGAGCTTGTATGCTTTTATGTTCCGTTGGTTTTACCATTGATAGCATTAATTATTACTGATGAAGAAATGTTTTTGCCTTCAGTCAATTGCTCAGCCGCATACGCAAAAAAGGAAGCTCTTTTATTCACAAATTCACCAAAGTCAGTTTTAATCTTCTCTTTTCGCTCAATTTCGCCCATACCGTTCTCATATCCACCATTGGCCAACTCTGTTACCGGAATCAAATGTGAATTCAGTCTTTCATTTACAATTTCTTCAGATACCCATTGATATCTATCTTTTAAGTATTTCAAAGGGTCTTTCCTGCCAATATTCAAATTTGTATCATCGGTAATGAGGGCACAGTTTAATGCAAGGAAACTATCAATTTCAGCCTCTTTTAACAATGCATCCGGAAAAATATGATGGTAATGTCTTTGTGAAATGTTTGTCCTGTCAACTCTTTGTCCGGTCGCAAAATCAAAGGAACCCAACCTACAGGCGACAACTAATATCGCCTTTCCTCTTATTGTGTCACGTTTTGGCCAGCCAGCTAAAATAAGTTCATCCGCTGTTGCAATCGGGTGACTGTTACGATTAAAAATAGGCACATCGCCATCTGTGTAAGCTAATCCGCTTTCCTTTTTTACTTCTGTAATTACTCTTTTCAGTGCGATATAGTCATAATACGCATGAGTGGCAGCAGAGTTTTCATATCGGTCGGTAAAGAATGCTGACCACAAATATTTCTTTAACAAAACTTCGTACAGACCTCGTTTATCTCCTTTGTCCGGAATGAAAGGATACAATGCAGCTATCACAGCTAAAACCGCATTAGTAGGTAATCTGTCATGGTCAATGATTCCTTCATTTCTTAGGAAAATGGCCATGTCATTCAATCCTTTCTCCATTAGCTCCCAGTTGTCAACCATTACAGATTTGTCCATGTCCCATAATCCCTTTTGATTTGGAAGCTTTTCCTGTAACAATGCTGAGGTATTCAGGATAAGATATGAAAGGTTAAAATAACATTTGATATCAGGAAACTTGGAATCCAGTTCATCCTGTAAATCATGCAAAGACTTTCCCTTAATACTTTCAATTTCAGCCACTATGATATCATAAGTTGACAATGGTTTGGAGTTGGTGTTCATATTAATAAACACTTCGAGTGCAACGTCCTTGGCCGTGGATGTTGGTAATGAAAGGTATGGAAGGTTGTAGTTCTTGATAATAGACCTTAGTTCGTTTATTTTGTCACTGACCGACTTTTTCCAATTGAAAAAAGCTTCCAACTCTTCTGGATTGGCTGGCTTGCGATAATTTGTTGCCTTTGTAATCCAAGTGTCAATATCAGGCTGAATATCTTCGGGGCGCAACATCTCAGTAGGTATCATTCCTCGTTTAAGGCAATCTTCAGGATTGTCGCACCATAAAGGATAACGTTGTCCATTTTTATGATAATATCGTCCCCTGCAAAAGATAAATTGTTCATCGCTTTCCTTTTCCCCATACGTATCCAATTCCGGAATATACACGTAGAAGGTTTCAAATTCATAGTTATTATGGAGAACACGCCACAACGCTGTAAGCCTTTGCTGTCCATCCAATAATTGTTCTAAAACACGACTGTTTGCTGTTGGTGCTGATACCAAGTACCGGGAAATGAATTGCTCTTTTTCACCAACTTCCAGAACAAGGGTAATGCCCAATGGCAGGTTTTGTGTTATGGTGTTGAACAGACTGCTGATGCGTTTCCAATCCCAAGCTTCATAACGCTGGAACCGAGGTAATTTAATTTCACCCCGTTGAATTTTACCATACCAATCTTCAATTTTTCTGTTTCTTGCTTCCATAATAAATCATGCTTCTGCTGCAATGCTTAATGCAATGTTTGTTAATTCGTATCCTTTTTCAGCAATAGAGAAATCAATATCCTTCACTGGTCTTTGCCCTGTCATCAAGTCATGTAAAAGTGTTCTAAACAGTTTCAATTTTAAATCGTAAATCGCTTTCAAATTGAGAAGTTTTTTATCGACTACCTCAATTGCCTCAGCAATACTATCTTGAATCTCTTTGTTGGGTAAAGCTATCGGCATTGCATTAATAGCACTCTTGTTGAATTTAGCGTTAATTGAAAATGTTTGTACTTTCTGATAATAACCAATTTCACGTAAGTAGTTTAAATAATAAAAAAGAAATCTTGGATTGTGATTCTGATTCACTCGTATCCTTAGAATAAATGAAGAGTGTACATACGCATCATTATCTAAATCAAATAATGCAGTCTTTCCAACATGTTCTTTACTTCCACTTCTCCAATTAAAAAGCAAATCACCTTTTTGTAAAATCGTATTAAAGTGCTTCTGTGAAGTAGGTTGGAAATAATTGATTTTTTCCAAGTCAAGAGTACCATCAATGGTAATATTTTTATTTGTCAAGATTTTATAACCAATAGGTTTAAGGTTATTAGCTACCGCAGCTTGAATTCCATATATTACTTGGCCAGTGCTTTCAAATGGTTTCACAACCCAACTCTCTGGAACCATACCTATTTCGGTTTGTTTTAGCTTTTCACCTTTTGTCCCATTTGTAAAAAGACTATAAATCAGGGATTTCTTTAATTCATAAGTTGTTTGAATGGTTTTTAACTGGTTCTCTAAGGATTTCTTAACGGTGCCTAAAATATGTGCTATTTTCTGTTGTTCTATTAGAGGGGGTATTGGAATTCGCATATAAGATTCAAATTCTCTTAACTGAAAATTATATTTTCCATCTGCTGCTCTCTTTGTGAACTTGTGAAATGGAACAATGTCAGAATTTATTAATAAATATAAAAAATCATTATCTATTTTACTCCTTTTTGCGCTAATGATGAAAGTAAATGAAGCAAAAGCAATATCAGCACTTGGGAGCCATCTAACCATTGAATTTCTACCCACATTTTGTATGCTTCCGCTTGAGCCGACACATAAGATGTCGCCAGTTTTTAATCGCTTTGATTCGGGAATTTCAATCGATAAATAGTGATTAAATTTTGACTCAAAATCTATCCAACCTTCTTTAATGTTGGGAATTGAAATCACAAGATTCCCAGTTTCATCTGTTTCATCAGCTTTGCTCCACGATAAACCTCTTTTAAGTTCGGCAACATCTTTTAGTGGTTTAATTTCCCATTTAGCAGGTAGCTTTAATACATCTACAGGTAACTCAATCATATGCCAAGTTTTTCAAATACAGAATTTAATTCAGCATCAATTATTTCCTTTTCGTCTTCCAAGGCTTTAAGTTCCTCTATAATTTCACTTATTGCACGGTATGTTTCCTCGTCATTAACATGGATGTAACGACTGGGTGAAATATTGTAATCATTTTTTACTATTTCATCATTACCTACCATTCGAGCGAATTTGTTTTCTTCTTTGAAAGTTTTATAGTATTCTACGATTTTTTCAATACTTTCCTTTGGGATATAGTTTTTTGGGTCACCTTTTTCGAACTCTTTTCCTGCATGCAGTAAATAGATTTTCCCTTTATATTGTTTTGATTGATTGATAAAAATCAAAACTCCCGGTGCTCCTGTGTTATAAAATAAGTTCTCTGGAAGGTAAACTACACCCTCAATAAGGTCTTTGTCAATAAACCACTTGCGGCAATCCTTTTCCTTATTATTACTTTGATTTCCACTCCCACGACTTAGCGCTCCGGTATCAAGAACAATGGATGCTCGGCCATTGTCATTTAAGCTGGTATAAATATGTTGTACCCATCCCCAATCTATTTTTCCACCACAACTACCCGCTGGAAATCGTCCCATTTCATCATTGATGAAAAAATCATCGTTGATGTATGGCAAGCTGTCTCTTCCTTGATTCCACATGGGGTTGGCTAAAACTCGGTCAAAAGTTCTAAGTTTATTATTAAGCTTGAACTTGGGATTTTTAAGTGTGTCACCAATTTCAATTTCCCCTTCCATATCATGGATTACCATATTCATTTTGCTCATTGCCCATGTAGCCGGGATGAATTCCTGACCGTAGAGTTTTAGCGGGGCAAATTTTGTCTTGCTTTTCAATTTCATTTTTTCTTCCAAAACCAGTTCGCATTTTATAAGTAAACCACCACTTCCACAAGTCGGGTCATATATTTCCATTCCCGGTTCAGGGTCCATTATTCTCGCCATAATGAAACCAACCTCGGCTGGGGTATAAAATTCACCAGCACTTTGTCCACTTCCTTCAGCAAATTTTCTTATCAGATATTCATAACTTCTGCCAATTATATCTGGTTCAACATCTTTCAAACCCAAACGTTTTTCAGCGATTTTTTCGATAAGTTTACTTAAACGGTCATCATCGATGTCTCTCTGTCCATGGGTTGTGGCATTAAAATCAATCCTGTCAATAATTCCCTGCAAGCTT
>Ga0302246_1002251_pt1 | contig 11839 bp, 8 predicted proteins | sample AAG_UR_Trp_MG_FD_193533 | JGI IMG/M metagenome (GOLD analysis project Ga0302246, IMG submission 193533) | Enriched activated sludge microbial communities from anaerobic digester in WTTP, New Holstein, Wisconsin, United States - AAG_UR_Trp | ecosystem: Engineered > Bioreactor > Anaerobic >...
AAATAGATGGTCAATGTGGCCCTTCTCATAATCAGACCTTTGGATCTGCTCCTGTAACTGGACTATGTAATTCTGGAACAGCTAGCACTGTTTCAGGCTCTGGTCCTTGGACTTGGACCTGTAATGGTTCTGGTGGAGGTAGCAATGCTTCTTGTAGGGCAGAGAAGGGCTCTACAACGATTACCTTAAGCTGTTCTGCGTCTAGTTCTTCATCAATAACATGTGATGTGAGTGGAGCTCCTGGAGCTATCTATTACAATCTTCATTATTTCGATGACACAGTTAATCAACATAAAAATATTGATAATATTGGCGCTATGCCACATACTGTTACAGGGCTAAAGTGTGGTCCTGGTAATAAAGGGGGGATTTCCAATTACAATAGTTTCCAGGTTCAGGTATGTGGACCAGCAGGAATGTTTGAATTTAGTAAGGGTAATTACTCTTGTACGAATTATATTGGTAGGGCTAATGGCACTATTGGAACATATGTTGATTTACCTTGCGTAAGCAACTCTGCTTGTGGGGTAGCGAATAATACTTCGACTGTAATTACCCCCACTTCAGGTCTTTGTGCAGATGGTTCTTCTCCTCATGTTTTAGCCAGTGGAAATCAATGGACATGGAAATGTGGAAGTACTTCATGTAGTGCTACAGATCCTAATGCTCCATATAAAGGTATGTTCTCCGCTACCGAAATGCCTACTTTTACTGGACAAGGAGATAATCCTGATACTGCGGAAGTATGGCTTCAATGGCACTGTTCCTCAGGTTTTCCAAAGGCTCAAACTATATTCCAGAATTATGAACAGGTCTCATGTACTTATGGCTCAATAGGTTCTCATGGAGGGTGTACTGGTTGCGCAATGTCCAAGTTTACTATTAAAAAGAAGGGATTAGCTCCAATCAGTGGCCAATGTGGCTCATCTCATGGTCAGTCTATGGATTCTGTTCCTGTAACAGGATTGTGTAATTCTGGAACACCTAGTGCGGTTTCAGGTTCTGGTCCTTGGACTTGGGTCTGTGAAGGAGTCTCAGGGGGCAGTAATGCTTCTTGTAGAGCAGAGAAGTCTTCTACCTTCTGTAACTGGACCTGTAGTGATTGGAGTGCTTGTATTAACGGTAAGCAAACTAGGACCTGCACTTCTTCAGGATGTCTTACTGGTAAGCCAGAAACAGAAAAAGCATGCAGCCCAACAGGAAAAGTCTCTTGTGGTCCAGACCATGGACAAGTCTTAAACGCAAAACCATCAAATAATCTATGTAATAATGGTAATGTCTTGGCATCGGTAGGAGATGGACCATGGTATTGGATATGCCAAGATTATATGAAAGACGAGACAATATTGTGTTATGCTAGAAAAGGAGCTTCTCAGATAGATGGGGCTTGTGGTAATTCTCATGGTATTTCTCTACCTTCCGCTCCTAGTACAGGCCTCTGTAGTCAAGGAACCTCGTCTCCTGTATACGGAACTGGTCCTTGGGTGTGGATATGTAGTGGTGTTAATGGAGGGAAGCCAGCAATTTGCTTCGCAACAAAGACTACTAGTATTGTGGTGAATAAGGCTTGTGGTTCTTCTGATGGTAAATCGTCTGTCACAGCTCCTACTACTGGATTATGTTCTTCAGGAAATAATTCTACTATAGTAAGAAACGATACTGATGGTAATTGGACCTGGCAGTGTGGTAATGAAACATGTAAAGCAACTGATCCGAATAGGGAATACAAGAAGGTTTTTGGAGCTATTGAGATGTCTTCTTACTCAGGAAACCCTACATCTCCAGATAAGACCACTATCGCTATCCAGGATTATCACTGCAATTGGCTTCCCTCGGGCACTGCCTACAAGGGATACAAGAAGGTTTCTTGTAAATATGAACCCATAGGAACTCATGGGGCTTGCGAGAAATGTAGTGTAGTTCTTATGCAAATAGAGAAGAAATAGGAGAAGGAGAGGCTTATGCCTCTCTTTTTTGACTTTTATTCCTTTTCATATATAATAAGCATAGATAAGAATTAGCGGACTAGCCTTTTGAGTGCTAAAACTCAAACTAGTCTATTTAAAAAATATGGATGGAATAAATTTTACAAACAAGGCCCAAAGGATGGTGATGAACGCTCAGAATTTGGCACGGGAACTGGGTCAACAACAGATAGATGCTTTGCATCTGTTGATGGCCATCCTATCTGACGCTGATAACATTGTTCTTAACTTATTAACCAGGATAAATGTGGACATAGAACATCTCTCCAAGAGAGTTAAGGCATCTTTGAATCAGATACCTTCAACTAATAATCCTCAGGCACTGGGACAGCTTTACCTTACTCAAGATATGGCTCGGGTAATTGAGCAGGCTAGGGCAGAGGCTTTTAATCTAGGAGATGAATTTGTTTCTCTAGAACATTTATTCTTAGCTCTTCTTAATTCTCCTGTTTACGCAAGAGAAATCTTGGAAAAAGCAACCTTTTTACGTAACACTCAGACACCTGAAGAAGGTGAGCCTGTATTAAAGCTGGATTATTCTATTGCTCTTAAGGTTTTTGCCCAAATTAGGGGAGGAGAGAGGGTTACTAGCCCTAACCCAGAAGCAAAACATAAGATTATTGAGAATTATTCAAGGAATCTTACTACTTTAGCTAGAAAGGGTAAACTTGATCCAATAGTTGGTAGAGAGGATGAAACTAGGAGGTTAATGCAGATATTATCAAGGAGGACAAAGAATAATCCTGTCCTAATCGGAGAAGCAGGAGTAGGTAAGACTGCTATTGTCGAAGGATTAGCTCAGAAAATAGTCAAAGGAGAAGTTCCTGAAAGCCTCAAAGATAAGGAGGTTATTAGCCTAGATTTAGGATCTTTGATTGCTGGAACTAGGTATAGAGGTGAGTTTGAGGACAGAATTAAGAATCTTCTTAAAGAGATTCGTAAGGCAGAAGGGAAATATCTACTATTTATCGATGAATTACATACTTTAATTGGAGCTGGAGGAGCTGAGGGTGCGATTGATGCTTCCAATCTAATGAAACCTGCTCTTGCGAGAGGGGAATTAAGGGCTATTGGAGCGACTACTCTAAAGGAGTATCAGAAGTATATTGAAAGTGATCCTGCTCTAGAAAGGAGGTTTCAGCCAATCTTTGTAACAGAGCCTACCGTTGAAGATACTTTATCTATTTTAAGAGGAATTAAAGAGAAGTATGAGCTTCATCATGGGCTTAGAATCAAAGATTCAGCCCTATCTTCTGCCGCTGAACTTTCCGCTAGATATATACCAGATAGGTTTTTACCAGATAAAGCTGTTGATCTTATGGACGAAGCAGCTTCTGCTTTAAGGCTAGAAATCGAGTCAAATCCTAGTGAATTAGAGGATTTGAAAAAAGAAATCCAGAAATTAGAAATAGAGAAGGAGGCTTTGAAGAAGGATATTCCTTCGACTCCAAAAGAAAAGGAGGACCATGAGAAAAGGGAAAAGGTTATTGCTAGGTCCTTAGCAGAGTTGACCGAAAAAGCCAATGCCTTTTCTGTTCGCTGGAAAACAGAAAAAGATACTATTTATGCTATTAGAGAGCTAAAAGAAGATATTGAGAAACAGAAATACGAATTAGAAAAACTCTTAAAAGAAGGAGATTTACAGAAAGTGGCTGAAATCAAGTATGGTATTCTACCTGACTTATTTTCTAAGCTAAAAAAACAGGAAAATAGGCTATCAAGACTTCAAAAACAGAATCCAATATTAAAACAAGAAATTGGCCCAGAAGAGATAGCTAGAGTTGTTTCTAGATGGACAGGCATTCCTGTTACTAGATTACTTGAATCAGAGGCCGGAAAGCTTGAAAGCATGGAGAATGTCCTAACTAAGAGGGTTATTTCTCAAGAAGAGGCTATTGTAGCAGTTTCTAACGCTATTAGAAGGTCAAGAGCAGGAATATCAGAAGAATCTCGTCCTTTAGGCTCTTTCCTCTTCTTAGGTCCAACTGGAGTAGGAAAGACTGAGACTGCCAAAGCTTTAGCAGAATTCTTGTTCAATGACGAGAATGCCATGATTAGGGTGGATATGTCCGAATATATGGAGAAATTCGACGTTTCCAAGATGATAGGTAGTCCTCCTGGCTATGTTGGGTACGACGAAGGAGGTCAACTAACTGAAAAGGTTCGTAGAAGACCTTATAGCGTTATTCTTTTAGATGAGATAGAGAAGGCTCATCCAGAGGTGTTTAATATTCTTCTTCAGGTCTTAGAAGACGGAAGACTTACTGATTCCAAGGGTAGGGTAGTATCGTTTAAGAATACTATCTTAATCATGACTTCAAATGTTGGTTCAGAGATTATCGCCCAAGGAGCTCCTTTAGGTTTTATTTCAAAGCACGAGAAATTTACTCAGAAAGAGAGCACTAGAGAAAAGGTTCAAGAAGCCTTGAGAGAGAAATTCAAGCCAGAATTCTTGAATAGGATAGACGAAATTATCATATTTAACTACCTTGGACCAGAAGAGATTAAGAAAATAGTCGATTTAGAGTTGAGGAAGGTTGAAAAGAGGTTAGAGAAGAAGGATATTAGTATTTCTGTTTCTGAAACCTCAAAACAGGTCTTGTCTCAAAAAGGATTTGATCCTAATCTTGGAGCTAGGCCATTAAGGAGAATAATTCAGAGGTTGATTCTAGATCCCATGGCTCTTAAGATTGTTAAGAATGAAATTGTAGAAGGAGACAAAATATCTATTGAAGAAGAAGACGGGCAGGTCGTATTAAAAACCATATCTCATTCCACAAAAAAGAAGAGTAATAAGAAGTAACAATATGAACAGAGATAGCGTTGCAAATCTAGCTTTAGTGTTATTCATAGGAATATTAGGAGGATTAGTATCTTCCTATTCCTATATCGCTTTCAATTCCAAGCTCTTTTCTCCTGTCTCTATCAATAAGATAGAGGAGAAGACTTTTGTCCAAGAGAATGTAGCTTTGGAGCAAGGAGTAGAGATATCTAAGGACTCTTTAGTCTTTTTTAAAGGAGACAAAGGGCTCTTGACGGGAACAATTATCACTAATGACGGACTTATTGTCACTTCTTCCCGTATTCAACCAGGATACAAGCTTATTATGTCTGGGAAAGAATCTTCTGCCTATAATATCGTCAAAAACGATCCTTCTTCAGGGCTTGCAATAGTGAAGATTAATAAGGGGCAACTTAAGCCAGTTGAATTCTTTGATTTTCAGAAGATAAAAGCAGGGAAGAGGGTCTATAGTCTCTCAATAATTAATGAAGATTCAGATTATTTGGTTAATGAAGGAATAATTAAAAACCTTATTGAGCCAATAAGGACGAATATAGACGAGGATGATTCTATTATCAGTAGTCCAGTATTCGATATAGGAAATAGATTGGTTGGGATTATTGATAAGGATAAACAAGGGAAAATATACATTATCCCTTCTTCTCGAATTAGGTCATTAGCTGGATTAGATTGATTGGTAGTCCGCCATTAATTGGCGGATTTTTATTTGACAGAGTGAAGGAATGAGGATATATAGTAATAAGCTCGTAAGGGCAAGAAGGAAAGACAATGAGTGCTCAACCAGGTATCAGACTTGAAGGTCCGTTCTTTCTCAGACTCAAGGATGGTCGTACATTCTACATCCAAAGCCGGATTAATGCGAATCTCGAAACGGTTTGCTCGATTCATTCTGTTTCAAGTATTGCGACAGATTCAGTCTGTCTCGGAGAGTTTTCTTCATATAAGTGCGACAATGATACTGATCTCAGGTTCTATGATAGGGAAGGTAATTCTATCAATATCATTCCAGGACCTCATATGGTCGACATCGTTGCACGAGTTACATTATAAGGGTTACCCACCCTTTTTTTTATTGACAGAGCAGGGATAATAAGTAGAATGAAATTGGCTCATTAGAGGAAGGTATATGAAGACAGAGTTTTCTACAGAATCCCCTCATTTTGACGCTATTTTGGCTGAGACGTGGGAGGAGAAGGATTTCATAGAATATTGCCTTAAAGCAGCTTCTATGATACCCCCTAAGGATCTTGCTGACATTATGCATAATCTTGCCGGTATTTCTGCAGATATTGGTTCAATCAGCCCTGCTACTCCTGAAGAGATAGATATGGTCGATTCAGCTCAATCAGCTGCCAAAGAAATTGTTCATAAATACTTTCAAGAAGATATTAAAAAAGACATACCATTGGAAAGTTTTCATTTCTTTAATGGAGATATTGTTACCAGATTTAGAAAAAAAAGAAGTATGTATTTAGCATATTTCGGGTCAGTATATTTGTCTAGGCAACCTTCCGAAGCAATCACTCTTCTCGAGGTTTTTAGACAGGTTTGGAACTCATTTAGTCATTCATGGATTACTTACGATGGGGAAAACTTTCCAGCCAAGATAGGGTTATCCTGTAGTATTCCAAAGGAAGATAATAAGTATTTTTCCTTAGTTAATGACATGCTTAATTCCTACGCTACAAACATTTTTTATCAGGAATTCGTCTCAGATTATTCCTGTTTTAAAAATAGCGAGCAGGAAAGTATGACCAGGCATATTTTCAAGGATTCAGATTTCGAGATTCTCGGAACCTTGATTCCGGATATTTCTAAGGCTAACGAGAGAGATAGTTTGAAGGTTCTTAAAGACTTTCATAAGGCAAAATTAAACGGAAATTTCTTCATTATTAGAGATTATTGCCGGAGTACTTACGGGTCCGACGGCGTAAAAAAAGTTGGACAAGCGACTTCTTCGTGGGGGTAATAACCTCCATTTTTTAATTCAGAATAGCACGATTAGATTTTTCTGGACAAATATCTGGACAAACGTTTTTCCGGACAAAATACCTACCCATATACGTATTATCAACAAAAGTAAGTGTTTTCTGGACAAATAATTATGATATTTGGCCAGATTATGTCCAGATTATGGCCAGATTATGTCCAGAAAAAAGCAATATATATCTTTTCTGGACAAAGACATTTTTCAATATGTCGAGAAAGGTGTTATCTTTAGTTGACTTTTACATTGATTTTCACTATAGTAGGCCTAATATGATAAACGAGGAAAGGATTTCAAAGCTGACCTCTGCAGTCTATAAAGTTACGGATCTTTTTGCAGAAAAAGAACCCCTGAAATTCACTATTAGAAGGGTATGTTTGGATGTCCTTTCTCTATATGTATCCTGCTCTGAAACTTCCGCTCCTGAAGCGAAAAAGAATTATGCCAGAAAAGGGGAGATACAATCCAAGATAGTTATTAAGTATCTTTCTCTTGCCGAATATCAAGACTGGATAGATCCGAAGAATTTTCATATACTGAAAGAGGAGTACTCTTTAGTCTCTCAATGGTTCTTAGAGGCTTTTTCCAAGGCGAAAGAATCTATGGATAATAAGAAGGAGTTTCATAAGAAAAAGAGATTAGAAGAACTCGCTCTTTCTCAGGAAAAAGCTCCAAAAAAAGAAGAGTATTTTCCAGAAAAAACTTCTATTTCAAAGCCTTTTATTGCCAATACTCCTCCTATTAAAGTAGAGCCTCTTTTTAAAGATTTAGGCATTGGACAGATATCAACAGAGTTGGTTAATAAGGCAGGTGAACCGATTAAGGAAATAAAGGATAAGGATAAGATGTATGATATTGGAGCAGCGATAGATTATGAGGAATTATCTAGTACCCAGCTCAAGATATTGGAAATATTGCAGACAAAGAAGTTTCTTAAAGCTAGCGAAGTGTGTAATTATTTCGAGGATTTAAGCGATCGTAGTGTTAGAAGAGAGATTAAAGAATTAAGGGATAGTGGCATCGTTATAACGAAGGGGAGTGGTAGATCGACGTATTATCAGCTAAATTATATCTATTAGGAAGAAAGGATAAGAATCATAGTATGGAAAGACAAGACGATTACGAACAGAAAAAGTATAAAGAACAGTATTTTTCTCAGCTTTATGATGAACATCTTGAGCGTATTTATCGTTTCACGTATTATAAAGTAAGTTCAGAAACAGTGGCTCAAGACATTTGCTCAGATGTATTTACCAGTCTATGGAAGCAGGTTTATCTAGGAAAGGAAGTAAAGAACCCTTCAGCCTTTTTATTTACTTTAGCAAGGAACTCTATTACTGATCACTACAGGAAGAAGGGTAGGGAAAAGAGCAAGGAAGATATTGATGATTATGCTAATATTATCAGCGATAAGTCTCAAGATGTTCATAAACATGCCCAGATTAAGGATGACATGAGAATTGTTAATACCGCCATGAACCAACTCAAAGAAGATCATCGCCAAGCCATTTTTATGTACTATATTGAACAGGAGCCTATTACAGAAGTAGCTAAGTCTTTAGGTAAATCTCAAGGAGCTGCTAGGGTGTTAGTTTCTAGAGGAATGAAACAGCTCCGTCAAATACTGGAAGGATAAGCTTGTAACAGAATTGCAATTTCTTCGTCTACATCATTAGACGCACAAAAAATATGGAAGAATACAAGATAATCAAAACATTAGAAAGCTTCAAGAAAACAGAACCTAATCAAAATTGGGCTGGTTTTTCTAAGAAGGAGATAATATCCAAATCCTTTAACAGGAAAAGCTTTTCTTTTGGTGAGATGTATGTCTTGTTTAGGTCATCAATAGGGGATTCATCAAGATTGGCCATTGGAGCTTCTTGTTCTGTTGTATTAACCGCCTTCCTAATAGCTGGAATAGCCTTTAATAACCATGGTTCATTTGTCAATCCGATAGCTACTAAGCCTTTATCTCCAGAAGAGAAGCTCTTGGCTGCTATTAAGAGTACTGATATAGATTTAAGTAGAATTCCTTTATCTGACAATATCGGGGAGAAGGTAGTATCTCAGGATATCAAGGTTGAGACCAGAAAGGCTCTTGCTAATGCCTCAGAGCAACTAAAAAGCCTTCCAGATAAGCAAAAAGTAGCATTCGCAGATAACGTAGTTTCTAAGGTTAAGGCTCTTGAAAAGAATACGAATGCTGTTATAATGGATGAATATGAAGATAGGACTACTATCCAGGAATTTTACAAAGTAATTGCAGTAAATGAGATTAAGGAGATAGAAAATATCTTTGATAGCTTAAGCGAAGAGCAGAAAGACTTTTTCAATAAAGCAAAGTCTCTATTCGAGAAAGAGGAGTATGATAAATCTTTAGAAGAGCTATACAAAATTAAGCCTTCTCTATTAGAAAAGGAGAAGGATTCTTAAAAAAGTTTACAATCATTCTCTGTTCATTTCCTCAAGGAAGTGAATAGTATCTGATTGTGAAAAGAAGCGATTCCTTTAAAAATAGTCCCGCCCTTTACGATTCATTGTCCCAAGGCCAGAAAAAGCGTTCAGGTCTTTGAATGTTTTTTCTGACCTTGTGGATAAGAGATGACACACTGGGTGTGACGACAGCTGCTGATTATCTTTCTCGCTACTCTAATATTTGTCCATTCTGTTTTGCTCAAGGCAAAGCAGAGTGGAAAGAAAAGGGGAGCAGGGGAGAGATAATCGGTCGATACCTAGCTGATATAATAAAAGATAATTTGAATGCAAATAGTTGTCTTCCGAATTTCAAAATAAGAAGATGACTAGTCTATCTGAAAAGATAGCGAATAATTAACAAAAACAAATGAATACAAAAAAATATATAGGTATTTTCGCTTCAGTTATCTGCGCTGTAACATTTACAGTTGCAAGTGCTGCTGAATGCACGATCGAGACTTTGAACGACCCAACCATTTGTGACGAGGCAGGCTTACTAAAGTTGCTTGAGAAATTGAATGACCCTGCAGCTCCAACAGCTCCAATAGAACCAACTGCTCCTGTTGTTACTCCAACAGCACCAACAGCACCAGTAGCTTCTTTCGGCACAATTCCTGCTGGCTTCCAGTTCACTAAGAACTTAAAATTAGGAGTCAGAGACCAGGAAGTTAAGTACCTTCAGGAATTCCTGAACTCTGATTCTGCTACTATCGTATCAGCTTCAGGTGCAGGTTCCGCTGGTAATGAGACAACATACTTCGGACCTGCTACACAGAATGCAGTAAAGAAGTTCCAGACCAAGTACGGAATCACTCCAGTTGCTGGATACTGGGGAATAATTTCAAGGACACAGGCAAACAGCCTATTATCTACTCCAGTAGTAGTTGAGCCTCCTGTTGTTGTTGACCCAACACCAGTAACTCCAACAGATTGTTCTAATGGTGCAGCTTTCGACCCAACAACAGGTCAGCCATGTACTACCAGCACAGTCCCAGGCTGCTTACCAGGATATGTCTTTAGTCCTATAACTGGACAGGCATGCTCAGGTGTCTCTACTCCTACTGACCCAACTACTCCAGTAGTTCCAACTACTGGCACCCTTTCAGTAGCTCTTGCTGCTGACAACCCAGGAGTAAGTACATTGATTTCTGGAGCAACTGCAGCTCAGTCACAGTCTAATGCAGACTTAGCTCACTTCACTATCACTAACGGATCAGCTGAAGAAGTTAAGATTACTACTATCGAATTACAGAGGTTAGGAGTATCAGCAGATGCTACTCTTGCTAATGTATACCTATTCGAAGGTGCAACTAGACTAACTGACGCTGGAACAGTTTCTTCTGGAAAGGTTACTTTCAACGCTACAAACGGCGTTATCGTAATCCCAGCAAATTCTTCCAAGACTATTGCTGTCAAGGCTGATTTAGCTGGAGCAGCTAACGGACAGACCGTTGGTATCGCTCTATCAGGAGTTACTTCTAGCTTACAATTAGAGGGAACATTACCAATCAATGGTAACATCCACTCTATTGCTAACGCTAACCTAGCTACTGTTAACTTCGGAACCCTATTACCAGGAAACACTACTTCTGACCCTATGGACAACGTCATCGTATGGCAGAGTACTGTTGCTGTCGGTAACAGGAACGTAACTTTCGACAAGATTGCTCTAAAGCAGATCAATTCTATTGAAGCAAAGGATATTGCCAACTTCAGACTAGTCGTTGATGGAACAGAATTAGCTACAGTTCCAAGCCTAGACTCTAACGGATACGTTGTTTTCTCTGGCTTGAACAAGACTTTGACTACTGGAAACAGGGTTGTTAAGGTTATCGCTAACATTATCGGAGGATCAGGTAGAGTTGTTCAGTTCTCTGTAAGGAACAAGGCTGATGTAGAATTCAAGGATGTTGACTACGGCGTATCCGTATCAGCAGGTGGAGTTCCTGCAACAGTCGGTACTATTGGTATCAACGCAGGGGTATTGTCAGTAACAAAAGCTTCTGACTCTGTCTCTGGAAAGGTTGCTAACAATGGTTCAAACGTTTCTTTGGCAAAGTATGAATTCAAGGCTTATGGTGAACCTGTAAAGGTTGAGACCTTAATTGCTGGAGTTGCTAATACTGATTTTGGTGGTCTAGTAGCTAACGCTGCTGCATCTATCAGGAACGGTAAGATCTATGTAAACGGTGCTCAGGTAGGTTCAACAGCAACCATTATCCCTGGCGGAACTCAGTTCACTACGAACTTCATCGTCAACCCAGGAACTACTACTATCGTAGAGATCTATGGTGATGTGTTCGATAATGACGGAGCCGGTTCTTTCGAGAATGGAGATACTATTACTCTTAGGTTGATTCCAGGTGTTGGAAATGCATCTAAGCAGGTATCTTTTGGAGCAATAAATGTTCCTACTGGTGTGGCTGGAGTAAATGACCTTGCTGCTAACCAGGTTACTATTTCTGAAGGTCAGTTGACAGTCACTAAGGCTTCAACATACGCTAACCAGAACGCTGTTGTTCCTCAGAACAACTACAAGGTTGGTGCATGGAACATTTCTGGTTCATCTACAGAGGATGTTAATGTTAA
>Ga0302246_1002257_pt1 | contig 11814 bp, 10 predicted proteins | sample AAG_UR_Trp_MG_FD_193533 | JGI IMG/M metagenome (GOLD analysis project Ga0302246, IMG submission 193533) | Enriched activated sludge microbial communities from anaerobic digester in WTTP, New Holstein, Wisconsin, United States - AAG_UR_Trp | ecosystem: Engineered > Bioreactor > Anaerobic >...
AATCGATGAAGGGCATACCGGTTGCTTTTATCATGGGGGGTCTTATGGCCATTGCCTTCATGGGTTTTTCGGGGCTTTCGATATAATAAAGATAGGAAATTGATTCTATGATCACCGTGGTTTCATCCGTCATTATTCTGGGAGTCATCGGGATTTTTTTTGGTGCCTGTCTGGCCTATGCTTCAAAAATATTTTATGTACAACTCGATCCTCGTGTCGAAAAGATTGCCGAGACACTACCCGGCGCCAACTGCGGTGCCTGTGGCGCTGCGGGTTGCTTTTCCTATGCCGAAGGGGTTGTAGATGGTGCGTTTCCTGCGAACGGCTGTATTCCCGGCGGAAAGGATGTGGCCGCCATAATCGGAGAGATTATGGGATGTGCGGTTGAAGAATTGACGCCTATGAAGGCAGTGGTCAATTGTAAGGGCGGTCACAAGGAGGCGAGGCAGAAATTCGAATATATGGGCGTCGAAGATTGCCGGGCGGCTCTTCTTCTGTCCGGCGGCAATAAGGCCTGCGCATACGGCTGCCTCGGTTTCGGGAGCTGTGTGAAAGCCTGCCAGTTTCAGGCAATTACGATGGGCGAAAACGGCCTGCCCATTGTGTACCCCGAACTCTGTACCGGCTGTGGATTATGTGTCAATGCCTGTCCGAGAAATGTCATCAGTCTGATTCCCCAGACCCAGAAGATCTACCTGGGCTGCGTCAACCCCGAGAAGGGAAAGGCCGTTAAGGAAGTCTGCGAGGTCGGGTGTATCGCCTGCGGCATCTGTGCCAACAAGAACAACAACCCCTCTGGTGATATCGTCATGGAAGGCGGCCTTCCCAGGGTGAACTATCAGGATAATTTAAGGATCATTCCCGGGGCGACGCGCTGCCCATCCGACAGCTTTGTGATCGACATCACCTATCCGCCGGTGGAGTACGCAAGTGAGAAATGCAACGGGTGCGAAGGAAAGCCGAAGCCCCTTTGCGTGAAAATCTGTCCGGTCAAGACTTGTCTCACCTTTGACAGTGAACAGAAGAAGGCCGTTTACGACAGCAGCCTGTGCGTTGGTTGCGAATTGTGTATCAGTGAGTGCCCCACGGTGGCGTTCAAATAAGTCTAACATCAATAAAAAGGGAATGGCCATGGTCATGAAAAATCAAAGTACTCGTCGGGATTTCTTGAAATATTCGCTGTCGTTTGCCGTCGGCGGAGCAACGGTCGCCATATTGAATCCCTACCTCAGGATCGGGGATCGGATTTTGGGCCTCCTCAATCCGGGGCTGGACAAACCGTTCAAGAAATCTTTCATTTCAATGGGATCTTTCGTTGACATCTCGATCTACGATCAGCAGGTGAAAAATCTTCCCTTCATTATGGCGAAAGCCGAAGAAGAGATTATGGCCGTCGACCACCTGATGAGCAGCTTTACGGACAAAAGCGATCTGGCCAAGATCAATCGGGCGGCGGGAAATGACCGCATCACCGTTGATCCCAGACTTTGCGAGGTTGTGGCCTCGGCAAAGGCAATCGCCCAGCGGACCGGCGGCGTTTTCGATCCGACGGTGCTGCCGCTCCTGAAGCTCTACGGCCTGCGGGATAATTCTCCCCGGATTCCGGAGCACAAGAGCCTGGAGCAGACTTTGGCGCTGGTCGATTACCGGAAGATCGATGTAAATATGGCGGGACACCAGGTCGGTCTGGAAAAGCCGGGGGCGGCTGCGGATCTGGGTGGGATTGCCGTCGGCTATGCCGTGGATCGGGCAGTGGCCGTTCTGAAGGCTCATGGCATTCAAAGGGCCGTCATCAATGCCGGCGGCGAGATATATGCTCTGGGGACGCCGAAGGATCAGGAAGGCTGGCAGATCGGGATTCAGCATCCGTGCATTCCGAACCGGCTGGCCGGCAAGGTTGTGATTGCAAATAAGGCCATCTCCACCTCGGGAAATTACGAAAGCAAGGCACAGGACAATGACCGAAAGCTCGGACACCTCTTCGATCCCCAGACGGGGACCATGCCTGATCCCATGCTGAGTGCAACCGTTATCGCTGATACGACCATGGAAGCCGACGCCCTGTCGACGGCAACGTTCCTGATGGGGGCGAAAAAAGCCGTCCGGTTCGTCGAAAGTCAGCAGAACGTGGGCGGGGCCTTTATCCTGGCCGGATCCGGACGGGAGATCGAAACCGTTCAATCCGGGCGGTTCCCAAAGATCATCGCTTAGAAAAAATAAGAATAACCTGGTAAAAACGGAGAAAGGTGAAAATTCCTTCCTCCGTTTTTTTATGGGGGCTTGGTTCATTGTCGGCCTGGGTGGACGCTTGAGATGATCGTAATGGCGCCGGGAATGTTTCCCGTTTTGGTTGACAGGGTCCGTTCCATCAGGTAAGAAGATAAAATTCTAATGAACCGGGAGAGGTTGGGCTGAGATGGCGTTCAGTTTGTTTCCAAAGGAAATCAAGTTTTTCGAGCTTTTTTCCGAACAGAATCGAAAGATCTCTGAAGCCGTGGAACTCCTGGATGAGATTTTCTCCGACACCTCCGATGTGTCGCCAAAATGTAGCGAAATTAACGAAATTGAGAAGGAAGGAAATGTTATCTATCGGGCCATCAGCCGCAAACTGTCCCTGACGTTCATTACGTCCATCGACCGGGGAGACATCCATAATCTGAATGTTGCCCAGGAGGAGGCACTCAACGCCATCCGGGGCATCTCTTCAAGAATGGGTTTATATGATTTTCCTGAAGTGACGGATCGTGCCCGCAAACTGATATCCCATCTTCGGCGCCTGAGTGAAGAAACGGGGAAAATGCTGAACTGTCTGAAGATGAAAAGCGACGGCGACGAAGAGATCAGCGCCGCCGAAAGGATCAAAGAGGAATCCGATCAGCTTATCCTGGTTGCCTTAAAGGAGATATATCGACAAAAAAGTCCCGATCAGGAGGAAATCCTGGCGATGATGCAATGGACCCAGATCTACGACCGTATCGAAGAAGCGATCGGTCGCCTGGATCGCCTGGTCCACGTGATCGAAGGGATTATACTGAAATATGCCTGACATTCCCCTTTTTCTTATCCTGACGCTTTTTCTTTCCCTGTTTTTTGCCTTTAACAATGGTGCCCGTGACAGCGGCAACGGGATCGCGACACTGATTTCCACGCGGATCGTTCCTCCCCGGGTAGCCGTTATGCTGTGTGCAGGAATGAACCTTTTGGGCGCGCTTCTGGGAACGGAGGTTGCCTTGACCGTTGCGAGTGGTCTTGCCCGTATGGAAGCGATTGCGGATTGCCGGACTCTTGCTATTTCCGCCTTGGTTGGGGCGGTGATTTGGAACGGCGTGACCCGTTTTCTGGATCTTCCTTCATCTTCGTTTCACGCACTGATCGGAGGCCTCTGTGGTGCCGCCGTGGCCTGTAGCGGCTGGGATGCCCTGAATTACGAGATAATCTTCCGAAAAGTTCTTCTACCGTTGGTTTTTTCTCCTCTGGGAGGATTTCTTCTGAGCTTTTTGCTGATGGCCGTCCTGGTCAGGCTGTGCCTCGATGTCCACCCCCGATGGGGGGATTACCTGTTTCAGAACCTCCAGATCATCTCTTCCGGGTTAATGGCATTTTGTCATGGCATGAACGATGCCCAGAAGGCCATGGGGGTTATCACCCTCGCCCTGTTTGCCTCACAACAGATTTCCGTTTGGGAGGTTTCCCTGTGGACCAGGATTGCCTGCGCATCGGCCATGGCGCTGGGAACCGTTTACGGGGGGCTGAGAATCATTAGGACCGGGAATTATACGATGTTCGAAATGGAATCCGTTCATGGCTTCGTATCCGGTCTCTCGGCGGCAACGATCACTCTGATCGCGTCACTTTTTGGCGCACCGATCAGCACGACCCATGTCTTTGCCCTGGCCATCGTGGGGGGGGGCTCGTCCAAACGTCTTTCCGCTGTCCGCTGGGGTATTGCCAGAAGCATGATGGTCGTCTGGTTGTTGACCATTCCCGCCGCCGCCCTGGTGGGGGCTCTGGTGTTTCATGTCCTGGAATGGATATGATTGATTTTTCCCCTCATACCGGGCACTAATGGAAATATTTCTTTTCTCCATCCGGGCACAAGGCACTTCCCGATGGAAAACAATCCTTTTAAATCGTAAAATAAGAAATTGAAAGCAGACGAAAATGGCAGCGGCCAAACCGGCAATGACTCGGGGATATTGGGGCCGCTTTCATAAAAGAGGAATCTGAATAAGGAGGATGCGATGGCCACAATAAGAAAAGTTCCCGAATCACCCTGGCGGGCAATGATTGAAAGCGCTTTCTATGCGAATTCCGTGAGAAAGGTTTCCATGGCGGAACTTTACTATCATGCGACCAGGCAGCCGGAAGTGTTCATGACCTCGGAGCCCATGTACAAACCGGAGCACTTCGGTCTTCCTCCCGGAGCGAAGATTCTTGTTTCCAATGACGGTGGCATCTTCGGCAGGACCGCCCGGGCCAGACGGCTGGTCAGGACCTTCGACAGGGCCGACCGGGATAAGTATATGAGTATTCTGGCCGAGGCGACGTACCAGCTCAACAAGAGGTCCTGCCTTTGGTTGGAAGGGACTATCGGCCTCCATCCGACCTTCATGGTCAAGGCTCACCTCCTGAGTCCCGAATCGGATGCCAAAAACATGCTTGACTGGGGGTTCAATTTCTTTCCCTTCATGCCCCCCTGGTCGGAGCTTTACGAAACATCACGGGTCCTCAATGAACCGGACATCATGATCCTCGTCGATCCCGACTGGACCCACAAGGAATTCAAGGACGGCCTCGTCATCATCGACGAAAAGGAGAATTGCATTGCGATCCTGGGGTTGCGTTACTTCGGCGAGAGGAAGAAGGGGACCCTGACCATGGTCTGGAATATCGGGGTTCGAAACAACATGGTTGCCTGTCATGGCGGGATCAAGGGGATCGGGGGCAAACCCCCCATCGCCGTGTTCGGCCTGTCCGGTTCGGGTAAATCCGCGATTACCAACAGCCACGATCACGACGGGACCCTCCGGAAAGACGAAGCGGTGACGGTCATCCATGACGACGCCTTTCTCATCGACCTGGAGCATGATCTCAGTATCGCTCTGGAGCCCTCACTGTTCGACAAAACCGACGCTCTGGAATTTGATGACCCCGTCATCCGCTACTTCTACTCTGCCCAGAACGTTGCCGTAACGCAAGTGTCCGAAGGGGTTAGGAAAATTGTCGGTCAGGATATCCGGAATGAAAACGGGCGATGCCTGAAATCGAGGGACATGTTCAACCATGCCAATTCCTGTCCGAAGCCTGGAATGGTGATCTGGCTCCAGAAGGATTCGAGTCTGCCTCCCATCTGTAAAATCGTGCATTCGGCAATGGCTGTCGGCATGGGCGCCTCGCTCAGTACGATGCGGGCCAAAGGCGTCGAGAACGTCGATCCGAAAGAACTGGACAAGCTGGTTATCGAGCCCTTTGCCAACCCTTTCCGGGTCCATCCCCTTGTTGTTGATTGCCAGCAGTTCAAGAAACTGTTCAAATCAGGTTGCACCTGCTATATTATGAATACACATGCCTTTGGTCTTCCCGACCAGCTGATCGATATTCCAAAGGAGCTTTCCCTGTCAATTGTGACGGAACTTTCCCGGGGAAATATAGAATGGAAAGATTGGAAGATGTTTCAGGGATTGCAGATACCGAAAAACGGAAACGATTTGTTCGGGTCGAGCTATGACAGGAAATACCGGCCGACGAAGGACCAGAGATATCTGACTTATCTCCGGGACCGGATGCAGGATCGGATCACGTTTCTGTCCAATAAACGTGATCTGGAATACGACATGGAAAACACCTTTATCGATCCTCTGGTTCAGGCAAGAACGGTTATCGATCGCATCCTGAACCCGATTTAACCGGAGGGAGTTTTTTTGTCAAGGCAGGGATTCACAGGATTTTTTTCTCTGCCCGCAAAATGGTGAACACCAACAGCGTAACCATTTGCCGGTATACGGATATCCTTATTAATGAATAAGTCTGCTTACAATTCTATTTGCCATGTCCGAAGAAATAGATAGTTTCCTTAAAGACATACCTGTCGCTGAAATCACAATCGGTATGGATCATAAGGTGATCCACTGGAATCGGGCAATGGAACTGCTGACCGGCTGTATGGCCGCGGATGTGATCGGAACGGATCGTCACTGGCAGCCTTTCTATCGGGTGAAGAGGCCCATTCTGGCGGATCTGATCGTGGATCGCAGTACGGAAGAGATGACTCTTCTGTATGAGAATCAGGAGTTGATGCCCTCGAAAGTTCTGCCGGGTGGCTGGGATCTGGTCGGTTTTTTTGTGAATGCCGCAGGCAAACGTCATCTTTTTTATTGCATCGCGAGCCCGATCTATGACGAGCAGGGTCAGATGGCGGGAGCGGTGGAAATCATCCAAGACATGACGCACCTGACGCTGATCAATGACCTCCTGTCTGAATCAGAGAAAAGATATCGCATCCTCTGTGAATACGTTGCCGATGGCATGTGCCTTTTAAGGGAGGGCCGATTTCTCCTGGTCAACCATTCTTTTGTGTCCATGTTTGGATACGAACGGGAGGAAGAGTTGTTGAACGCGTACTTCCAGGATTTGGTTAACGATTCGCATCAGAACCGGATTGCCGGTGTCATCGCCAGGCCATCGGAGGAAACGGACAAGGAGAGTGATTTCCAGTGTCTCTGTGCAAAGAAAGACACCCTCAGCATCTGGGTGGAAGGACACTATACGCATATCCCCTGGGAGGGGGACATGGCAACTCTGGTTACGCTCAGGGATATTACGGAGAGCAAACTGAAGGAAGTTTCTCTGGAACAGGAGAAGGAACGCCTCAGTCTGGAGAACATCAAATTGAAGGCTTCGATTCGTGAGCGCTATCGTTTCGGAAGACTCATCGGTAAGAGCGCGGCAATGCAGAAAGTCTACGAACAGATCATCAGTGCCGCCGGCTCGCGGGCAAATGTGATCATTTACGGTGAATCCGGGACGGGTAAGGAACTTGTCGCCAAGGAAATCCACGACATGAGCGAACGCCGGGGGAATGAATTCGTTACTGTCCACTGCGGAGCCATCCCGGAGACCCTCCTGGAAAGCGAATTTTTCGGATACCGAAAAGGTGCTTTTACGGGCGCCTACATCGACAAACACGGGTATCTGGATCTGGCCGACAGGGGAACCCTGTTTCTGGATGAGGTGGGTGAACTGGGCCTCAATATCCAGGTTAAACTATTGCGCGCCATTGAGGGCGGTGGGTATACCCCGGTGGGAAGCAGTAAAATCAAACAATCGGATATCCGGATTATTGCGGCGACGAACCGGGATCTCATGGAGCAGGTAAACCGGAAAGCGGTTCGTCCGGATTTTTTCTACCGGATCCACGTTTTGCCGATTACCCTTCCCCCACTACGGGAGAGAAAAGAAGATCTGCCCCTTCTCGTTGAGCATTTCATTAATCTTTACCGGCAGGAGGACGGCCCCTTCCGACTTCCTGAGAACGTTATGGAATCCCTCTACAGCCATAACTGGCCGGGCAATGTCCGAGAGTTGCAGAATGTCATTCAACGGTACCTGACGGAGAAGAAGCTGGATTTTCTTCCCTCAACTTCGGCGAAATCAATTCCGGCCGAATCCCCGCCGGTTGAAATGAAGAGTTACGGGGAAGGATCCTTGAACTCGGCCCTGGAAGCGTTTGAGAAACAGTTTATCGAGGAAACCCTCAAGCAACATAAGTGGAAGAAGAGTAAGACTGCAATCCTTCTGGGTGTATCCAGGAAGACGCTGTTTCGAAAAATGAAGCAGCATGGGTTGGAAAGTTAACATAATGGGTCGTTCATGACACGTTGTGCTAACATGTTGGAATCATTATCATTGCTTGTATAAATAAATAAACGTGGGTCACGTAAGCCCCAATTATTTTTTTTGACCGAAGCACTCCTGAACGGCATCCACGCACATCATCAATAATTACGTATTGTTATTTAATTCTATGTCTATGGCATGTGTTTTGAATAGAGATAACCAAAGAGATTGTAATGTGACTTCGATGTGGTCCCTATATGAAGATTCTGATTGTCGACGATGAAGTGCCGTTTCTCAATCTGCTGAAGAGATATCTTGAGCTTTGGGGGCACGAATGTGTGACCGCAATGTCGGGTCAGGCGGCCATGGAGTTGCTCCGAGAGGGGGGATATGATCTGGTTCTTCTGGATATTTTTCTTCCCGACGGCAAGGGATACGATCTGATTCCGTCCATCAGGCGGTGTCAGACGAATGTCGACGTGATTGCCATGACGGGTTATAACACCCGCGCTTTAGAAAGCGCAGTCCGTCAGCAGGACGTTCTTTTTTACATGATCAAGCCCTTTGAGGCGAGTCAGCTGAAGGAAATTCTGGAGCATCTGGTGAAGAAAAAGGCCGTGGCGGCCTCATAGTCAACCAGACCGTTCTTTGAGAAAAAAAGATACAGGGCTGCCCCGTTGTTGTCGAGGCAGCTGCGAAAGGAAGCGCACCAGGGTTATTTTTCCTCCGGTGCCGGCTGTTCTTAGGCCTTCCTTTTAAGTTCATCTCCCCTGTGCGGGCGGATAGCGGGTGTGCCTCACGTTCCCCCCGGGCGTGGCGCGCTGGTTGTCCGTTCTGTGCGGGGGAGACCTTCTGACTTTTTTTGATGGTTTCAGGTTCTTTCCCATGCGTAGGGGTGTGTTCTTGTGCCAAGCGTTCCCCCCGGGCGCGGTACAACGGACAACCGATGCGCATGGGGATCGACCTTCTCTACGGATAAATTAAATTATCCCCCATCTGCTTTCGGTGCTGATGCTCCTAACGTTCCCCCCGGGCGCGGTGCAGCAGTGCCATACGGATGGGGGATTTTTTTATCGTTTTCACGCCTATGGGGCCCGGATAATCGAGATACCGCATGGTGCAAAGGCGGCAGGGCTCTTGTGCCGGCATTTTCAATTCATTTTGGGGTGGTTCATTTGGCGGAAGAGCTGCGGATTGACGATGAAAGAGAGGAGTGGGAGAAGAGATTCAGCCTATTGTTCTGATAATGTGGACCGCGGTGGCCTTGAAAAACGCGATCACCTCATCGCCTTTCTGCAGGCACAATTCCTCCAGGGATGTGCGGGTAATGTAGGCGACCAGATAAAATCCACAGTCCAACTGGATCTTGTAAAAAAGTCCCATGGACCGGATCATCTCGATTTTCCCCGCAATCGCATTTCTCGCGCTTGATCCGGCCTCGGCGGGAAATCTTGCAAGAGTGATATGTTCCGGCCGAATACAGCAGGTCACGCCGGTTCCGGGGCGAAGTTCCCCCACGGCCTCGATGAAATGCCCTCCAATGTCCACGACGATTGTTCCCTTATGATTTTCCTTGACCGTGCCGTTCAGAATAGTCTCAACGCCGACGAAGGAAGCGACGAATTCATCGGCGGGATGGTTCATTACCTGGGCCGGTGTGCCGATCTGGATGATTTTCCCTTCTTTCATGACGGCGATACGTTCCGAAAGGCGCAGCGCTTCCGATTGGTCGTGGGTCGCCATGAGGGCGGTTGTCTTCATTTCTTTAAGGATCTGGTCGAGGTCGTTGATCAGGCCTTCCCTTGTGGGAGGATCAAGGGAGGAAAAAGGCTCGTCCAGAAAGATCACCTCCGGCCTGGTGGCGAAGGCCCGGGCAAGGCTGGCTCGCTGGGCCTCGCCGCCGGACAGTTTGCGGGCGGAGCGATGGGCGAGATGACTTATCCCGAATCGTTCCAGGTATTCCTCCACCAGAGGTTTCCTCTCCTTTTTGGATATCCCTCGGATTTTAAGACCCGATGCGACGTTATCGAAGACAGTCGTGTCGAACAGGAGGGGTTCCTGAAAGACCATGGCAATATGCCGGCGATAATCGATGACCGTCCTGTTGTCCCGAATGTTCCGACCATGGAATAAAAGACGTCCCCGTGCCGGTTTAAGCAGGCAGGACAAGGCCAGCAGGAGAGTCGATTTCCCCGTTCCGTTGGGGCCAATGAGGCTTAGGAACTCGCCGGCCTCGATGGCCAGCGCAGGCAGATCGATGACCGGTATGCCTCCCCGCTTGATCTGAATGTCCTGCATCTCCAGGATTACGGGGTTCATTCTTATCGTGGCCTTTCCCGTTGTTGAATCTGGGTGAGGACCAGATTGATAATATAGGCAAGCAGGAGAAGAATAATACTCAAGGCAATCGCTATGTCGAAATTGCCCCGGCTTGATTCCATCACTGTGGCGGTGGTCAGGACCCGGGAGTAACCCTTGATGTTGCCGCCGACCATGATGGATGCCCCGACTTCCGAAATGACACCGCCGAAACCGGCCATGACGGCGGCAAGCAGGGGCAGTTTGGCTTCCCGGATCAGAATCCAGATCATCTGGATACGGTTTGCCCCCAGAGCGAGGATCTGGAGCCGCAGATTCTGGGGAAGCTGTTGCATGGCGGCAAGCGATATCCCCGTGACAATCGGCGTGGCGATAATTGTCTGAGCGATAATAATGGCCGTCGGCGTGTACAGGATTTCCAGGAAGCCCAGAGGACCGTTTCGCCAGAGGAAAATGGTGACGAACAGGCCTACCACCACCGGCGGCAGGCCCATTCCCGTGTTGATCAGACTGACAAGAAACCTTCTTCCCGGGAACCGCGTCAGGGCGACCACTGTCCCTGTGGAAACCCCGATCAAAAGGCTGATCAGGGTGGCCGTTCCTGAAATCTTCAAAGAGAGCAGGGTAATCCCCAGCACCTCCGGATCGAGGGTCGTGATGAGAATGAAGGCCTGCTTGATTCCCTCTAAGATCAGATCCATTTATTTCCCCAGATTTTCTTCCTTCTTTCCCGCATCGGGGAAGAATAGGGGGGAACCATATTTATCGACGCCGAAGGAACCGATGATTTTTTGGGTTTGCTTGGAGACCATGAAATCGGAGAAGGCCTTCGCTCCGGGCGTATTCACTTTGGGCCATTTGGCGGCATTCACTTCGATGACGTGGTAGACGTTCAGAAGCAGGGGATCTCCTGCCAGAAGAATCTCAAGGCCCAGGTTTTTCTTCAAGGCCAGATAGGTTCCCCTGTCGGCCAATGTGTAGGCCTTTTTCTCGGAGGCGATGTTAAGGGTTTGTCCCATACCCAGACCGGTCTGCTGGTACCATTTCTGTCCTTCAGGGTTGATGCCCGCAGATTTCCAGATACCCTTCTCCTTGGCGTGGGTTCCTGAATTGTCGCCCCGGGACAGGAAAACGGTCGAGCCCAGGGAGATCTTCTTGAACCCCTCTTTGACCGATTTGGACTTTTTAACGGTATCCGGGTCACCCGGGGGGCCGACGACGATGAAATCATTGTGCATGACAAGGCGGCGATTGATGCCGCTTCCTTCGGCCATGAACTTCATCTCCGCTTCCGGTGAGTGCACCAGAAGAACATCCGCTTCGCCCTTCAGTCCCATGGCCATGGCCTGGCCGGACCCGACGGCGATGGTTTTAACGAAGTACCCCGTCTTCTTTTCAAAAATGGGGATCAGGACATCGAGCAAACCCGAATCCTGTGTGCTGGTCGTCGTTGCCAGAATGACATTCTTCTGTTTTACCGCAGCCGCGAAGACCGTGGAGACCGTTGCGACCAAGCTGATCGCGACGATAATCCCGATCAGATAAACGAAACGCTTCCGAATTTTCATGATGATCCTCCTGTTCAGTTTTTATTGGGCCGGGTTTTTCCGGGTTTTCTGCCATTCGATTGAATTGGGGAAAAACAGCGGCTCCCCGTAA
>Ga0302246_1002267_pt1 | contig 11785 bp, 12 predicted proteins | sample AAG_UR_Trp_MG_FD_193533 | JGI IMG/M metagenome (GOLD analysis project Ga0302246, IMG submission 193533) | Enriched activated sludge microbial communities from anaerobic digester in WTTP, New Holstein, Wisconsin, United States - AAG_UR_Trp | ecosystem: Engineered > Bioreactor > Anaerobic >...
CTCTGGAAAGAGCAGCACGCCAGGGGGTTCATGGTCGCCGGTGCCTACAGGGACGATCTCCTGGCGGATTTCCGGGAGGCGGTCGATAAGGCCATCACCCAGGGTACGACCCTGGAGGATTTTCGGAAAGATTTCGACCGGATCGTCTCCAGCCACGGCTGGGACTACAACGGCGGCCGCAACTGGCGCAGCCGGGTCATCTACGAGACCAACGTTCGCCAAGCCTACAATGCCGGACGGTGGAAACAGATGACGGACCCGGAGGTCATGCAGATCCTGCCGTACCTGCAGTACCGGCACGGCGATTCCCGCCGGCCCCGCCCGGAGCACCTAGCCTGGGACGGGATCACGCTTCCGGCATCGGACCCCTGGTGGGAAACGCATACCCCCATGAACGGATGGGGCTGCAAATGCCGGGTCTTCGCCGTCTCCGAGCGACGAATGGAAAAGGCCAGGGCAAAAGGCAAGGCACAGGCGCCGCCATCGCCGATCGACCCTAAGACGGGCGTGCCCGTCGGCATCGACAAAGGCTTTGACTACAACGTCGGCACGGCAGCCTTCGGCAGGAGCTGGGTCCGGGAAATGGGAGACATGAAAGAACTGGGGCCGTGGCGCAAAGAGCATTATCCGTTCCTGCCCAAAAAGTTGTCCGGAGAGAAACCGCCGGTTGCTCTGGACCCACGAACGGTTATCGGTGACACAGAGGCCCTGCGGGCGGCCGTCCCGGAAGGAATATATCAGGACAACATGGGGTGTCGCGTGAGCGTAACCCAGGCCGTGGCGGATCACATCATCGAGGATCGAAAAAGATGGGACGGCCGGGAACAATACCTGCCGTTGATCCCGGACATTCTGGAGAATCCCCAGGAAATCTGGGTGGGTTTCATGCAGTTCACGGACAGTGGACGGATTTATCTCCGGCGTCGGTATGTGAAGGCCTACGAGGTCGAAGGCGGGCGTGTGGTGGGCGTGCTGGCGGATACGGTGAATGAACAGTTGATCGCATTTGACATTATACGCAGCCATGATCCGACAGGGGGACGGTTGAGATCGGGGAGACTGATTTATCCGGAAGAGGAATAAGTGGCCGCCATGCCCCCGCACGGGCATGCGCCCTCCGCTGCCGGTTAAGGGTGCGGCCCCGACAGACAGATAAAGGAAAACTAACATGATTTCGGGGAAATGCAAGGAAAATTAAATGCCTGACATCACCATCAGAATCGAAGACCGCGAAGTGCAACGGGTCTTTCATACCCTGATCGAGCGGGGGAAGAACCTCCGGCCGTTCCTTAAGGCGATCGGGGAAACGGTGGTCCTGCAGACCGAGGAGCGGTTCGACAGCCAGGGACCGGCGCCGGACGGCACAGCCTGGCCGAAGCTCAAGGAATCGACGCGGCTGCAAAAGAAGCATTCAAAAATGTTGACGGAGTCGGGGGAACTGCGAGGCAGTATCCGTTACCAGCTTATCGGGAATGACACCGTCGCGATCGGTACGAACAAAGTCTATGGCGCCATCCACCAGCTGGGCGGAAAAACGGGAGCCCGAATGATCGTCCCGGTCAAGGGCAAGGCGCTTTACTGGCCCGGTGCCGCACATCCCGTCCGTGCCGTCCGGCATCCGGGATCGAACATTCCGGCGCGGCCCTACCTGGGGCTCAGCCGGGAGAACAGCGACGAAATCGTCGAAATGGCAAACCGTTATCTCATGAGGTGAGAAGATGATTGCATTCAAAGGATTTGACAACTGGATCCCGATTTTTCAGGGGGGAAAACAGATCGACAGTAGCGGCCGGGCGCACGACGGCGACGCCCTGATCGACCGGGCCGTATCCCAATTCAACGCCGCCAGGCACGAGCCGCCCATCTGCATCGGCCATCCCGAGCATGACGCCCCGGCCTATGGCTGGGTGGAGGGTTTGCAGAAGGTGAATGGAAAAGGCGGCAACCTGCTCCTGGCCAAATTCAGGCAGGTCGAACCGACTTTTGAGGGAATGGTGAAAGCGGGCCGGTTCAAAAAACGCTCGGCTGCCTTCTACCCGGACGGGTCGCTCCGCCATGTCGCCTTCCTGGGCGCGGCGCCCCCGGCAGTCAAGGGCCTGCCCGATATGTCGTTCACCGAGGACGCGTCCGCCGTCTTCGAGTTCGCCGAAAACAACTGGAAATGGGAACAGGTCGGCGACGTGATGCGGCGTCTGCGGGAATGGCTCATCGATAAGTTCGACCAGGACACGGCGGACCGTGTCGTCTCCCAGTGGGCGATCGACGATATAAAGGCGGCCCCGCAACCGGAGGCCGAGGAAATTCAATCAACATTATACACGGAAAAGGAGGATAACATGCCAGGATTGAAAGAGAAACTGACGGCCCTGTTCCAGGAGTTCATCGGCAAAATTCCCGATGAAGGATCGGCCGCCGGGGTGTCCGCCACGGGCGGAACGTTCACCGAGGCGGATCTGGCTGCGGCCAGAAAACAGGCCGCCGATGATGCCGCGAAAGCGGAGCGGGAAAAACTGACCGCGGAATTTGCCGAAAAAGACCGAGTGGCTTTATTAGCGGCCCGTAAAAGCGAGATCGCCGCCTGGTGCGACAAAATGATCGCCGAAGGCAAGCTGACGCCCGCAATGGTCAAATATGGCGTTCCCCAGTTCATGGAGGCCCTGGCCGAAAAAACAGGGGCGATCGAATTCGGCGAAGGCGACGGCAAGATCCAGGCGACCCTGTACGACCGGTTCAAGGGGCTCTTTGAAACGATCATGCCGAAGGTTGTCGAGTTCGATGAGATCGCCACGCGGGACAGGGATACGGGCGGACAGGGCCAGGCCGGAGCGAAGGTAGAGGCGCTGATCCAGGAGAAGATGAGGCACAACAAGACCCTCCCCTATGGGTTGGCCTTCGCCGAAGTGCAACGGGAGAATCCCGAGCTGTCCCGGGAATATCAGCAGGAAATCGGCGGTTAACCGTCGCCACAAAGAAAGGAGAAAAACATGTCTACAGAAAATAAAATACTGGACCTGACCTGGCCTGCGGCGGAGGACCTGTCGGGCGACCAGTATAAATTCATGGTACTCAATTCAAGCGGACAAGTACGACGTCCGGACAGCGCGTCCGAGGTGGCTATCGGCATCCTTCAGAACGCCCCCGGACAGGGGGAAGCGGCGGTTGTCAGGGTGATCGGCCAGTCGAAATTCGAGGGCAACGCCGCCCTGGGCATCGGCACCTTTATCGGTCCGGAGTATGTCTCGGCGACCGATGCCGGAAAAGGCCGGGATAATTCGGCCGCCCTTGCCTATGCCAGGGCGGTTGTCGTGGAGGCAACGGGGGCGGAGGACGATCTCGGAAGCTGCCTGCTGTTGGGCATGTGCCCTGCCATTACCGATGCGGTCCAGCGCGTTACGGCGGTGGCCTCGGTCAATACGGCCGGGAATGCGACCTATACGGCGGCGGACTTGGTGGGCGGCCTGATCCTTCGTGATCCGGCGGGCGGCGCCCGTTCAGATGTTACCCCTACGGCGGCACAGATCGTCGGTGCCGTGCCGGCGGCTATCGCAACCTCCAGCTTCGAGTTCACCGTCCGTAACACGGCGGATGCAGCGGAGACCATTACACTGACCGCCGGAGCCGGTGTAACCCTCTCGGGCACCATGACCATCGCCCAAAATAACAGCAAACGGTTCCTGGCCGTCATCACGAACGCGGGCAGCGGAACGGAGGCTGTCACCATTTACAGCCTCGGGACTGTCGTCCACTAAGCAGCCAAAATGAAAGGAGAATGAAGTCATGCCTCAAAACAACGTCAAAGAGTTGATGGTCACGGGTCCGCTGCAGAACGTATCCGTGGCATATAAAAATTCGGCGTATATCGGGGACCGGGTCTTCCGGATCCTCGATGGCGTGGATCCGAAAGCCAAAATCGCAATCTATTCCAAGGGTGCCTGGTTCCGTAACGATGCGGGGATACGCGGTCCGGGGTCCAGGGCGAAGCGGAGCGGCTACCCCATCGACTGGAAGAGCCTCGCCACGGAGGAATGGGCCTTTGCCTCGGAGGTAACCGACGAAGACCGCCGGTTTTCCAAGTCGCAGTTTGTGCCGCCTCTGAAACCCGACCAGGACGCCATCGAGTTTGCCTCGGACAAGATCGATATGTCGAAAGAGGTGCGGATTGCGGAGATGATCACCAAGGGAACCTGGGTTGACGGCAATGTCGGCGGAGAGGACGCGGAGGGCCTCTGGTCTCCTGCCGGGGCCACGAATACCTTCCTGGAGGACATCGCCAAAGGGACGCTGAAGATTCAGTCCAATTCCGGGGTCAAGCCGAATTGCCTGGTGATTGATTTTGCCACCTACTCGGCTCTCAAGGAATGTGCGGCCGTCCTGGACAAGATCAAATATACCCAGCGCGGCGTGCTGACCGCCGAACTGCTGGCGGCCATGCTCGACCTGGAGGAAGTGCTGGTAGGGGAAGCCATTGTCAATTCCGCCAAGGAAACAAAGGCCGGTACGGAATTCACCGCCCAGTACATCTGGGAAGTGAACAAGGGCAAGGGAATGGGCTTTCTGTTTCATCGTCCGAAGGCGCCCGGGCGCAAGGTACCCGCACCCGGTTATCAGGCCCGTGTTCACTACGAAAACGGGTTGCCCCGCAGGACCACGACGTGGCGGGAACCGGCGGAGCATCAGGACGTCTACGAAGTGGCAGAAGAGACGGACATCATGCTTGTCGACGCCGCCCTGGGTTATCTCTTCAAGGATACGTACTTAACCTAACCACGAAAACCCGGCCCCGTCCACCCGGAGGGGCCGGGAATAAAAGAGGAGAACGATCAATAATGTCATATTGCACCCTTGACGACCTTAAAAAACTCCTGCCGGAAGAAAAAATCATCCAGTTGACGGACGATGAGAACCGCAAGCCCGCTTCCATCAATCCGGCCGATCCTCTCCATGCCGCTATGATCGGACGCATCGACGAGGCCATCGCCACGGCGGATGCGGAAATCGACGGCTACTGCGCGGGTCGCTACAGCGTGCCGTTTTTCCCTGTACCTCCGGTCGTCAAGGGTCTTTCGATTGAAATTGCCGCCTACTATCTTTACAAACGGCGCACGGTGCCCGAAGTGATCGAAAAAGCCTATGACAAGGCCGTGGCACGGCTCAAGGACATTTCCCGTGGCGTTCTGACCCTGGGGGTTGCGCCGCCGCCTACGGCCACGGCCACCGGCGACGCGGTGGGGGTTAATTGCAGCGCGGAAGACCGGATCTTCACCAGAGAATCCATGAAGGGATTTTAAGACATGCTGGCGGATATCGAAGACAAGATTTCCGAACGCCTGAACCTGAAGCTCGCCGAGCCGAAACGGGTCGGCATCGACGAGGCCCATGCGGCGCTGTCCGTCCCCGCCATCGACGTGGTGGTCGGCGGTGGGGCTTTCGAGCGGATCGCCCAGAAATACAAGATCGCGCCGTCCGTCTACGTCATTGTGACATTTCAGAATCTGCGGGGGACGGAGGACCGCCGCCAGGGAATCTACCCGATTATCGAGGCAATCACCGCATGCCTGGTCGGCCAGAATCTGGGGCTGACGATTGACGGCCTTGTCCCGATCCGGATGGACAACATTACGAATCAGGAGGAGGCGGCGGACGGAAAAGTCGTCTTTCAGCTCGAATTCAAGACGAGCTTTGTCCTTGAGCGGATTACCGACGAGCAGATTGGCGACCTGCTGAAGATCGGCCTGAACTATTACCTGAAACCGGGTGACGACACGGCGGACGCGTCCGACCTGGTCTGCTTAACCTAGAGGAGGACAAACCATGAAAGTCACAGCGGTGCCGGGCACGCAATGCCCGATGGAGGATAAACCCAGGTCGTACATTACGGACAGCGCAGCAGTCGAGGTCCCCGATTCGGCCTATTACCTGCGGCTTCTCGCCGATGGATCGCTGGTCCTGGCACCGGACGCCGCGCAGAAAGCAAAGAAAGGGGAATAACCGATGGCCAGCAAAAACATCAGCTTCGACAGCATTCCGGCCTCGATACGCAAGCCGGGAAAATACTTTGAATTCAATACCAAACTTGCGGTCCGCACGCTTCCGAACAACAAGCAGCGGATGCTCATCGTCGGGCAGAGAACCAGCGCCGGAAGCGTGGCCCAGAATGTCCTGACCACGGTCTTTTCGGACAAGGAAGCGGAGACCTACTTCGGTCCCGGGTCCATGTGCCACCTGATGGCGCGGGCGGCGATCAAGGCCAACCCTTACCTTGACCTGACGGTCATCGCCCTGGACGATGCAGGGGCGGGCGTGGCGGCCACCGGCACGGTGACGATCGGCGGACCCGCGACGGGGACCGGCGTCCTGACCATGTACATTGGCGGGGCGAAGGTCGAAATCGCCATCGCCTCGGGAGACGCGGCCAACACGATCGCGGCGGCCCTCAAGGCGGCCATCGACCTCATGCCGGATCTGCCGGTAACGGCGACGGTGCTGAATGCCGTCGTGACGCTGACGGCCAAGAACAAGGGACTATGCGGCAACGATATCGGCCTGGGATACCTGATAACCAACGCACCCGGCGTCACCTGCACGATCGTGGCGATGGCCACGGGTGCGACCAACCCGACCCTGACGACCGCTCTGGCCGCGGCTTTCGCCTACCAGTACGACGTCATCGTCTTCCCGTACAACAACCAGACAGACCTGGCAACGCTCAAGACACACCTGGACAGCGTGTCCGGACCGATGGAACAACGTCCGGGCGTCGGCATTTTCGGCATGACGGCTGCCCTGGGCACGGTGACGACCCTCACCGGCCAGGTAAACTCGGGTCGCATCCTCTGCGCCTACCTGCGCTACACGGCAGCCACGCTCCGCAAGTCTCAGCCTTACGAGATCGCGGCTGCGATGGGGGGCGTCATGTGTTTCGAGGAGGATCCCGCACGCCCGCTCAACACACTGGATCTGACAGACATCGCCCCGGCGGCGATTAATGACCGGTTCAGCCGCACGGAGCAGGAAAACCTCCTGTACAACGGCACGACGCCCCTGGAAATCGGTCCCGGCGAAATCGTGCAGATCGTCCGCGCCGTCACGACCTACACCAAAGACCCCCAGGGGATCACCGATATATCGCTTTTGGATGTGACGACGATCCGGACCTTGGACTACGTTCGCAAGGCGTGCCGCGAGCGTGTGGCGCTCCGCTTCCCCAGGGAAAAGCTCTCCAGCAAGACGCCCCCGAAGGTCAAAAGCGAGCTGCTGGATGTGTTGCTGAAGCTCCAGGATCTGGAGATTGTCGAAGAGGTTGAGGCCAATAAGGACGGCCTGATTGTCGAGCGGGACCTGCAGGACCCGAACCGCCTCGACGCAAAAATACCCTGTGACGTCGTCAACGGCTTGCACGTCTTCGCGGGCCGCATCGACCTGATGCTGTAACGAGCCGTAACGAAAGGAGAAAAACAACATGGATGAATATGTCGAACTGGTTACCCTGGAGGTCAATGGACAGGAAATCACGGACTTCAATAAGGTTACGGAGAAAGAATATGAAATCCGGCGGCAGGTCAATCTCATGAACAAAACCGGCTTCACGAAAGTTGCGGTCCGCTATGGCTGCACAGTGGAATACGTGATTCCCAAGAACACCGCGGAATTCGATTTTGACAGCGTCGAGAACGGTACCCTGACCATCGACCGCGGCAACGGCAAGCGGGTCACCTATACCGGTGTCTGCACATTAAAAGTAGGCGATGTCGCCTACGGCGAGAAGGAAGCGACCCGCACCATTGAACTCGGTGCAGATAAGAGGACTTAGACATGATCAGCGAAAAATGCACCCTCCCCATCGGGGTGGAATACGATGGGCAACGGCACCGGGACCTGGAGATCCGGCCACGCCTGGTGCGGGATCTGATCGACGGTGCGGTCAACGAGCGCGCAAAGTCTGACGGTCGATACTACGAACTCTGTCAATACGCCTGCCAGATCGTGTCCCTGGGCGACATCCCCAAGGATCAGATCACAGGGGAGCTGCTCCTCGACATGTACGACGAGGATTTCGACGCGCTGACGGAGGCAGCAAACCGGGTCCGCAATAGGACCCGCGACTTTCGCGGCCAGGTGGAAGGATCTCAGGCCCCCGATTCTGGCGCTCCTGAAACTGGGGTTCCGGCTGTCTGACATTCTGGCCATGCCGGAAGATGAAATGATGGAATGGATTAAAAGTTATAACGAGCTAATCCGTCCGCCTCAGAAAACGAAGACTTACGTGGTTCGGAAAAAGGCCGAGACTTGACATGAAAAACGTCATCGAATTGATCCTGACAGGGAATTCCTCCCGCCTCCTGAACGCCCTGGGCTCCGGCGAACGCGGTTTAAAGCGCTTCGGCAGCACGGCCCGGCAGGAGTTCGACCGGCTCCGCAACGCCGCGAGTTCCCTGGAGGGCCGCTTTGCCTCCCTGGGTCTCGGCATCGGCGCGGCCGCATTGATCAAGCAGTCGGCCCAGTTGGATAAAAGCCTTATCCAGATCGGCCAGACGGCGGGGGTAGACCGTGTAAAGGTGAAAGGGCTGCGGAAGGAACTGTTCCGCATGTCCGGGGAATCCGGTCAGAGTGTCGATGCGCTCCAGCAGGGGTTCAACAATGCCGTTCAGGCAGGTCTGAATTTCAAGGAAGCCCTGCCGGTTATCGATGCGACCAATAAGGCAATGGCGGTCACGGGAGCGGGCGCTGACCAACTGACTTCGGGACTTACCGTGGCGGCGACGGCATTCCAGTTCGATCTGGCGAAGCCCGGACTGGCCCTGGATCTTTTGGATAAAATGACCGTGGCCGGGCGCCTGGGTAATGCAGAACTGCAAAACCTCTCCGATATCTTTGCCAGGGTCGGCGTCAATGCCTCGCGTTCCGGAATGGGATTCAGCCAGACACTGTCCTTTATAGAGGGCCTGTCACTTATCGAAAAACAGCCGGAACGTCTGGCAACGTTGGCTGACTCCACTCTGCGGCTGTTCACGAACCTGCAGTACATGCGGACGGCACAGGAGACTACGGGGGTTAAATTCTTCGATGAAAAAGGGGCTCGCCGTAATCCTCTGGCGATCCTGGGAGACCTGAAGAAAAAGTACGATGCCTTAAAAACGGACGAGCAGCGCGAAATCTTCATGGGAAAAGCCTTAAAAGGGGCGGATATCGACACAGTCAAGGGTATTCAAACCCTTCTGAGAGGAGATACCCTCGACAAGATCGGGACGGAATTCTTTCGGAAAATCGAACAGTCAGGCGGAATCATAGAGCGTGACATGAACGAGGCCACACGAAACATGCTCGACCAGGCAGGACGGCTACGCACCAAGATGCGCCAGGCGGCGGAAGATTTTGTCAAACCGCTGAATGAGGGCATTACGGGTGCAATCAAGAAACTCCTGGACCCAAAAAAAAAAGACGGTTGGGAGCTGTCTGGCGGTCAGGTTGCCGCGGGTGGGGCTGCTGCTTTGGGAGCAGGATACCTCGCTTACCGTCTCGGTGGTAAAGCGATCAAAAACGTTCTGGGCAAGTTGGGCGGGACCGCCGCCGGGATCGCCGAGGGCAAGGCCATTGAAGCCGCGACCGGCGTGACTCCCGTCTTTGTAACCAACTGGCCCGGGCAACTTCCCGGTGGCGGCGCTCTCGGTCCAGCGGCGGATCTGGCCGGAAAAGGCGGGACGCTCAGAAAACTGCTCACGTCGGCACCGATGCTCCTGGGCGGCAAGCTGGCCCTGGCGGGCGGCGCGGGGTTTGCCGCCGGAACCGGAATCAACATGATGATGGGCGGATTGTCCGGCTGGGCGACCAACGGCAAGTACAAGGGCGACGGCTGGCTGGGGGATATGCTCTATGACCTGCTGCATAAAGAGGAAAAAACCGAGGTCAAACCCACTATCAACGTCTCGTTAAACGTGGACCAGAACGGGCGCATGATGGCCAAAACGGACAACATGAACACCCAGGTCAACCTCAAGCGGGGTAAATTCTGATGGCCGCCGAACAGAAGGAGCGCTACGAAGCGCGCCTGGACAGCTTCAGCCTGGAGATGGAGACCATCGATGACGCCATCGAAAAGGCGATCGCCAGGCACGAATTCCCGTACCGGGACGGAGCCCTCCTGGAGGACATGGGCCAGCGGGCCCGCATCATCCGCATCCGCTGCTACTGGTACGAGGAGACCTACGAGACCCACAAGGAATTTGTCAAGCACCTGGCCAGGCGGGAACGCTTTGAGCTGCTCCACCCGAAATACGGTCTGCTCAAGGGCTCCGTCGAATCCGTGGCCATCCGCCATGACGACCGTCTCCGGACGGCGGAAGTCGATTTATCGTTTGTCGAGGGCCTGATCGATTCCGCCGAGCCCGAACGTCGCCCCGATGTGCTGAAGTCAACCGAATCCGGTTTTGTCATGGGCCAGGCGGAGCTAGTCACGGAGATCAACCAGGATATCGTCAACCTGCTGGGGACGGAGGGCAACGACATCGCCGCCGCCGAGATCGATCCGACAGAGTTGATTGCCTATCAGATCAAGGGCCTTACGCAGAGGGGGCGCGACTACATCAAGGCGGTGGACGCCTACGTCGCCGAATTGGGCGGAACCCTCAATACGGTCGGCAACCCCGTCGGGTCGCTGCTCGACCTGATCCAGTACCCGTCAACTGTCGGCGGCCATCTGGCCGGCAGCCTGGCCCGGACCCTTGAACGCTATACGGTGCTGTACGATTCCCTGCGTAGCGCGCCCCGCCGGTATCTGTCGCAGTTGAGGAATGGCCTGGGGGCGCTGGGATTGACACATCCTCATTTTACCAAACACACCCAAATCGCCGCCGTCCAGCGCCGGTCGCTGGAAACCGCGGCGCTCTATCAGGACGATGAATCCCTGAGGGAGCAGCTCAAGCAGCGCGAGACGGCACAAAGCTTTGACGCCCTGGGGCGTTATATCGGCACGGAGTCCCCCTGGGAGCCAATCATGACTATTGACGACATCGAGGCTACCCTGGCGGAGATCCGAACGGACATCCAGACGGCGGTGTCTTCCGCGCGCGGCATGACCTCCCTCAAAACGATGGCGGAAACCCTGCTTGAGTACGTGTCCCAGGTCAAGCTGGAGCGCGATAAAATCATTACCGTCGAGACGCCCGGCGAAATGCCCCTACACCTGATCTGCCTGCGCTACGGGCTCCCTTACGCTTATGCGGAGCGCATCTACAGCATCAATGCCATCAAACATCCCAGTTTCATCCCGCCGGGGGAGGTCCGCATCTATGCCCGATAAAATCTCCCTCCGCATCGACAATCGCAGCATCGAGCGTTTTGAGAGCTACAGCATCGAAAGCGATCTTTACACCGCCGATGACGCCTTTTCCCTGGAGATGTCCAACCCTGAAATCGACGCGAAAACAGGCGCCCGCTGCGAGCTGTACGTCAACGATCGGCTGGAGTTGACGGGCCTGATCGACCGTGTGGAACGCAGCGGCGACAAGTCAGGAACCCGCCTCAGCGTATCCGGGCGCGACCTCATGGGGCTCCTGGTCGATTCCTGCTGCGAGGAATTCATTACCCTCAAGGGGATAACGGTCAAAGCCCTGGCACAGCGTCTGCTCAGAACCGTGCCCTATATCAACCGCCAAAAGATCGTATATCAGGACACGTTCGCCGGTGGGGTATCCGGATCGACGGCGGCTCTCCTTGACGCGCCCCACGAGTTCACCCAGATCGAACCTGGCATGACGATATTCGAGGCCCTCAAACAGTACGCATCCTC
>Ga0302246_1002278_pt1 | contig 11733 bp, 6 predicted proteins | sample AAG_UR_Trp_MG_FD_193533 | JGI IMG/M metagenome (GOLD analysis project Ga0302246, IMG submission 193533) | Enriched activated sludge microbial communities from anaerobic digester in WTTP, New Holstein, Wisconsin, United States - AAG_UR_Trp | ecosystem: Engineered > Bioreactor > Anaerobic >...
ATACATCGACATTTCTGACCAAAAAAATCGCCCTGAATATACCCATTGTCAGTGCCGCCATGGATACCGTTACGGAATCACGGACCGCAATATGTCTGGCCCAGGAGGGCGGTATCGGCATTATTCATCGGAACATGAGTATCGACCGGCAAGTGCTGGAAGTCGATAAAGTCAAAAAATCCGAGAGCGGCATGATCATCTCTCCCATTACCATTGAACCGGACCAGAAGGTCAGTGAAGCCCTGGACCTGATGAACCGTTATCGGATTTCCGGTGTACCCGTTGTCAAAAAAAAGCGCTTGGTAGGGATTTTAACAAACAGAGATCTTCGTTTTGAAACAAACCTGGAACAGCCCGTATCCAATGTGATGACAAAGGAAAATCTGGTGACGGTTTCAACGAACATTTCCCTGGAAGAATCCAAGCGTCTCTTACATCAGCACCGGATCGAAAAGCTCCTGGTAGTGGATGATGATTTTAATCTCAAGGGCCTCATTACCATTAAAGATATTGAAAAAATAAAAAAATTCCCCTTGGCCTGCAAAGATACCCTCGGTCGATTGCGGGTCGGCGCCGCGGTGGGTATTCTTGACCGTGAGGAGAGAGTATCCGCTTTGCTGGCAGCCGGTGCGGATGTAATTGTGATCGATACGTCCCACGGTCACTCTTCAGCGGTCTTGGACGCCATCCGGGACACGAAGAAAAATTTTCCCCAATGCGAATTGATCGCCGGTAACATCGCGACATCCGTAGGGGCAAAGGCTCTGATCGAAGCGGGAGTCGACGCCATCAAAGTGGGGGTCGGTCCCGGATCCATCTGCACGACAAGAATCATTGCCGGAGTTGGTGTCCCGCAAATCACGGCTATAACGGATGCCTGCAAAATAGCTCGTCAACATGAAATTCCTCTTATTGCCGACGGCGGAATCAAATATTCGGGAGACATCGTTAAGGCATTGGCCGCAGGCGCTCACGCCGTCATGATCGGGAGCCTTTTCGCCGGGACGGAGGAAAGTCCGGGTGAAACAATCCTGTACCAGGGCCGCAGCTATAAGGTGTACCGAGGCATGGGTTCTCTTGAGGCGATGAAGCTGGGAAGCCAGGACCGGTATTATCAGGATGATATTGAAAGTACAATCAAATTGGTACCCGAAGGAATTGAGGGGAGGGTACCTTTTCGCGGTTCATTATCCGCCAGTATTTTTCAGCTTATCGGAGGGTTGAAAGCCGGCATGGGCTATGTCGGATGTAAACTGATCCAAGATTTAAGAAGCAAGGGAAAATTCGTCCGCATCACCTCCGCCGGGTTGCGGGAAAGTCACGTGCACGATGTCATCATCACGAAAGAGGCTCCGAATTATTGGATGGATTAACTGAGTAGTCTAATCGATCCGGTATTCTCGAGATATAATAATGTCCGCGAATAATTTTGTTCACCTGCATGTCCATACCCAGTACAGTCTTTTAGACGGTGCCATCCGCATCAGCGATTTGTTTGCGAAAGCCAAAGAATACGGCATGTCGGCCATCGCGATTACGGACCACGGTAACATGCACGGTGCAATCGATTTTTATCAGCAGGCTCAGAAAAGCGGTATCAAACCCATCATCGGTTGCGAACTCTACGTTGCCCCCCAAAGTAGACATGAAAAAACAGCCGGTTACAGCGGAGACAATGCCAACCATTTGGTTGTGCTGGCCACGAATCTAACGGGTTATCAGAACCTCATCAAACTAACCAGTATCGGATATTTAGAGGGATTCTATTATCGTCCCCGTATTGACAAGGAAGTTCTGCGTCAAAACCATGAAGGTTTGATCGGCCTGAGCGCTTGTTTACATGGTGAAATCTCGAGTAAACTCCTTAAGGGACGAAGACAGGAGGCGGAAGATGCGGCGAAGCAATACCGGAACATCTTCGGACCGGAGAATTTCTATATCGAAATCATGGAAAACGGTTTGGCGGAGCAGGAAGTTGTCAACCGCCAACTGATTGAAATCGGCAGAAAACTAAATATTAACCTTGTCGCCACCAACGATTGTCATTATCTGACGAAAGAAAATGCGGAAGCGCACGAAATTCTCCTGTGTATTCAGACCGGTAAAACGATCACTGACAGTGACCGTATGAAATTCAGTACGAACCAGTTGTATCTGAAATCCCCTGAAGAAATGGCGCAAATTTTCGATAAATTACCGGATGCCATTGATAATACTGGCATAATTGCGGAACGTTGTAACGTTACACTGGAACTTGGAAAATTTTTTTTGCCCAACTTCGAAATCAAAGATTCGGATGAGACTCTCGACGAACGGCTGACCAAAGAGGCTGAAAGGGGTCTGGTCAATTTGTTTCCGCTCATTTTGATGCAGGCAAAGGACGAATCGGAACATGATGCATTGCGCTCGCAGTATCAGGAAAGACTCTATCATGAATTAAACATCATCAAAAACATGGGGTTTGCGGGGTATTTCCTGATCGTCTCGGACTTTGTCCGCTATGCCAAAGAACATGACATCCCGGTCGGGCCGGGGCGGGGGTCTGCCGCCGGCAGTCTTGTCGCTTATGCCCTAGAGATTACAAATATTGATCCCATCAAGTACTGTTTGTTTTTTGAGCGTTTTCTGAATCCGGACCGCATCAGCATGCCCGATATCGATATCGATTTCTGTCCCGAAGGCCGAGACGATATTATCCGTTACGTTAAAAATAAATATGGTTCCGATAAAGTCGCTCAGATCATCACCTTCGGAAAAATGCAGGCCAGGGCCGTCATCCGCGATGTCGGCAGAGTCATCGGCATGCCTTATGGAGAAGTCGACCGCATCGCGAAACTCATTCCCGAAGTCTTAAACATGACGCTGGAGGGTGCTTTGAAGTCGGAGCCGCGCTTGGCGGAGGCGATAAATAAATCTCCGGAGATCAGGCGGTTAATTGATTTGGCCAAGGCTCTGGAAGGTTTGAACCGCCATGCGTCGACACACGCAGCGGGTGTGGTCGTTTCCGACGTGCCTTTGGTGGAAAGGGTCCCTCTCTATAAGAATCCCAAGGACAATGAAGATATCGTTACCCAGTTTTCGATGAATGACCTGCAAGCGGTTGGCTTAACTAAATTCGATTTTCTGGGCTTAAAAACTCTAACTGTCATCAATAATGTGATCCAGGCGATCAAGGAGGATTTTCAGACCGTTCTTGATGTCAATTCCCTGTCTCTGGACGATCCATTGACCTACCATTTATTGGGAAAAGGCGATACCGACGGTATCTTCCAACTGGAAAGTTCGGGCATGAAGGACATCCTGGTGAGCATCAAACCGGATTGCATTGAGGACGTCATTGCCTTAATAGCCTTATATCGTCCGGGACCCATGAGCATGGTTCCCGATTTTATCTCCCGGAAACAAGGCAAAACCAAGATTTCGTACGAAATACCTCATTTAAAAGACATTCTCAAGGAGACCTACGGCGTCATCCTGTATCAGGAACAGGTCATGCAGATTGCCGTAAATGTCGGCGGCTATACCATGTCGGAAGCGGACACGCTGCGCAAGGTGATGAGCAAGAAACGAATCGCTGATATGGAAAAAGAGAAACCTAGATTCCTGGCCGGGGCTGTCCAGAAGAATATTCCCGAGGCCAAGGCGAAAAAGATCTGGGAAAAGATGGAAACCTTTGCCGAATATGGTTTTAATAAATCTCACAGCACGGCCTACGCCATGCTGTCCTATCAAACCGCATACTTGAAAGCGCATTACCCCGCCTATTTCATGGCCGCCCTGCTGACCAGTGAAAAAGACAACCGGGATAAAATCATTAAATACATAAACGATTGTAAAGAAATGGGCATCAGTGTTCTCCCGCCAGATGTGAATCAGTCAAGGAAGATATTCCGGGCCAAGGATAAAAATATTCGCTTTGGTCTGGCTGCGGTCAAGAATGTGGGGGAGGGGGCTATCGAATCGATTATCGAAGCCCGGAATGCACAGGGAGAATTTAAATCATTCAAGGATTTTTGCTGCCGGATTGATACAAGAAAGGTCAACAAACGCGTCATTGAAAGTCTCATAAAATGCGGCAGTTTTGATTCGATTGAGGGAAACCGCATTCAGCTCTTGTCGATTTACGAAGATATTTTGGGTGAATCGCAAAAAAGAAACAAAGACATATCCAACGGTCAGGCCAGTTTGTTTGATTTTATAGGCGGGGCACTGATTCCCGATCTGGGTGGGGAAGCAGTTAATGATGATATTGATACGGTCCGCGATTCCCCAAAAAGTTTAAATGGTGAAGAGGATCAGCAAGTTCTTCTTGCCTATGAGAAGGAAACGTTGGGTTTTTACGTTACAGGACATCCTCTGGCTAAATACCTCGCAGACTTGACAAATCACAGCAGTCATATTTCCTTTTCTTCGGATCTGGGCACAATCAAGGATAAAAGGGATCTCCTGATTTCCGGCATTGTCGTCAATATCAAGGAAATGAAAACAAAGAAAAAAGACACCATGGCCTATGTTCAGATGGAAGACATGAAGGGCACATTTACCGCGATCTGTTTTTCTGATTCCTATATGAAATCATACAGCCTTGTACATAGTGATAAACCTTTAATCATAAAGGGATACGCCGATTTCCAAGATGAAGAAATCAAGGTGATTGCAAACGAAATTTTTAATCTGGATGACTTTTTAAGAGGTTACACAAAAGACAGCACGATACATATTTATCTTCGACAGGAATCTCATAACAGTCGAGACATAAATATGTTGAAAGATATACTCTTTGCTTATCCTGGTTCCCATGAGGCCTTTCTTCATTTGTTGAATCATGAAACGGATACGGTCATTTTTCTTGGCGGAAAATATAGGATTTGCCAAGAATTGCAAACTGATATTAACCGTATGAATACAGATGTATATGTTAAATATATCAATTAATGGATGAAGTTAGGACATATCGCAATAAAATCTCGACAGGTCATCTAAAATGTTATGAGGTAAAGGTTCGCGAAACTGATTTATTGGTCTGTACGGATACAAATATATACGGTCTTACATTAGATATAGTTCTTAAATACAGGAATTATCTGGAGAACTACATAATAGAAAATCCTGACTTTCTAACTTCTCTGGTGCCGATAGCCTGCGATATTCTTGCCCCCGCCATCGTTAAAGATATGGTTACGGAAACACGAAAGGTCGGAGTTGGGCCGATGGCCTCGATTGCAGGCGCCATTTCACAGTATGTCGGTTCTCAACTCCTTGAGTATAGTAATAATGTGATCGTTGAGAACGGGGGGGACAATTATATTAAAACAGATCACGATGCCCACATTTCTATCTATGCCGGATCATCGCCTCTGAGCGAGAAAATTATTCTGAAACTATGCTCGAGTCAAATGCCTGCCGGTATCTGCACATCCTCAGGAACGATTGGTCATTCGTTAAGTTTTGGCAGAGCGGACGCGGTTTGCGTTTTATCGGATTCGGCTGTACTGGCAGATGCTGCGGCAACGGCGATTTGCAATCGGGTTGAAAACAAAAAGGACATTCAAAAAGCACTGGACTGGGGAATGGCCGTTGAAGGAGTACGCGGCGTAATCATTATTGTCGATGAGACGATAGGCCTTTTGGGCGATTTTGAACTTATTAGTTAACATAATATATCTTATGGGACACAATGAATTACAATCCAGTCTCAGCCAATTCTTTTATAAGTTTTATCTGTTGATCATTTAGTTTCTTGGGAACGTTAATACTGATTTTAACGTATTGATCGCCCGCAGGTGAATTTTTTGTGGCGGGCACGCCGAAACCCTTTAAGCGAATTTTCGTATTTCCTTGCGTACCCGCCGGCACTTTTATTCTCTTGAGCGAACCATCAACAGTTGGAATATCGACGGCGGTTCCCAGCACTGCCTGGGTAAAGTTGATGGACTTTTCGATGTAAATGTCGTTGCCGTCTCGGGCGAAGATGGGATGAGGCAGGATTGAAATTTCCAGGTACAAATCTCCGGCAGGACCGCCACTGAGCCCGGGTGTCCCTTTGCCCATCAGCCTGAGCTTCTTTCCGGAATTGATGCCTTTTGGAATTTTTACATTTACTTCCTCTAGACGTTCCTGTTTCTGAAGGGCTATCTTTTTTTCCACGCCGAAAACGGATTCCTCAAGTGTGATGGAGATATTGTAGTACAGATCTTCTCCCTTTTGCGGCATGCGATTGTAGCTACGTTGACCGGCTCCGAAAAACGAGCTGAAAGGATCTCCCTGGGGTTGTGAATAGGCCTGTCTTCTTTGGCCCGCCCCGCCGAAACCAAATCCCAAATCCCTTAAAATTTCATTAAGATCAAAATCTCTGAAAATATCTTCCTGGGAGAATCGCTGCTTGAATGAATCGGTAGAGCCAAATTGATCGTATTCTTTTCTTTTGGTCGTATCGCTCAATACGGCGTACGCTTCATTGATTTTCTTGAATTTTTCTTCCGCTTCTTTATTGCCGGGGTTCTTGTCCGGATGGAGTTTCAAGGCAAGCTTTCGATAGGCTTTTTTGATTTCCTCAGCCGTGGCAGCTTTGCCGATACCTAAAATGTTATAATAATCTTCCGCCATTCGTACTCCTTAATTTATTTTTAAGTTATCCCGGTCCTGATTCAGGTTATATAATAAAATAGTCTTTTTAATAAATAACAACAAACGTTAAAATGTCAATAAGCTGGCAAAAAAAGACTCTACAAAGAGGAATGTACAATATAGCTTGTAATTATCGTGGCATAATAAGGCATCTTCAAGTATTATATCATATATTTTGTAGTTAATTGAATCATTAACCAATTGTCAAATCAGTCATGTTGATGTAGACAGTCCGACAGGCTAGGCTTGATCGTCTCGAACGAAGAAAGGAAAACCATTATGGCGCAGAATCACCCCCCCTCCCCTTCTGATTTCATCAGAGAGATAATCGATAAGGATTTGGCGGACGGAAAGAATAAGGGACGTATTGCGACACGATTTCCACCCGAACCCAACGGCTATCCACACATTGGCCACGCCAAATCCGTCTGCCTGAATTTCGGCATAGCTCGGCAATATGGGGGAACCTGCAACCTGCGCATGGATGACACCGATCCATCCGGTGAGGACATGGAATATGTCGAATCGATCATTAAGGATGTCAGATGGTTGGGATTTGACTGGGAGGATCGTCTTTATTTTGCTTCCGATTATTATGAACAGATCTATGAATATGCCGTGCGGATGATCAAGGCCGGAAAGGCATATGTCTGTGATTTAACGGCGGAAGAGATGCGACAATATCGTGGTTCACTGACGCATCAGGGTAAAGAAAGTCCCTATAGAACTCGCTCCGTCGAAGAAAACCTGACCCTGTTCAAAAAGATGAGGGACGGGGAATTCGAGGAAGGAACGCATGTACTGCGCGCCAAAATTGATATGGCTTCGAAAAATATCACCATGCGCGATCCCGTCATGTATCGAATCAAAAAGGAAGGGCATTACAGAACGGGCGACAAATGGTGCATTTATCCCATGTACGACTTTGCCCATTGTCTTTCCGATTATATTGAAAAGATCACCCATTCCATCTGCACCCTCGAATTCGAGAACAACCGGCCCCTTTACGACTGGTTCCTGGAACAGTTAGTAGAAGGCGACCGCCCCAGGCAGATCGAATTTGCACGCTTGAATTTGACCTATACGGTCTTAAGTAAAAGGAAACTGATTGAACTCGTCGAACAGGGCCTGGTATCCGGATGGGATGATCCAAGAATGCCGACCCTTTCGGGGATGCGCAGACGCGGATTTACACCGGCCGCCATTCGCGATTTCTGCGAGCGGATCGGTGTGGCAAAAAACAACAGCATGATCGATGTGGCGCTCCTGGAAAACTGCGTCCGGGAAGATTTAAACGAAAAAGCGCCGCGCGTCATGGCCGTTATGCGCCCTCTGCGTGTGGAAATCGATAACTATCCCGCGGACCGGACGGAGGAATTCGACTGCCCCTTCCATCCCAAAAACCTGGACATGGGTTCGCGGAAAGTGCCCTTTGGCCGGGTCCTGTACATCGAACAGGATGATTTCATGGAAATTCCGCCCAAAAAGTTTTTCAGGCTTAGTGAAGGTAAGGAAGTACGCCTGCGTTACGGCTATTTCATCAAATGCGTCGGCATCGAGAAAAATCCGGCAACCGGCGCCGTGAAAACGGTTCATTGCACCTTTGATCCCGAAACAAGAAGCGGTTTTGCTCCGGACGGCCGCAAGGTCGATGCAACCATCCACTGGGTTTCGGCGGCCCATGCGGTTCCCTGCGAAGTCAGGCTGTATGACCGCCTCTTTTGTGTGCCCGATCCCTTGGCGGAAGACGCCGAATACAAAACCTTTCTGAATCCAAATTCCCTGGAAGTTGTGACGACGTGTATGATCGAACCCAGCCTGCGCAAAGTCGAAGCGGGAAAGCACTTTCAATTTGAACGGCTGGGGTATTTTATCGCCGATGCCGTCGATTCATCAAAAAATTCCATTGTCTTCAACAGGACGGTCACACTCCGAGATTCGTGGAGTAAAAATACGGCAAAAAAATAACTTATATGTCGATCGGTTACGAAAAAAAGGATTGGCTTCATGCGAAACCAATCCTTTTTTAAATTGGCTGGGGGAAAGGGATTCGAACCCCTATTCACGGAGTCAGAGTCCGTTGTCCTACCATTGAACGATCCCCCAATTATCCGAGCTTAAAAGGCAAATCATCTGACGCGATACTTTTCAAAACGGATCTTTTATTACCACTAAGCGTTTCCATTCGCAACAAAAAAATGGTTCTTCCGGGTTTGTTGTGCATAGCTTCAGGTAATTTTTGGTTCTTTAATAAATGAGGTTATGACTTTGAGCATCAGATATTCCTGATCTTTAATGCCATAGGCTCTGCGCTGGATAACGCGGATTTTATTATTCAAGCCCTCCATGAAACCGAGGGATACTTTATGATCGGGATGACAGTAACTGACGATCCCATCCCCGTGTCGCTCGATCATGGCCGCAAATTTTTCGTAGGGGTCAAGCCGCTGCCAACGCAACTGTGATGTCCAACTTTCAAAGAACTTTCGGGCTTCTGTTGGATGACGATAATCCCAGAGCTGCCCGAAGGATTCTTTCAGCATATAGGCCATATTGAGCCTCTTGTTTGCCTTGAGAAGCATTTCCAAAGCTTCCAGGCCTTCGATATCTAAGTTGGCTTTATGGGACAGCAGCGTATAGCGCTGACCCTTGATAAATTTACGTTCTTTCTCATTGACACGTTTGTATTCGCTGCGCCTGACTTTATCCAGAGCGTCTGCCAGATGTTTCATGATGTGGAACTTCTCATAGACGATCTGTGTCCGGGGAGCATTTTTAAGGGTTGCCTTGCGAAACGGCTTCCACATGTCCATAACCGCGAGCTCTATTGTTTTGCAACGATCCGCCCCCATGGCATCGAAGAAGCGCTGTAAATCCTCTTCTCTCCGGCCTTGCCCCCCCAGCCAGATCGGTCGCTTCTGATCAAGATCGGCGACCACAATGGCATAGGTATGTCCCTTGCGGATGGATATTTCATCCATGCCGATGCTGCGAAGCGCTGCAGCGGGAGGATTCTGTTCCAGCAGACGACGCATGTAGCACTTCTCCATGCGACACACCTGATCCCAACTCAGATTATTAAGCTCGGCAACCCGTTTGATGCTCATCTCGCGACAGAGCTGACCGATCCGGTCTTCAAACCTTTGTGTGAATCGGGCCGACCCGGCCAACATGGAGAGTGTCTCGCGCTTCACGGCTTGACAATGCGGGCAGGAAACTCGCCGGTATTCGAATTCAAGGTAAATACGGGTTGATCCGGCATTGAGGTCTCGTACCAAGTGTGTGCGTCGATCCCTGAAACCGGATAACTGCTTGCCGCATCCTGAACAGACTGTTTTTTTTGACGGCGCTCCAGGGTCACAATATACCCCCCAGGATCTTCCGGATAAGGCTTGAGGGTGGCGCGAGCGCGAAAACCGGGAAAACTGTATAAGTCTCGAAAGGATTTTTTCGTTTTCATGATCCTTCCCTATCCGAGTTCTGAAAACGTGTCAATTTTCAAAGAGCAGTTACCATGTACTAACGATTACTTATAGATGTTTTGCTGTACTAAAAAGTCGAAAGAACCAAAAAAAATAAAGCCATTTTGCACAAAAAGATCGATTGAGGATAGTTCCGCTATGACATGGACTACATCTATACATAAGGGCATGTGTCGGAAAATCCGGAAAGCACGATCCCCTGCCCTCTTCCGTTTCGAAGAAATCAGACGCCGGCCTTTTTAAAGGCATTGTTCACGATCGCCACGGCTTCTTCCTCAATCTGTTTGCGGTGGTTTTCTCCCAAAAAACTTTCCGCATAAATTTTATAAATATCTTCGGTTCCGGAAGGGCGAGCGGCAAACCATCCGTTTTCTGTCACGACTTTCAAGCCCCCGATATCGACATCATTGCCGGGCGCCCTGTTCAGGACAGACATAATCTTTTCTCCCGCCATCTCTTTTACTTCGATCATCTGCGGCGTGAGTTTCCCCATGATTTCCCTCTGCTCCGGGGTGGCGGATGCGTCAATGCGGTTGTATGAGGGTCTCCCAAACCGGTCCGTCAGATTCTGATAGATCGTCGCCGGGTCTTTCCCTGTCCTGGCCATGATTTCACAGGCCAGCAGATCCATAATAATGCCATCCTTGTCGGTGGACCAGACTGTGCCGTCTTTACGCAGGAAGGAAGCCCCAGCGCTTTCCTCGCCGCCGAAACCACAGGTACCGTTAAGGAGACCCTCGACAAACCACTTGAACCCAACCGGCACCTCCCAAAGATGGTGGCCGAGATTCGCTGCAACGCGGTCGATCATGGATGTCGAAACCAGGGTTTTACCGACCGCGGCATTTTTATTCCAACTCGGCCGATTCTTAAAAAGATAATGAATAGCCACGACAAGGTAATGATTCGGATTCATGAGCCCCCCGCTACGCGTAACAATACCGTGGCGGTCCACGTCCGTATCGTTTCCGCAGGCAATATCGAAGCGATCTTTCATCCCGATCAAGCTTTGCATGGCATAAGGCGAAGAGCAGTCCATGCGTATTTTTCCGTCCTTGTCCAGCGTCATGAAGGAGAACGTCGGATCGACCATCCGGTTCACAACCGTCAGATGAATCCCGTAGCGCTTCGCTATCGGATCCCAGAAGTCGATTGCGGCGCCGCCCAGGGGATCGATACCAATCTTGAGGCTCGCCTGGGCGATGACGTCCGTATCAATGACATTAAATAGGTCGTCAACATAGGGCGATACATAATCATATCCATGGAACAGATTAGATTTTATTGCCTTTTCCAAAGAGATTCTTCGGATATGATTGCCATCGCCCGTAATAAAAACATTGGCCCTTTTTTCAATCATTTTCGTCGTGTCGGTGTCGGCCGGTCCTCCATTGGGCGGATTGTATTTGAATCCTCCGTCTTCCGGCGGATTATGGGAGGGAGTGATGACAACGCCATCGGCCAGGCCTGTTTTTCTTCCCCGGTTATAAGTGAGAATAGCGTGTGAAATAACCGGCGTCGGCGTATAGCGGAAGCCGTGTTGGACCATTAACGTCACGCCGTTGGCAATAAAGACCTCGATCGCCGTCGCCAGAGCCGGTTCGGACAGGGCATGTGTATCCAT
>Ga0302246_1002285_pt1 | contig 11703 bp, 15 predicted proteins | sample AAG_UR_Trp_MG_FD_193533 | JGI IMG/M metagenome (GOLD analysis project Ga0302246, IMG submission 193533) | Enriched activated sludge microbial communities from anaerobic digester in WTTP, New Holstein, Wisconsin, United States - AAG_UR_Trp | ecosystem: Engineered > Bioreactor > Anaerobic >...
TGAACAGACGGGGAGAACCTGTTGCGGCCGCAACGAGCGGTGCGGACAATCGGCCTGCGGGAGTGAATAATGGGCGGCGCTGCACTCAGGCATGTTTACGGGCCGGTCATATCAAGGCGTTTGGGGAGATCTCTGGGTGTTGATCTGGTGCCACATAAAGTATGCAGTTATGACTGCGTTTACTGTCAACTTGGGACGACTACGCACAATACGCTGGAACGACGGGAATACATGCCGGCGCAGGAGATTCTGACGGAATTGAGGAAGAAGTTGAGGCGCCAGGCTGAGGTGGATTTCATTACCCTTGCCGGTTCCGGAGAACCCACTCTTAACAGTGCCATTAGAGATGTGATTGATGGGATAAAAGAAATGACGGATATTCCCGTTGCGGTTTTGACCAACGGATCGTTGTTGTGGATGAAGGAGGTACAGGACACGTTAATGGAAGCGGATGTCGTCCTGCCTTCTTTAGATGCAGGTGATGAAGCCTTGTTCCAGTACGTAAACCGTCCACACCCGGATCTTTCTTTTGACAGGATCGTCGAAGGATTGGTCGACTTCACCCGGCGTTTTCCGGGCGAAGTCCGGCTTGAGGTTCTCTTGCTGGCAGGTGTAACGGGTGTTAAGGCGGAGGTAAAAAAGATTGCCGAATTGGTGGAACGCATCGGCCCGGCGATAACCCATCTCAACACCGTCTGCCGTCCGCCGTCCGAAGGATTTGCCTGCCCGCTTTTCCTGGAACAGCTGACCGCTCTGCGGGAAATTTTTCCGGGTAAGGTCGACATCATTATGGAAAAAGCTGATCAAGAAACCATGAAATCCGATATTCCCGAATCAAAAGAAGGGGACATTGTGGCGTTGCTCGGCAGGCGGCCCTGCACCTCATCCGAAGTGGCGAGTGGTCTGGGCATTCATCCGACAGAAGTCCTGAAATACATGGAAAATCTGGTTGAGACGGGAAAGTTAAGAAGGATGCTGTCCGGAGGACGATATTTTTATGCGATTGTCCGTTCCAAAAATACGGAAGCTGAATCATGAAGAACGAAGAGAGTCACCGTTTGCATGAAGACCCCAAGACGATGAACCGCTATGTTGAATCCTGCCGCAAGGATTTCTGGCAGGCCGTTTTTCAGGTTGAACGGGATTATCTATTAACGCATCTGTCAGGATGCCGTGACATTTTGAGTGTCGGCTGCGGCCCCGCGTTTATTGAAGGAGAATTGAGCAAACAGGGGTTCCGGGTGACCGGTCTTGATGTGTCCCGGGAAGCCCTGGGCCATGCTCCGGATCAGATCCGGACGATTGCGGCCGGAATAGAAGACGTGCCTTTGCCGGAATCTTCATTTGATGCGGTCATATATGTCGTGTCCCTGCAGTTTATTGAAGACTACGGGAAAGCGCTGACGAAAACAGCCATGGTCTTGCGGCCCGGCGGCCGCATCATCGTCATGCTGTTGAATGGGGAATCAGCCTTTTTCAAAGAGAAAATGTCTGATCCCGATTCTTATGTCCGCAAGATCCGCCACACGGATTTAAAGGCGATTGAGCAGACCATGGCGGAGTGTTTTCAGGTGCATGCGGAATACTTCATGGGCGTCCGACAGGGAGAACTGTTTGAAAGTCAGGATCCGATTTGGGCGGCGCTTTACATCATCACCGGAACCAAACCGCCGGAAACGGGAAGAGGGCGGGAAAATTGAGAGAACTGGTTGTCATCAGCGGCAAGGGAGGTACGGGAAAAACCAGCCTGACGGCCTCGTTTGCCTGTCTGGCCGATCAGCCGGTTATTGCCGATTGTGATGTTGATGCGGCAGACCTGCATCTGGTCCTTCGTCCGCAGGTTAAGGAGCAGCACGATTTTTACAGCGGCCGGGAGGCGTTCATACGTCCGGAACACTGTATCGGCTGCGGTATTTGTGCCGATGCCTGCCGCTTTGATGCTGTAAAAGAAATACAGAAGCCGGGGCAGCCAACGCTTTTTAAAATTGATCCGATTTCCTGCGAAGGGTGCGGTGTCTGTGTTCGGATCTGTCCGGTCCGGGCTGTCGATTTCCCGGAGCGTCTCTGCGGTGAATGGATGGTTTCGGAAACCCCTTACGGTTCCATGGTGCATGCCCGGCTGGGTGTTGCCGCCGAAAACTCCGGCAAGCTGGTGTCTACGGTGCGTCGCGAAGCGGCACGCATCGCGGCGGAGGAAAAGGGTAATCTGATTATTGTGGACGGCCCCCCGGGAATAGGCTGTCCGGTGATTGCATCTATTACAGGAGCCGGTCAAATTCTGGTGGTAACGGAGCCGACTGTGTCCGGGGAACATGATCTGGAAAGAGTCCTTTCTCTGGCAAGGCACTTCAGCATTCCCGCCGCCGTTTGTGTGAACAAGTGGGATTTGAATCCCCGAATGACGGAGCGCATCGAGAAGCAGGCCGTTCTTTCAGGATCAGAGATCGCGGGGCGTATCCGTTATGACCGTTCGGTCACGCAGGCCCAGTTAAGGGCTCAGGCTGTCGTAGAAACCGACGCCCCCTGTGTGGAGGATATTATAACTATATGGAATTTTTTATCAGACGGAAAAGAAGTGAAATGCGGATAACAGACAGGGCGCGGTTTTTATCTGTCTTGTTTTATTAAGGCGGCATCACACCCGGCTGATCATCAGCAAACAGGCATGACGGATTGACAACCAGGATTACAGAAATTAGTTTATATCAAAGAGATTTTAACTCTTGCAGACGAGCAGACAGAAAGGCAGGGCATGTCGATAATCATGAAGGCCCACGGCGTTTTTGGAGGAGCGAAGCAAGTGTTCTTTGATAACACACCTGAAAAAGCAGTTCGTTTTCTCCGAATCATCCCGTTCTACATGCCGTGTTGCTGACCATCCGCCGACGGCTATTGGCTTCCATCCCCGATTCGTATACGATCATGAAAGCGCTTTCACAATAAAACACATGAGTAATGGTGTGTTGTGACGTTCAGTTGCTTCGTCCGGTAGCAGTTGACTTTAACGTAAGATGTCATCGAAAGGAGGGATATGTCATGTTAGTGTCAATTGGAGCAATACTCAACGTGCGCAAGGTCCTCGGCTGGGGTGAAAAGGTCATGCAACTTCCCGAAGGATCCACCCTGGAAGACTGGTTGAAAGCGATTAAACTGCCGGAGAAGGGAAATGTCTACGAGTTGATGGTTGGTAAAGAAGGGCATCTTGATGCGCATTACAGAATGTACTTGGACGAGAAGCGCATTGGTGACGGCATGCTTGATGTGCCGATCAAGGATCACGACCGGCTTGTACTCATGGATGCGGTGACGCTGCCCAGTTTGAGTTTCTTGAATGATTGAGCTTTCACAAGGGGCGTTCCGGTTGTGGCGGAAGGCGTACTTCCGATCCGCCTTGACCGGCTATGCCGTTTTGATGGAAAATATCCGTCCGGAAGCCGCAGACATGTCCGATGCGACGAACCGGACTGTCTCTCTTAACCCCATAACCCGTTTGGGATGTGGTTGTTTTAACGCCCGACTCGGTTGCGGTACTAAGCAAACCTGTTGTACAACCGGAGCCAAGGAGTCTGCGGCCAAGGTGAAGGTGAACAAACTGCCTCAACCGTCTCCTCCGAGGAAATGCTAAATAGCATGGGTTCAACATCCCCTGTCTGACCGGAGATTACCGGCAGGCAGGGGATGGCTTTTTGTCAGGTACGGAGCATGAAGCAAGGTCGTAAAAATGCAACCCTTATTTATCCACCCCGCACCTGTTGTTTGTAAGCATGTAACATCATGATGATTTTTACGCCTTCGTCAGAAAATGGTGCTTGGCATGTATTTTGATCTTTCTGGAATAGTATCTCTGCCGTTTATCCGAATTCGCACGGAAAAGCCGGGGCACGAAAATAAGAGATTTGTTTTGACAGGGAGATGTGGAATTGATGGATGAAAATGAATTGGAAGAGGCTGTGCAGGCAGTACGCAATGCCCTGGAGGAGGGGGTTCGGGGCCGGTATTCAGATGCGGTTTTGAAAAACTGGCTGGATCCGCGCCATATGGGGCAGATAGATCGACCGGAAGGATACGGGAAAAAGGTCGGAAGTTGCGGAGATGAAATGGAGTTCTTTCTCCGGGTAAGGGATGAGCGGATAGTCGATGTGCGGTTTGCGACAAGCGGTTGCATCACCTCCGTCGCATCTGGAAATATGGGGGCGGAACTTGCCCATGGGAAAACGATCGGCGAGGCGCTCATGATTGAGGCGTCGGACATTCTGGCCGGCTTGCATGGCCTGCCGCCGGAGGATGAGCATTGTGCCGAACTTGCAACAAATACAATAAAAGAGGCCATCCGGGATTATTTTCTGACCCGGCGGGAACCATGGCGGAGGGATTATTAAAATGTCTATTGCTGACCAGGTTAAAAAGTACGTCAGAGAACACGTTAGTGAAAAGCAGATTGTCGATGTGCGTATGGGTCTTGGGTATACCGGTGTTTGCTTGGAGGATGGTCGTTGCGGCGTGGCCTTTACTTTCAAGGAGGGTCTGTATCATGGCTGTTCCGTCTTTACGGGAAAACGTCCCCTGAAGGGAAAGTCAAGCCATGAGCTTGTGGAGTACTTCGGATCCCCTTCCCTGCTCGAATCGTCTCTGGGATTGAGCACGATCAATGCCTTGGTCAATGATGTTTCCGCTCAGCAGGCCGGAGGCGATATACTGAACATGCTGCAGTTGGCGCAACAAGACCGGGTGGGAATGGTCGGGTACTTCGGTCCCTTGGTGAATCCGATCCGGAAGTGCGTGCGGGAACTGGTCATTTTTGAAATCGATGAAGATCGGGAAGCCGGCGTATTGCCGGCTGAGCGGGCCTATGAAGAACTGCCCCGCTGCGATATTGCTGTGATTACTTCCACGTCTTTGATCAACGGCACCGCCGACGAACTGATTGATGCGGCGAGAAATTGCCGCGAGGTGGTACTCTTGGGTGCATCGACCCCATTTATTTCCGAAATATTTCAACCTTTAAGCGTAACGTTTCTCTCCGGAGTTATCGTCGTCGATATTGCATCTGTGATGCAGACGATCAGCGAGGGCGGTGGCATGGCGTATTTCGGTGCAGCCGTTCGTAAAAACACCCTGCGCCTGAACCCTTGACATGATGGGTGATTTTAAAAGGGGGCTTAAGCCCCCTTTTGTTGGGTTTTTTAAGAAAGGCTTCGCTGATCGTGTCGGCTACAAGAGGGGGTATTCCCGCTCGCTGTGACTTAATTTTAAGCGCACCAGCATTTCCGCCGTTTTGAAAGCGATCGCCTGGGCATCGACGAAAACCACATTCAGTCGGGATGATAATCGTTGAAGGGCGCCTGGCTTGACAAAAAGGTTGAGTAGGGTAAAAGCCACGACGATGATCTGGGCGCCCTCTTCTTCGACTTGTTTTGCCGCGATGTCCGCAATTTCCTCCTCCAGTTCTTCCGGGGTATAGGGCAGCCTGTCCATGGGAACGGAAAACGGCCGTTTCAGAGACCGCATGGAAGTCAATCTGTTTTCACAATCCGCCAGTTTGATGGCTCGGAGAAAGGTGGGGTTGATTTTTTCGTTAACGCTGATTACCGCATACTTGCCGCCCAACTGATAAACAAGGTGATAGGTCGCCGAAGCGGCGCCGACCACCGGAATCCGGACTGCGCTCCGCGCAGCCACAAGAGAAAAGTCTCAAGTGCCGTCCAGAATGATTGCATCGAATCCATGATTTTCGATTTTCCGAGCCAGCGCGACAGTTGAAGGGGCCTTCAAGTCCAGATCGGCTGCGACGGCGATTTTACCTTCCTCGACGGCAAAGACCTCCAAAGTTGTTCCCGGTTCGGCATATGTCAGCATCTCCGCCTTCATTGCCGTCTTCGCTTCCTCTGGCAGCGCGCCGGGGGCAATTACCGCGATTTTCATCATGATACCTCCTTTCAATTGAATGAGATGTATGGTACATAATTTACATACAATTGGAAAGGTCTTTAGCGAGTTCCATGCCAATTCCCTCCATTGCCGACGTTGCATGGCTCCCCCCGTGATTATTTCGACAAAGCCCTGTCTTTGTTTAATGGGTATGGTCCTTGCTTAGAGAGATTTAACCATACAACTCTGTGACAACCGGCAGGTATATTGACTGAATTATGGGGACGGAACGCGATCTCATTTTGGATTCCATTGCGGACGGCGTTTTCACGGTTGACCATGACTGGCGGATCACTTCCTTCAATCGTGCAGCGGAAACAATTACCGGCGTGGAACGGGATGAAGCCATCGGGCAGTTATGCAAGGATGTGCTGAAGGCGGAAATCTGTGAGAAGGACTGCGCCCTGCGCCATACCCTGACTACAGGGGAGCCGATTGTCAATAAGACGGTTCATATTATTAATGCGTCAGGTATGCGCATTCCTGTCAGTATTTCTACTGCGGTCCTCAAGGATCGGTCCGGCGATATTATCGGCGCCGTGGAAACATTTCGTGACATCAGTGTGGTCGAGACATTAAGAAAAGAGATTTCGAGGAGTTACACCTTTGAGGATTTCGTTTCCAGGAACCACCGTATGCACGACCTGTTCAAAATTCTGCCGGACATATCCCAGAGCAATGCGGCCATTCTAATTGAAGGAGAAAGCGGTACCGGCAAGGAACTTCTGGCCAAGGCAATCCATCAGCTCAGTTCGCGGAAACACAAACCTCTGATAACGGTCAATTGTGGTGCGCTGCCGGATACCCTTCTGGAGTCAGAGTTCTTTGGCTATAAGGCCGGAGCTTTTACGGATGCAAAGAGGGATAAGCCAGGCCGGTTCAAGCTGGCTGACAAGGGGACCATTTTTCTCGATGAAATCGGGGATATCTCCCCCGCCCTTCAGATCCGTCTACTGCGGGTGCTGCAGGAAGGAACCTATGAACCGCTGGGCAGTGTCGAAAGTTACAAGACGGATGTCCGCGTGATCACGGCCACCAACAGAAAACTACAGGATCTGGTTAAGGAGGGAAAATTCCGTGAAGACCTCTTCTATCGGATCAATGTCATGCGCATAGAGCTTCCGCCGCTGCGGGACCGGAAAGAAGATATTCCGTTGCTGGTCGAACATTTCATTATGCAGTTTAACTTGATGCAGAATAAACAGATTCTTGGTATTTCGGACGACGCCCTGGCCTGCCTGATGGCTTATGAATTTCCCGGCAACATTCGTGAGTTGAAAAACATCATCGAACATACGTTTATCCTGTGTAAGAAGAACATGATTGAACGGCAGCATCTTCCGGAGTCCGTTCGGCTGCTCTCTGTTTTGGACTCGTCTAAGTACTCGGATTTGATACGATTTAAAGACATGGAATCCATCTTTCTTACGAATGCGCTTCGTCGAAATCAGTGGAATCGTATCAAAACCGCGAGAGAACTGGGCATTCATAAAAGTACCCTCTTCCGCAAGATTAAATCCCTCGGCATCACGCTGCCCGGCCACAAACGTTCCGATTAAGGCAGGTTGCATTGTTGCAACTTATTTGCATGAATTGGTAGCGAAACTAAAACCCTCAATTTTTCAATGACCGGTTATTTTTTACGGATGCTCGTCGAAATATCCGATAATACACGGGATCAGCCTGTAGCAGACCGCGATGATACATATGGCATGTATTTTGTTTTTACATATGCTGTGGAGTGTTGAATATGAGGATAGCCATGCCCGTCTGGGAAAATCACGTGTCTACCGTTCTGGATTTTTCAGATACCCTTCTGATTGCTGACGTTGAAGGTCGGGAAATCAGGACTGAAGACCGTATTGACTGGTCTCTCTGCAACGATACGATGAAGCTTGCTCTGATGCAGGAGGAGCACATTTCGGTCCTGCTCTGCGGCGCTGTTTCAAAGCCTCTGCAGATCATGCTGGAGAACAGCGGGATTAAACTGATCCATGGCTTAAGGGGACACAAGGACGCCCTATTGAAGGCTTATCTTTACGGTGAACTCCATGAAGAGCATTTCCGGTTACCGGGCGCAGCCATAATGGAATGCTCGGGTAGCAAGAGGAGATGTCTGCGCAACGAGGCCAAATCAAGAGGGACACGAGGCAGATTTCGCAGTAAATCTGCTCCTGTAGAAAATCAGAATATTGAGAAGGAGAATAGTTGATGATCGTCTGTATTCCAACACGGGAAAACCGGGGTTTAGACAGTGATGCATTTGCGCATTTCGGTTCCGCGCCGGCGTTTATTTTTCACAATACGGATACGGGAGAAACCCGCTTTCGGGAAAGCAACAGTCAGCATGATAACCATGGGTCCTGCAATCCGACGAGAACGTTAATGGGCGAATCTGTTGATGCAGTGATTACCGGCGGGATGGGTGCACGTGCGGTTGAATTGCTCAATGCCATGGGAGTCAGGGTTTATCTGGCGAAGGCCGGTACAATTTTAAGTAATGTTGAGGCGCTTAAAAAACAGGAATTGATCGAGCTGACCGTGCAGAATGCCTGCGGGCATCATGACATGGGCGGTGGAGGATGTGGGCATTAAATCTGCTGCTGTTGTTGCCCCAGATGGAGCGTCTTTCTACTGGAAACACGGCTTTTTGTTAGGAGTGGTCTTGCAAATGCGACTATAGATTGGTGCATGGTCGCGTTGTTGCGTCTATTGAAGTCGCAAGCGCAAAAAAATAACCTCCCATTTGTGGAATATCGCTGGCATTCGGATTGATATGGTGTGGTGGTATGCTTTTTGATTTAGCCCGATGGCGGCAACAAATCTATAACGGGAGGAAGTAATGGCAATAAGATTAGCGGTACAATGTGCGGTTATCAGAAAAGAAATCGGATGGGTGGGAAAGAGCGAAGAGATTGTTGATTTCCCGGGAGGAACGCTTGGGGATTTCCTCAAGCAGATTTCCACCAGTGACGGTCGCAATTTTTACGAAAGATTCACCGGTAGTGACAACGGCGTCATTTCCAATGCCATTGTCTGGTATAATTTAAAAATGTTTGTAAAAAAGGATAATCTGGACTTTACGATCAATGACGGAGACAAAATTGTTTTTTTGAGAAGTATTCCCGGCGGCGGGTAATCGGCTGCACGGAGAGACGGAAATTCGAGGGAATCTTGGTTTCCGGAGAGGTTGTGTTCCGCGAGTAGGGTTTTTTATCTATTTTTGTGTTGAGGTCTGCTATGGACTGTTCGAAAAAAGAAGGCTCCTGTTCTTCAGAAACTTGTGTGTCTTCCGGAGCGGGTATACGGTCGGAATCGGAGACGAAGAATAATGAAATTCAGGAACGCTTGCGCAAAATAAAACATAAGATACTGGTGCTGTCGGGAAAGGGAGGCGTCGGGAAAAGCACGGTTGCTGCGAATGTAGCCTGCGCACTGGCATTGAAGGGTTTTCAAACCGGCCTGCTGGATGTGGATTTTCATGGACCCAGTATACCCACATTGCTTCATCTGGAAGGTCAGACAATCTATTCGGGTGCCGGTGGGATTGCTCCCGTCATTTACAGCGATCACTTAAAAGTCATGTCCATGGGTTTTTTGCTGAAGAATCAGGACGACGCCGTCATTTGGCGTGGGACGCTGAAGATGCAGGTGATGAAACAACTGCTCGAAGAGGTTCTGTGGGGCAGCCTGGATTATCTGGTGATGGATTTTCCACCCGGAACGGGAGATGAGCCTCTTTCGATTGCGCAACTGATTCCCGACGTCGACGGAGCGATTATTGTTACAACACCCCAGAATTTATCGCTTAACGATGTCCGTAAGTCGATCAATTTTTGTCATCAGGTCAAGGTCCCCGTGTTGGGTGTGATCGAGAACATGAGTGGCTTTATTTGTCCCCACTGCCGGGGGGTGGTGGATATTTTTAAAAAAGGCGGCGGTGAAGAGATGGCCCAGCGAATGGGCGTACCTTTTTTAGGCCGTATTCCCATGTCAAAACTGATCGTTGAGGAGTCTGATGAAGGCCATCCGTTTATTGAAACACAGCAGGAGGCCGAAGTATCCCGGATGTTCGCCAGGGTCGTTGATGATTTGATTGGAAGGGTTAGCGGTAAGCCTTAAATATTTGTGGTGATGTGCCTGCCTTAGCGATATACTTATCCGAATAGAAATTCAGAGCATTCCCAACCGGATGATTTTTTTTAAAATGTGCATGTGAAGATTTTTCCTCTCACAGATATCTGCCTGAAAGGAGGGATTCTCATGAAGGTTCGGCTTTGCGACATCGTTTGGCGGGGGTTCGTTTTATTTTTCCTTTTTGCTTTGCCCCGGACAGTTTTATCTCAGGATATTTCTCCGATTGTGACTGCGCAGTGGCTGGCAGCCAATCTGAACAATCCCCGGCTTGTGATGATTGATATCAGAAAGGTCGAGGATTACCGGGAAGGTCACATCCCAGGCGCCATAAGTGCCTATTACGGTATGTGGGCGTTCTCGGAAAGTGCACAACACACAGAATATCCGCCGGAAGATGAACTTTTTGACGCGATCGGAGATCTTGGAATCGGCAAAGATTCCTTGGTTGTGATTATCTGTAAAACCTACATCTGTTTTTATCAGGTTATGGCGCCTCGTGTTTTGACGACACTCCAGTATGTGGGCCTAAAAAACATTTCCATTCTTGACGGCGGGCATGAAGCATGGGTTCGCGAAAGAAGGCCGGTTTCCACCGAAACGACGACTCCGAAAAAAACCATCTACGAAGGTACCCCGAATAAGACCCTGCATGTAGGTAAAGATTATGTGGCAAGCCGCCTCGGCAAAGCGCGGTTTGTTGATGTGCGAGAACCGGAATGGTACAGGGGAGAAAGGAGACAAGAGTTTGTTAAAAAACCCGGACATATTCCGGGAGCCGTTAATCTGCCCGCATCGGAGGCCTACACGGCGCTTGGAACGTTCAAAAGGAAAGAGGAGTTGGCGTCGCTGGTGGCCCAAACTGTTGGAACGGACAGGTCGGAAGAAATCATCACCTACTGTGATGCCGGCAGGTGTTGTCCGACATGGGCTTTCATTATGTCACGCATTCTCGGCTATGAGCAGGTAAAGTTATATGACGGTTCATTCGAAGAATGGACGCAGGACGCTTCCATGCCCATAAGTCGTTAGCACCGCTATGTTTCGACTTCAGAACACGGAGCAGCCTGTCGAGACAGCCAATTTTGTTGAATCTTGGATACGCTTCAGACATCCCTGTCCGCCGCAAAAGCTGGCAGGCTGGATAGACTGCCTGCGGCATCGCCATATCTTAGTCTGATCCTCTTCTCCAAAAAACGAATAAACTGACGGACGGCGCCTCGCACAAAAGCTTTAAGCGTCTGGTTCAAATTGTCTTCTCAACAAAATAAATTGGGCTGAAATCATGATGTTTCAGATGACGCCGATTTGGTTGCATAAATGCGGCCCTTCTTTCTTTGTCAATCGCGATTTTGATACCATCCAGTCGCTTTTTTTAGAAACAACATCATATAAATATCTGTGTTTGCAGGTAATTATAATGCCGACAGATTGGCATGTCTTTTGACCTATACAGGGATCGGCACAGGTTTATAAAGCCGGTGGGAGAAGCAACTCGACCCCAATCAGGTTAAATGAAGAAAGCAAGGAGGAAAGGACATTGAAAGAGAAGCTGCGGGTAGAGAACCAGGCGCGAGCCAATTCGATGAAGCCTGGGAAATGGATCAAGAGTACGTGCAAGATGTGCTTGCACACCTGTGC
>Ga0302246_1002290_pt1 | contig 11689 bp, 11 predicted proteins | sample AAG_UR_Trp_MG_FD_193533 | JGI IMG/M metagenome (GOLD analysis project Ga0302246, IMG submission 193533) | Enriched activated sludge microbial communities from anaerobic digester in WTTP, New Holstein, Wisconsin, United States - AAG_UR_Trp | ecosystem: Engineered > Bioreactor > Anaerobic >...
CTTCAGGAACAACGAGGAGATGGACGTGATTGGTCATAAGGCAATATGCCCAGAGGCGAACCCGTGTTTCCTTGCAAAGATTATTCAGTGTTTTAAGATAAAAACCTCTGTCGTTTTCATCAAAAAAGACGTCGGCACGGTTGTTTCCCCGTTGGGTGATATGATGCGGATACTGGGCCGCAATGATTCTGGCTATTCTTGGCATGATGGTGACTTTTATCAGGAATAAATAATGAAGTCAAATAAAAATATGGGAAGTGTCCCCATATTAATGATTTTCTTGAATCGGTTTGGAAAAGATGGCAACATGACCTGTAAGGGAAAGCTATTTTTTGCGAAACACGGAGACAAAGACATGACATAGATACAGGAGAGTCCTTATGGCATTGAGCGGATTTATGGAGCAGATTTACCAGGGGCGTTTTGATTGGGAGTTGTTTCAAGTTGCGTTGCCCGCAACCGAATCCGATCGCGTTGCTCGGTTGATCGAAGCCTACCGGGAGCTTGTCAAGGCCTATCCCCCTGCCGTGATTGAAGAAGCCGGACGGATCCCTCCGGAGATGCTGAAAAAAATGGGCGAGCAGGGCTTTTTCGGTCTGACGGTACCGGAAGCCTACGGGGGGCAAGGGCTTCATCTGGCGGATTGCATGCGTGTTGTGGAGACAGTGGCTCCGATCGATCTTTCGGTGGCGCTGGTTTTTCTGGCCCATCTTTTTATCGGTATCAAGGGAATTGAGCTCTATGGAACCGAAGACCAGAAACAACGCTACCTGACGCTGGCCGCCTCCGGGAAGATGATTTTTTCCTACGCGTTGACGGAACCCCTGACCGGTTCGGATGCCCGGCATATCGAAACCCGGGCCGACCTCACGCCGGACGGAAGCTATTATATTCTTAATGGCACCAAAACTTACATCACCAACGCCAACTACGCAGGGGGCCTGACTGTGTTTGCCCAGCTTGACCCGGCAAAGCCGGGGCATATGGGCGCCTTTATTGTGGAGACCGCCTGGGAAGGGGTGCAGGTCGGGCCGGATATGGCGAAGATGGGTTTGAAGGCCAGCTCCACAGCAACCATTCGCCTCAAGGATGTGCGGGTTCCCCGGGAAAACCTGCTCGGTCCGGCGGGGGAGGGGTTTAAAATCGCCCTGACGGTCCTCCACTACGGACGCATGGGGCTTGGTGCCGCCTCCCGGGGCGTCATGGCGCAATCGGTTCAGGATATGCGTGAGCGGGCCGCGTCGCGACGGCAGTTCGGCCAGCCCATCATCCATTTCCCCCTGATCCGTGAGAAGATCGGCAAAGCCGCCGTCCATACTTTTGTCATGGGCGCGATGAACGATTTTGCCGCGGGGCTGCTGGAGAAAAATCCCGAAGAAACCGTGATCGAAACCTCCCACTGCAAGCTCTTCGGTACCACCCGGGCGTGGGATGCCCTCTATGATGCTCTCCAGGTTTGCGGCGGCGCGGGGTATCTGGCCACGCAGCCTTTTGAAAAAAGGATGCGGGACTTCCGGGTGACAACCATATTCGAAGGAACGACGGAAATTCACTCCATCTACCCCGCCCTGCTCGGCATGAAACAACTGGGCGATGAAGTAAAAAAACGAACAGGTTTGACCCGCTGGCTGTTCTTGGGAAAATCTCTGTTGAACAGTCTTGGCAATGCCGGCTGGCCCGGAGCCTCAGAAGACCCCCTTCAGAAAAGAGCCTTCCGGGAAGCGAAACGTCTGGCACGCATGCTGCGCAGGCGCATTCTCATGGGAGTGATAATTTATGGAAAGACGCTGGTGAATCGGGAATTTCTCCTGAGACGGATCACGGTTTTAAGTCTCTATCTGTTTGGCATCCTTTCCATCCTCGCGAAACTGGAGCGTGATCGCCAAACCGGCGTCATGGATTCGCATGACCGGAAGGGCTTGGTCTGGTTTCTGGGTGAAGCCGCGGCGGCCGGAAAGGATCATGGTCGATTCCGGGATTCCCGGATGGAAAAAACGCTGATTGGTCCGGATCTCGTATCGGGAAATGAAACGTGACGCGACTGATCCGATGCGGACATCACTGCCGTTCTGTTTCGAGGGGGAATGGCCTGTCGTACCTTGGTTCTCCGGTCTTCTTGTCTTCCGGGGAGATCGAGCCAAAAAAGGTGCAGGTGTTGCGCCCCGCGTCCTTGGCGCGGTAAAGGGCCCGATCGGCGTGGCGGATCAGGGTTTCCATATCCTGTCCGTCACCCGGATACATGGCGATGCCGATGCTGGTTGTAACAAAAATGTCGTTTCCGTCGCAGGAAAAAGGTTTTTTGAAGGCACGCAGGATTTTCCGTGCAATGGCAGCCGCGTCGCTATCCTGGGTGACCTCAGGTAACAAGACGATAAATTCATCGCCCCCGAAGCGAGCCAGGGTATCTCCCTTGCGGAGATTGCTCCGCATGCGATAGGCGACGTTCTGCAGCAAAAGATCTCCCGTATGATGCCCCAAGGTGTCGTTAACGTTTTTGAAGTGATCGATGTCGAACATCATCACGGCGAATGTTCGTTTTCCCCGTTCAGCGTTTGCAATTTCGAGATGAAAGCGGTCGTAGAGGAGTCGGCGGTTCGGCAGTCCCGTCAGGGTGTCGTGGTAGGCAAACTGGCGGATGGTTTCCTCTGCCTCCTTGCGTGCGGTGATATCCCGGATGATGGACTGAATAATCACTTCTCCGTTTTCCAACCGGACCGTGTCGAGGCTGATTTCAGTGTCGAAAGGTTTTCCATCCAGGCGGCAGTGGGTCCAAGTGAAAAACTGAGGCGTTCCCTGAAGGGCGCCGTTTATTTTTTCGAGGGCGGCCCGGACGGAGCTTGTGCCGTCCGGCTGTTGTTCAGGGGAAAAGCACTGCGGCGTCTGGCCGATGAACGCTTCTTTTGTGCACCCGAATAAAGCCAAGGCCTTCTTATTACAGTCAATAAATTTGTCATCGATCATCAAAGTGACGGCGTCATTGGCGGAATCGAAGAGGGCTTCGTACTTAGCTCTCCCATCGAGGAGATCTTTTTCGGTTGCCTTGTAATCACTGATGTCGCGGATGGTTTCGATGGCGCCGACTACTTGTCCGGCATCATCATAAAGAGGCGACGCCATGCCCCAGAAATAGACCGGGTTTGTCTGACGATGGGCCATGATGACACCTTCTCCGTAGAGACGGTTTCCAGCCCTTTTGACTGCCGCGTACTGGCCCGCAACCGCTTCCGGAGGGAGAAACACATAATCGATCAGCATGTTCCGTTTTTCTCCGTAGAAAGGGATGGCGTATGCCCGATCTGACTTCCCAATCATATTATCCGATTTGATTCCCGTCAAATTTTCTATTGCCTGATTCCAGACGATGACCATTCCGGTCTGGTCGATGACAAAGGTTGCATCAGGAAGAGAATTGATGACATCGGTCCATTTCTTTTGCGCTTTTTCAAGCCTCTGAACTTGGACGATGAGCAATTTTTCTGCCAGAAGCCATGCCGATAACGAGCACAACAGAGCCATGAAGCCGCCGAGAATGGCTACTTTCAAGGTTCCCGCCAGCAGGCTAAGCGTAATCCAGAGCAACAGGCTCGATAAAAGGACAACTGACAAGAGGGCAAATCGGAATGACAGATGCGGATTCAGGAAAATTTGTTTCTTTCCGATCATTCGATGCGCCTCCGGGCTTCAGGATCACGTTATGGATAAGTCATATCTAAGGATTGAAAAAAACCACTTCGAGGTTTCCATCCTACCAAGCAGCATCTGTAATCTTTAGATTTTGCCGTATATTAACCATAATATCCGGTTTTTATTCAAGGGAAAACTGTTCGGCCGAATTCCGACTACAGGGACAGAAAATTTAGGTTTGGCAGCCCGGGCAGAGATAGGTACCCCGACCGCCAAGGGAACATCGCTCAATCACCGTACCGCAGCGTGGACAGGGAAGGCCGTCGCGGCCGTAGACATGCAACTCGTTTTGAAAGGTCCCCTTCTGGCCATGAAAATCGCGCCAGTCGGAGATACTGGTTCCCCGGCAACGCACGGCTTTGTTTAACACTGAATTGAGGGCGGAAGAGAGATTTTCCCAGTCCTTTACATCAAGTGAACAGGTGGAGCGCATTGGTGCAATTCCAGCCAGATAGAGGATTTCAGAGACGTAGATATTACCGATGCCGGCGATAATCGCCTGGTCCAACAGAAAAAATTTTATGGACCCCTTCCGGCGTTTGCCCCGATCACTCAGATAGGACGGGGCCAGGTGTGGGAGAGGTTCAGGGCCGCATTGGGCCGGAAAGGTCCGTTCCCAGCTAAGGGTCATGAAGCGCCGTGGATCGATGAAAAAAATCCGGCCCTGGGGAAAGGTCATGATAAAGCGGGTATATTTTGGAGGTTCGCCGTTTTCTTTCTGCCACAGAAGGCGTCCCGTCATCCGGAGATGAACGGTCAGGACGCGGCCGTCATCAAAGGACCAAAGCAGATTCTTACCCCGGCGGCTGAGGGATGTGACCTTACGCTGTTCCAGCTCTGAGAAAGCGTATAGTTTTCCATCCAGGGACTGGGTCTTAAGCAGGGTTTTCCCGACAATGGTTTTTCCAAGCTGGCGACATAAGGTTTCCACTTCCGGCAGTTCGGGCATTTCTTCTCCTCCCTGAAGCGGCCCGTGGCTACGGACTAACCCTATTTTATTCAGGAATTATTTCCTTCGCCTTGGGTGAAATCTATTGCAATTTTGATCGTTATTCGGTAGATGAGATAGCGACATTTGAGCGATTTGTCAAATTGAAAAAACATAGCCCTTTAATAGCTGGAGGATAAGCATGCGACTGATACCCCGGGAGGAGAAATTCTTCGACCTGTTTGATGAGCTGGCGGAAAAAATCGAGGAGGGCGTCAAGGCATTCCTGGAAATGCTGAACAATTACGACAGTTTCGATTCGCACCTCGCCCGGCTGAAAAGCATCGAACACGAGGCGGACATCATCACCCACACGACCTACGAGAAGATGCACAAGACCTTCCTGACGCCCCTGGATCGAGAGGATATCTATGCACTGGTCAACAAAATGGACAGCATTCTCGACATGACGGAAGCCACAGCGGTCCGGATGTCCCTGTTTCATATTAAGACGCCCCGTCCGGAAATTATCGAACAGGCCGTGCTTCTGGCGGAAGCGACCAAAAAAGTCAAAATTCTGGTCCATGGTCTGCGGGACATGAAAAACGCGCCTCATGTGCTGGAGGCCTGTGTGGAAATCAACACGATTGAAAATCTGGGCGACGCCCTCCTGCGGAATGTCATGGCCAAGCTCTTCGAACAGGAAAAGGACCCGATCGAACTGATCAAATGGAAGGACATCTTCGAACGCTTCGAAGAAGCCCTGGATGTATGTGAAGATGTGTCCAATATCGCCGAGGGTATCGTCCTGAAAAATGGTTGATTCAATCTATTTCGTGATCTTTCTGGTCCTGGTTGCTCTGGTCTTTGATTTTTTAAATGGCTTTCACGATTCGGCGAACGCCATTTCAACAATCGTGTCTACGCAGGTGCTGCCGGCCAAATACGCTGTCCTATGGGCAGCGTTTTTTGATTTTATGGCCGTTTTTTTTGTCGGCGTCAAGGTGGCCAATACGGTCGGCACGGGCATCATTGATCCGAAGATCGTCAATGATCTCTTGATATTATCAGCTTTGGGCGGCGCCATTGCCTGGAATGTCATCACCTGGTATTTCGGCCTGCCCAGCAGCTCTTCCCATGCCCTGATCGGGGGGCTGATCGGCGCGGGAGTCGTCAAGGCCGGCTTTGGTATCCTGGTCTGGAAAGGGATCACCAAGGTGACCCTCTTTATTGTCCTTTCCCCGGCCATCGGACTGGTCCTCGGTCTGTTAATGATGGTCATCGTCCTGAACCTCAACCGCCATTCTTCGGTATCCCACTCTACGCATATCTTCCGGAAACTCCAGCTGCTTTCCGCCGCCGTTTACAGCATGGGCCACGGCGGGAACGACGCCCAGAAGACCATGGGCATCATCGCCATCATTTTGTACAGTCACGGCCTGCTGGGACCGACCTTTTATATTCCGATGTGGATTGTGGTGACCTGTTATGCGGTCATTTCGCTGGGGATCATGTCCGGCGGCTGGCGCATCGTCAAGACCATGGGGACAAAGATCACCAAGCTGCAGCCCATGGGTGGCTTCTGTGCTGAAACGGCGGCTGCCATCTCCATTATCGGGGCGTCCCTGGCGGGTATTCCTGTCAGCACTACCCATACCATCACCGGGGCGATTGTTGGTGTCGGGGCGACAAAACGACTGACCGCCGTACGCTGGGGCGTCGCTGGGAACATTATCTGGGCCTGGATTCTGACGATTCCCATGTCGGCCCTGATGTCGGCGATTCTTTATCTCTGCCTGGAAGTCCTTTTCTAAAAGCCGTTTTTATGTTAGTCATTTCAGGGATATAGTTTTTATTATGACGCTGAAAGTAAAAACGCTAATCATTATTGTCTTGACTTTTGTCTGTTTAGCCATCGGGACGCTAACAGGCGTCCTGGTTTTTTCTGTATAAAAATCTCAAGGAAACGGAAGCTCAGCTCATCCGTCAGGATGTCATGCGGAGTTTGATCATTCTACAGAATGAACTGTCCCTTCTGGCGACTGTAACGGGGGATTATGCGGGCTGGGATGACACATACGCCTTCGTCCGGGACGGGAATCAAGCCTTTTTTGAATCAAATTTGGTGGCGTCGACCTTTGCCAAGCAACGGCTCAATTTGCTCCTCATTGTCAATACGAAGGGAAAGATCATTTACGGCACGGGGTTTGATCTGGGTACAAATCGGACCACGCCTCTTTCGCAAGCAATGCGGCACTATTTACATCCCGGGTGTCCGTTGTTTACGCATGCCGACACGGAAAGTGTCCTGACGGGGCTGCTCGCATTGCCCGAAGGGCCGATGATGTTTGCCTCCCGGCCGATTTTGACCAGTGATTATCGAGGGCCCATCCGGGGGACCTTGATTATGGGCCGCTACCTGGATGTGGTGGAAAGTGATCGCCTGGCGGAACTGACGCGTTTGAACATCCGTTATCAATCCCTGGCTCCTCAGACGGTTCCCCAACACAGAGATCGGATCGTTCCCTTTGCGATACCAGAGAAGCGCATGGAGTTTCAAACCTTAAACACAGATATCATTCAAGGATCCGCGATATTGCACGATGTATTCGGGCGGCCGGTGATGAAGCTGGTCGTTAAGCAGCCAAGGGTTCTGTTGAAGCACGGCTTGAACTCCCTGGCGTTTTTAATCTTTTGCGGGGTTTTAACGACAGTTGCCTTTGGGGGCATCGTTTTTCTACTCCTGGAAAAGCTGGTTTTACGCCGTCTGCGCATGATGAGCGACGAGGTGGACCATATCGGCATATCCGGGGCGTCTCTGCATCGTGTTTCCGTTTCGGGTAGGGATGAATTGACCAAACTGGCCGAGAATATCAACCGGATGATTGAGACCATCGAGGTGTCCCGGGAGGAGATCCGCTGAATCCGATCGTTATCGGGCCGTCGTGGAAGACCAGACGGAATTCATCTGCCGCTTCGACCAGCAGGGAAAGTTAACCTTTGCGAAAGGGGCTCTCGGGCGTTATCTGGATCAGTCACCGGACCATCCGCGCCATCTTGACCGAACAAGGCGTAATGAAGGAATATCAGGCCGTGGGGCGCAACATCACGGCCCGTGTGCAGGCGGAAATGGGAAAAAAGGCCATGGAGGAGCAGTTCTTCCAGGCGCAGAAAATGGAAGCCATCGGAACCCTGGCGGGTGGAATCGCCCATGATTTCAATAATATTCTTATGGGTGTCGGGGGGTATGTTTCCCTGATGCTCTATGATATCGGCCGAGATCATCCCCATTTCAATAAATTGAAAGCCATCGAAGAGCAGGTTAAAAGCGCCGCGTCTCTGACACGAGATCTGCTCGGTTTTGCCCGGGGCGGTGCCTATGAAATCAAACCGACCGATCTGAACCAAACCCTGGAACGCGCGGCCTCTCTATTTGGGAGGACCCGGAAAGAAATTGACATTCACTACCGCTTCGAAGAGGACCTCTGGACAGTGGAGGCGGATCGCAGCCAGATGGAGCAGGTTTTTCTGAATCTTTTTGTTAATGCCGCCCAAGCCATGCCGAACGGGGGGAATTTGTATCTGGAGACGAAGAATGTGGATGTGCCGGAGATCCAGGGCGGTTTCATGAAAATTCCCACCGGGCCCTATGTTCAGGTGTCCATTACGGATGAGGGCGTCGGCATGGATGAGGGAACGAAGGAAAGAATCTTCGAGCCTTTCTTTACGACCAAAGACCGGGAAAAACGAGGTTCCGGCTTGGGGCTGGCTTCGGTTTACGGCATTGTTAAGAATCACCGGGGGACGATTAACGTTTATACGGAAAAAGGCGTCGGAACAACCTTCCGCATTTATCTGCCTGCCGTCAATATCGCATTGCCCCAGGCGCCGGAATTGGGGCGGGGCGATCAGCATGTATTCAAGGGTACCGAGGGCATTCTGGTTGTGGAAGACGAGAATTTGATGATCGATGTGACACTCAAGATGCTGAAGGTTCTGGGGTACCGGACCTTTTCCGCCACAAACGGCACCGATGCCCTGGAGATCTACCGTGACAAACAGAATCAGATCGACCTGGTGATGCTGGACATGATCATGCCGGGCATGAGCTGGGAAGAAACCTTCCGGAAACTCAAGGAAATTCGCCCGGACATCAAGGTCATTCTGGCCAGCGGATACAGCCTGAACGAGCAGGCAACACGGATCATGGAAAACGGATGCCGTGCTTTTCTCCAGAAGCCCTACAATACAGGAGAGCTCTCCCGGACCGTTCGGAATGGAATGTTCTGGATCAATTGTTCTGAAAAATCGACTAGTGTTCAATTGCAATGAAAGATCTTGGTGCGGGCTTGCCTTGAAACTCGAGGTGACCTCGCAGTTTTTTTACCGCAGCTCCCCTTCTCCTGGGATGCCGCTTTTTTGTATGCCCGTAATGGCAGTTACGGATTTCTCAGGAAGAAGAAGACTTTCCGGGGTGATTTGAACCCCGATTTCCCGCATATTCAGAACCGCATAAAAACACTGTTGGTTTTCCAGGGTTAAGTCGCCGTACCCGGCGGAATAGCGCCTCTCCAGCAGCACCTTTCCTTCACGGATGAGTTCCCGACGGGTATAATCCATAAGCCAGTCCAGTGCGGCATCCGCCATTTTGCCGGCGGTTGCGTCAAAGACCACCGCACGGGTGACGTGATCTGTTGCCATGTCGGTACGGATGGCGGACATGATGGCCTCGCCCGCAGTGGCGCCCAGGACCAGAACCTCATCGCAGTTGCGCAGAAACGTGGCGAGATTAGTACTATCCAAACGGAGGTCTTCTCCCAGCATGACGAATCCATCTCCCCGGGCGCAAATCGGCAGACGGATCATCGCTCCTTGCAGGTGAATCAAGGCCAGGGCCTCGGCGATATAGCGGTCAATCAGTAGCTCTTGCTGAGGAGTAATTTGCGTGATGTCGCGGCGATAACCCAGCCGCTGGTAGATTTTCTCGGTTGGCGGAGCGATCCTGATGGTGCGGAACACCATACCGTCCCTTCCTTTTTATAGGCGAATCCAGCCCGCAACCGTATTAACCGTTACGGGCTGGAGTATCCTTGGTGATCAGGCGCCTTTGGCCTGCTTTTTCATGATGTGTTTCATCAGACCGCCGTCAACGATCAGTTCCTGCATGAAGAGGGGAATGGGCGTGATCTTCAGAGGTTCCCCTTCTGTGCCGGCGATGATGATCAGTCCGGTGTCACCGTCCACCGCGACGACCTCCCCTTCCTTGACCTTATCGAAGAGATCCTGGGATTCAAAAATAGGAAGCCCCATATTGAATGCATTCCGATAAAAGATACGCGCAAAACTCTTCGCAATCACACAGGAAACCCCGGCGGCCTTGATCGCAATCGGGGCGTGCTCACGAGAGGAACCGCAGCCGAAATTTTCCCCGCCGACAATGATATCCCCGGCCTTCACTTTCTTGGGGAACTCCGGGTCTGCGTCTTCCATGCAGTGGGAGGCGAGGATAGCGTGATCTGTTGTATTCAGATAACGGGCCGGAATGATTGCGTCCGTATCGATGTTATCGCCGAATTTCCAAATTTTACCCTGAAATTTCATAATTTCTTCCTTCGTGTCAATCAGGTTATTTCAACTCATCCGGACCCGCGAGCCGCCCCATGACTGCGGAGGCAGCGGCAACGGCCGGGTTGGACAGGTAGACTTCACTGCCGGGATGCCCCATGCGACCGACAAAATTCCGGTTGGTGGTCGCTACAGCCCGTTCACCCTGAGCCAAGATGCCCATGTGACCACCCAGACAGGGGCCACAGGTCGGGGGGCTGATAATGGCGTTGGCATCCATGAAGATGTTCATGAGGCCTTCGTCCATCGCCATCCGGTACACTTCAGGCGTTGCCGGGATGACAAGAAGCCTTACATGGGGCGCGGATTTCCGCCCCTTGAGTACCCGGGCCGCCACCCGAAGATCTTCGATGCGGCCGTTGGTGCAGGAGCCGATGACGGCCTGATCGATCCGGACATTGCCGACTTCGCTGATGGCCTTCGTATTCGACGGCAGATGGGGGAAGGCCACCTGGGGTTCAATCTTGCTGCAATCGATTTCAATCGTTTCGCAGTAGACGGCGTCCGCATCGGAGGCGTATTCCATCCAGGGGCGTTTTGCCCGGGGTGTTACGTAGGCCCGTGTGATGTCGTCGCAGGCGAAGATGCCGTTTTTCGCCCCGGCCTCGATGGCCATATTGGCCATGGACATGCGGTCCGCCATGCCGAGGGAAGCAATCGTTTCCCCCGTGATTTCCATGGCTTTGTATAGGGCGCCGTCCACACCGATTTTTCCGATGATGTAAAGTATCAGGTCCTTCCCGGAGACCCAGGGGTTGAGTTTCCCGTACAGGATAAATTTGATCGATTCCGGCACCTTGAACCAGGCCTCGCCGGTCAGCATCGCCGCCGCCAGGTCCGTGCTCCCCACGCCGGTGGCGAAAGCCCCCAGGGCGCCGTAGGTGCAGGTATGGCTGTCGGCTCCGATGATCAGATCGCCCGGCAGGACAATCCCTTTTTCTGGGAGGAGCGCATGCTCGACCCCGACCTCGCCCCCTTCATAGTAATGGGTGAGTTCCTGGTCGCGGGCGAATTCCCGAACGAATTTACACTGTTGGGCGGAACTGATGTCTTTGTTCGGTGTGAAGTGATCCGGAATCAGGACCACCTTGTCCTTGTCGAAGACCCTTTTTCCTGCCGCCTTCACAAATTCCTCGATGGCGATGGGGGCCGTAATATCGTTTCCCAGGGCGATATCCACCCTGGCGTTGATCAGCGTCCCCGGTTGCACTTCCGCCAGATTGGCGTGTGCTGCGAGGATCTTTTCCGTAATTGTCATGCCCACGGTCGTTCTCCTGTATCTACTTGCTTTCCGTCACGTATCGGGCGATCAGATCCCCAACCTCACGGGTACCCATGCCCATCTTGCCCGCCTCCAGGGATTTGAAATCCTGTTTGATGGCCTTCTGGACGGCGTCGTCGATCATCCGGGCCGCCTGGTCTTCTCCGAGGCATTCCATCAGCATCGCCCCT
>Ga0302246_1002297_pt1 | contig 11669 bp, 12 predicted proteins | sample AAG_UR_Trp_MG_FD_193533 | JGI IMG/M metagenome (GOLD analysis project Ga0302246, IMG submission 193533) | Enriched activated sludge microbial communities from anaerobic digester in WTTP, New Holstein, Wisconsin, United States - AAG_UR_Trp | ecosystem: Engineered > Bioreactor > Anaerobic >...
ACCGGTTTATCCGAAAAAGCAATGTGTATTTTTTGCACATTGCTTTTTTCATCCAATTCGCCTGAGGTAAAGATATTTTTCAAATGTCTGGTGATGACGCTTCGTTCCGTGGCAAACAACTCGGCCGTCTGCTTTTGCGTCAGCCAAATGGTTTTATGGTCGAGCTTGACATCCACACGGACCCCTTCCGGGGACTCATAAATCACGATGGCGTTGTGGTTGTAGGGTTCCGGAAACTCGTGCACCATGTTCGGTTTATCCGATTTTTTTTCATAACGGCTTCTCCAGCAACTCCCTGATCCGCCCCATGATTTCGATGATGCGCTGCTCTTTTTCCAAGATGCCGGCGACGAGTTCTTCCGGTGGCCGGTGCACGATATCGTTTTTCGCGCGGGGGTTCTTGAGATCGAGATTGACCGCGACAAGGAGGCCGTCGCCTGCGGGCACCGTATCCGGTTTTGCCTCCACCACGGCAATCGGCATGTCCGGCCGGTAACGGAGAACATAATCGGCGCGTTTGCCGGGTCGGCGGCGGGCCCGGTGGCCGGCAACCACGATCCGTCCATCCGTAAACGTCACCTGCTCATTGAGACGGTGCGGGTCTTTATCCCACCCTGCGGCCTGGAGCAGCGGCGTTACATATTTTCGGCATGTATCGGCTTCATTCAATTCACTTTCCCCGGGACAAGAAAACCCCGCTCTTTAATAGAAACGGGGCTATGCATTCTTTTCATCGGTTCCTCATGAGCGCAGGTTGAAGCAGCACATATGATCCAGACTATCCGATTGAAATTCTAGGGGTAAGTACATCCGAAAGAATGGAATAGTCAAGCGTTTTCATGGGGAATTCTCATGATTTTCGGGATTTTGGGATACTAACTTATTGAAAAATCTTTTCGTGGTGGTAATGTGTTGCCATCGATAGAATCGCCCGCGGCATAGCAGCAGGGGAAACCCGGGGACATCCATACTGGTTTCTGGTGAGAAACCCAAAACCAGGAAGGTGTTCCCATAACGGAAATAACGTCATGCAACCGGAAATTACATCGCTGCGGATAGCGGGAAAGCTGGCGATACAATTTCTTGTCATGGCGGCCGCATCTTTCGGTTCGGCGGGGACGCTGTGTTGGCCCGAAGCGTGGTTTTATCTGGCACTCCAGTTCAGCTTTTCGACCTTTTCGATGTTCTGGATGAAAAAGCATGATCCCGAGCTGCTGCGGGAACGGATGACTTTCTTAAAGCCTGGCGCCCATGGCTGGGATAAGGCGTTCCTTTTGGGAGGGACGGTTGTTTTTATTCCATTTTGAAGACAGGATGCTGCATGAGGAACTCGAAGGGTATCGGGATTACGCCATGCGGACCCGTTACCGAATCATTCCGGGGGTGTGGTAACCATCCTCATTCCGGGAATCACGGGAATTTGTGGGGCATCCTGGTTTTTAGAGTGAATTCCGAAAACCAGTAAGACGTCTCCAGATTGTTCGCATAAGAATTCTGACGAAAACCAGGGATAAAGGCATAATGGATGAAAATATAAATCTAAAGGAGGCCGACAGACGCCGATGACCATCTTTCTGAAACGCGCGTACGAGCAGCCCGCGCCAAGTGACGGATTCAGGATTCTCGTGGATCGGCTTTGGCCACGAGGGGTATCAAAAGACTTGGCACGGATAGACTTGTGGCTCAAAGACATCGCACCGAGCACGGCCCTCCGGAAGTGGTTTAGTCACGACCCATCAAAATGGGAAGAATTCCGCGAGCGCTATTTTCTGGAGCTCCACCACAACCCCGTGGCAACCGGGCAGCTTATGGATCAGCTTGGTCGAGAAGCGGTTACTCTGATCTATGGTGCGAAAGATAAGGAGCATAATGGTGCTGTCGTGCTCAAGGAGTATCTTGAAAAATCAAAAAAGTATGGCTGAATTCAATTCGGAAAGGAATGAGAGAAAAGGCGATGACCAATTAAAGTGCCTGAAATTTATGAATTTTAACATCTGGGAAAAGTCTGTTCTCAGCCGTAAACGGTTCATTTAGATATCAAAAAACGTGTGATAAAGGGTTGAACATGAGAAATATGTGGATGCTTGTCATGTTCTTTCGCCAACACTAGTTAAAGCACCTGGAGGTCTGACATCATGGACTATCAGCAAATGACATCGCCGTGCGGTTTGGATTGTTTTAATTGTCTCGCATATTTGGCTAACGAGGACAAGAGTCTCCGGGAAGGCATCGCCGAAAGACTGCATATTCCCTTGGATGCGGCAAAGTGCGACGGATGCAGAAATGCGAAAGGTGTCATATCCTTTTTAGGCGACAAAGGCCCGTGCGTTGTATTCAGTTGCACGAGCAGGAAAGACATCACATATTGTTATCAATGCACCGACTTTCCCTGTGACCATCTTCACCCATATGCGGATCAGGCATCCGTCAGGCAGCATAACACCAAGCTTTTCAACCTTTGTCTGATAAAAAAAATGGGCATTGACGGTTGGGTCAAAGACAAGGCGTTAAACGTCAAGCAGACCTATTTTTTTGGCAAATTCAGAATGCATGCCACAGACGGGGAAAAATAATAGTGTTCCTACATTTTCCAACGAGGTGACGTATGTCCGATGCTCGTAGAAGAACGATGGCGCAAGTATCATCGAAGGCGATCCTGCTGACACTGGTTGTGCTGGTTCTGTCCGGATGTTCCAATGTTAACAGATACTTGGATTTCTGGAAAATGGCGCGCACGGAAAAGAAAGAATTCAGGATAGAGCCGACGGCGAAGCTATTGAGAGACCTTCAGCCGGGAGGCAGTTTTATGCTGGCGGGTCCTGTGGATCATAAAACGAAGTATGCAGGACCGGTGCTTGTCGTGGCTGTAACGGACATGTTCAAGAAGCGGGAAATCGTGGTGGAAAGGATCCTTCAAACACCGGTACTTTTTTATGAGGCCTACCTGCCTGAAGGGGAATACGATCTCTATTTTTTTGCGGACCTGGATGGAAACGGCTATTTCGATGCCAATGAGATGATCGGGCAGACACGCGATGAGTCCATTCATGTCAGAAAAGAAGCGGTCAAAGACGGCCTGACATTTAACGGTCCCGCCTTCACGCTTGATGTGAATAAACCGGCAACAACGGACCTTCACATAAAAATTCCGGTGAGACAGCGGGACTACGTATTCAGCTCCCTTGACGATGCATTCTTCGATCCTCAATACGGGGAGGCCGGCATGTACGATCCCAAGAAGTTTTTTGCCCACACGCAGCGCTTTATGTTTTCCCTGGAAAAGTTCGATCCCAATAAGACCATGGTTATTTTTGTCCATGGTGTAGCGGGAACACCGCGGGATTTCAAGTACCTCGTGGACGGCCTCGACAGGACGCGCTATCAGCCATGGTTCTTCTTTTATCCATCAGGGATGCCCCTGCAAAAACTGGGGTCGCTCCTTTCCGACATCTTGATGATTTTGGGGGAAAGCAAATATTTCCATATGAAGCGAGCCGTTGTCGTAGCCCACAGTATGGGTGGTCTGGTCGGGCTTTCAGCACTCAACGAATTATGTCAGAACGGCGCGCCGGCTTATCTTAAAGGGTACATTTCCTTTAACTCTCCTTACGGAGGGGTGGAGGCGGCGAAGAAGGCGGTTGAAAGTGCGCCTGCCGTGTTACCCGCCTGGCGTGATGTGGCTACGGGAAGTCCCTTTCTTGAAAGGCTCTATCAGGGACCGGCCACCCGGGAAATCCCGTTTCACCTTTTCTTTGGTTACGAAACGGGTGACAGCAGCGACGGCACCATTACCCTGCAAAGTCAACTGGAGCATAGAATACAGTTCGCTGCTCACAAGACCTACGGTTTCAATGCGTCCCATGTAGGTATCCTGAACGACGATCAGGCGCGGCGGACGTTCTACCGGGTACTGGGGGACATGGAAGGCGAACAGTCATCTGGCCAAAAAAGAACAGGGCATGCACAATGAAATGCTATTTCTATCCTGTTTGGGGCCATTTCAGGCAACGGAATGCTTTTGAGGGGAATTTTACCCTATTGCCTGCCCGGATTCGTCTGTTTCCTGATTCGGCCAGTATTTCGGCCAGTATTTCGTTGACACCCATCCAGCCTTTCGTATAATTTCAATGCTTACAAAGGAAAGAATGTCCAACTGTAAAGGTACAGCCGGTTTTGTGAACAAAGGAGAAGAAAGATAGAAGATATTAAGCAAACATCCTCTTGCGGCATTGGGACGTACGAGGTGATCAAATGCGATAAATGGCAAGGCCTTGTCGATCGAATCCTCATGGATGGGGGGGGAGTCGAAAACCTGGCCGCAAAACTCGATGATGCCATGAGACGAGGTGAGATCCTGAAAGATGGCAGCAAATCTCTTGTCTCGCATATTGCCATGGGGGGTGCGGAAGTGGTGGTCAAAGGGTACCACCATCTTGGATGGATGCATTCCCTTCGGCACACTTTCCAGGGTTCGCGGGCGAAACAGGCTTGGCAGATGGCAAACCGCCTGTGTCTTTTGGGCGTCACGACCCCCAAACCGCTGGCCTATATCGACGAGTACCGGGGGGGGCTGCTTTGGAGATCCTATTTTATCTATGAATACGTTTCGGGACCGTCTTTGCAAGATTTCCTGGAAAATTCGGCCGTGCCTGAGAAACAGAAGCGCCGCCGAATCGAGCAGGTCATCAAAGTGCTTTCACACTTGTCGGAACACGGTCTCAGTCATGGTGATCTGAAACACACGAACATGATCTGCAACGGAGATGCGGTAGTCTTTATCGACCTTGACGCTTTGCGGCAGAGTTCCTGTATCGGCTTTCTGAAACGGTACCGCTACGGGAAAGACAAGGCTCGTTTTCTGCGGGATATTAAAATGTATGAACAATAAGCGGCGATCGAATGTCATTTATCTTCCGGCTCCTGAGGCCGTCCTTGTCAAATCATTGAATGGGAGATGAAAAAGGATGAAGCTTTATTTCCGTCAAACGGAGCTGGGGGAAATCGGCATCGCAGAATCCGATGGCAGCATAACAAACGTTTATTTGAATACGGATACTGTTCCGCCGGATGCCGAAATCTGCGAGACGGACCTCATCAGGGAGGCGTTTCTCCAGTTGGGTGCTTATCTTGCCGGTGATCTGAAACAATTTTCCCTGCCTCTCGCCCCTTCCGGAACAGATTTTATGCGCAAGGTGTGGAAAACTCTTTGTGAAGTTCCCTATGGCAAAACGGCAAGTTACAAGGATATCGCCGTAGCTGTCGGGAACCCCGGGGCCGCTCGCGCGGTGGGCCTGGCGAACAATAAAAATCCGATACCTGTTTTTATTCCCTGTCACAGGATCATCGGGGCAAACGGAAAGCTGGTGGGTTACCGCGGCGGCCTGGATGTGAAGAAGAAACTGCTGGACCTGGAAAATCGAAAGGGGACGGCTTAAGCGCACAATTACCTGAAGATATTGTCGGTTCATCAGGCGAAGAATTGGGGAAACGACCGACACTTTTCGATGCATTCCGGAAAAATAGATGGCAATCGTCATTAAAAAACTCAATAATAGACGCAGAAAATAGTTCAAGGATTGGAAATCCTGTAAGCCCGGTAAAGTTCCGGGAGCCTTTGTAACCGTGATTCATCTCGATCTCCGATTGCGACCTGTGGTCGCTTCCTGACATGTTTCAGTACCGGCATGTTTTTGAGAGAGGAGGATTGATATGGGCGTCATGATGCAGGCCTTTTACTGGAATTGTCCCCGCGAGGATCGGCGGGAATTCGAGTGGTGGAACCATGTCCGAAGCCGTATTGCCGACCTTGCCGAAGCAGGTTTTACCGCCTTGTGGCTGCCTCCGATACACAAGGCCGCAGATATCTCCTGGCCGTCCATGGGTTATGATCCTTACGATTATTATGACTTGGGTGAGTTTGATCAGAAAGGGTCCCGCAAAACCTGGTTCGGATCCGGGACAGAACTCCTCGATCTGATCCGTGCGGCCCATGACTATGGCCTTTCGGTCATTGCCGACATGGTCATCAATCACAACAGCGGTGCCGATGAAACGGAGGTCAACCCGATTACAGGTCAGCTGCGCTGGACGCGGTTTAAACCCCAGAGCGGTAAATTCCGGAGGGATTGGGAGTGCTTTCACCCCAACTCCTATGAGAGATGGGATCAGGGTACCTTTGGCGATATGCCTGATCTTTCTCACCGGAATCCCTATGTCTTTGCGGAGATTTTGAAGCTTTCCCGCTGGCTGGTGGAGGAAATCGGCTTCGATGGCTTCCGTTACGATTTCGTGAAGGGTTACGGAGCGATGACGGTCGAGGCCATCCAGGAATACCGCTATCTACGGGACGGCAAGCCCTTCATTCCGTACGGCGTGGCCGAGCATTGGGACTGCGCGCACGCCATCGAGAACTGGGTCAATGTCACCAATTTCTCAAACGTGAACCCGGTGGACGCCTTTGATTTTCCCTTACGCGAAATGCTCAAAGCCCTCTGCGATCAGGAGGGGTTCAGCCTTTGCAACCTGGTGACCTGGGAGACACTCCTCCAGCATCAACCGCAAACAACCGTCACTTTTGTGGAGAATCATGATCTCCGCGACGAAGGACGTCCCATCGCGAACGATAAACTGCTTGCCTACAGCTATATTCTGACTCATGAAGGCTATCCCTGTGTTTTCTGGAAGGACTATTACAATGCCGGTCTGGCGATGGAAGCGACACCCCACGGTATTGCCGCCCTTGTTCGTGTCCACGAAGATTATGCCGGTGGCGGAACTCAGGTGCTGTGGTTGGATGACGATCTTTATATCATGCAACGCAATGGGTATCGGGATGATCCGGGCCTGATATATGTGTTGAACAATCGCCGGGACCGGTGGAATGGGGCTTGGGTGACCACCCAGTGGCGGAATACGGAGCTCCTTCCGGTGGCGTGGTGGAGCCATAGCGATCCGGCCCAACCCATGAACCAGACATCTCAAGCCGATGCCCGTGCCCAATTCTGGGCGCCCCCTCGCGGGTACGCTGTGTATGTCCCGCAAGCAGTGTGAGACGAGCGATTTGTTAAATCTGTAACCGTGACCGTTGTTTTTTCTTTGGTTCCTTGCCTGTACCTCTTCAGAAAGAAGCAATTCTTATCAGAATGATCGCGGCGCCCCATCTTTTCTTCTTTGACATGATGGAAGAATTGTATTTGACTTGTGCCTGGAATGTTCCTATTCTTTTAATGGTCTTATGGACGTGGGATGGTTTTTCGACCGGGGGAATCCACGGATGTGTATTGATTGAAAAGATATCATGCAGATCGTGTGTTTTGCAGTCAGAGTGATGCGATACCTGTGGGCAGGTCCATGTACCCTTCTGGGACTTCTGCTTGCGCTTGTCGCCCTCCCGTTTGGCGCAACCGTACGCCTTGACGAGGGAACGCTTGAAGTCGCCGGCGGGCGATTCGGCACATGGATTTCCCGTCTGCCGCGTTTCTTTCAGTTTTACGCCATTACCCTGGGGCATGTCATTTTGGGTATTGACCATACATCGCTGCTTGCCCATCGGGCACATGAGCACGTTCATGTGCGGCAGTACGAGCGCTGGGGTGTCCTTTTCATCCCGTTGTACTGCGCCTCAAGTCTCTTGCAGTTTTTCTGCGGACACGACCCCTATCTTGGAAACCGCTTTGAACGTGAAGCCTGCTCGCATGGCTCATGTCCAGGGGAGATGTCGGCACCTTCCATTCCGGGGCAGACTAGCGTCAAAGTTGTTTCTCATCCGACCGGATCAAACATCAGGTTTCCGAATAAGAAGAGGAAAACGATTTTTTTGAAAAAGCCTCAATAAGTTTTATACAAGACGATCTTGGAGCGAGAAGGATGTTTCTGTTTCTTGAAAAGGAGGTTGTGTATGAGTCAGATACTGATTGGTAAGGGCGAGCAACCGGTCAATTTGCTTGCGAAATACGGAAACCGCCATGGCCTTGTTGCCGGTGCAACGGGAACCGGTAAAACCATTTCACTGCTGGTTTTGGCGGAAGGTTTTTCTCGCCTGGGTGTTCCGGTTTTCATAGCGGACGTGAAAGGCGATGTTTCCGGTCTGGCCATGGCGGGGATCGCCAACGAAAAGATCCGGCAGCGCGTTGTCCAGATCGGCATCGAGGGATTTGTGCATGAAGCGAATCCGGTATTATTCTGGGACTTATTCGGAAAGAGAGGACATCCCGTCCGCACCACCATAAGCGAAATGGGACCCGCTTTGCTGGCCCGAATCCTGGAAGTCAACGACACCCAGGCGGGGATGCTCGAAATTGCCTTCAAGCTGGCGGATGACCAGGGGCTGCTCCTTCTTGATCTCGACGATCTGCGGGCCCTCCTCGGGTTCGTTGCGGAAAATCACGATGAAATTTCGAAGCAGTACGGCCTGGTCAGCACGCAGTCCGTTGCCGCCGTGCAGCGTGCCTTGCTGACTCTGGAGAGGGAAGGCGGAAATTTCCTGTTTGGAGAGCCTGCCCTGGAACTTTTCGACCTGATGCGCACCGACATGAACGGCCGCGGCGTCATCAGCATTCTGAAGGCGGATCAACTGATTCTGAAACCGCGCCTCTATTCAAGCTTCCTTTTGTGGCTTTTGTCGGAGCTGTTCGAGAATCTTCCCGAGGTGGGGGATTTGGACCGGCCCAAACTCGTGTTCTTCTTTGATGAAGCTCACCTCCTGTTCGACGACGCGCCACCGATGCTGCGCCAGCGGGTGGAGCAGGTCGTGCGGTTGATCCGATCGAAGGGTGTGGGGGTGTACTTTTGTTCTCAGTTTCCCGATGATATTCCCGGCGAGATTCTGGGGCAGCTGGGAAACCGTATCCAGCATGCTCTGCGGGCCTATACCCCGCGGGACCAGAAGGCAGTACGTACCGCCGCGGAAACCTTTGTCCCCAACCCGAAATTTGACGTTGCCCAGGTCATCTCGCAACTTGCCGTCGGCGAGGCCCTGGTCTCCATGCTTCAGGAGAAAGGGGTGCCGATGCCGGTGGAGCGTACGCTGATCTGTCCGCCCCGATGCCGGATGGGGACGATTACACCCGAAGAAGAGGCCATGGTACGGTCCCGCAGTCCTCTCGGCGGCAAGTATGATACCCTGGTGAATCGCGAATCCGCCTATGAAATCATCAGTCGCCGGGCCGCATCAAAAGAAGAGGATGCACTGCCGCCTGCGCAGTCCCGGGAGGAGAAGCCCGAGGTAGAGAGGTCCGGTTCACGAGGCGGTATGCTGGGAGAAATCCTTTGGGGGACCAAGAGCCGCGAGGGCATGGTGCAGGCGCTGGCGAAGCAGGCCGCCCGAACCGTCGGCAGTCAGATCGGGCGCCAGATCCTGCGCGGTGTTCTGGGAGGCATATTGGGCGGATCGCGCCGCCGGTAGATCATTGGATGGGGGTGGTGTCGCCGATATCCCTAAAGGAACAAGTTGTGGGGCTTACCTAAGCCCTGATTCAATGAAGGGTTTAAAACCTGTATAAACGGACATCAGCCGTTCGGCACACTGGTCAAAGTAAGGGTATGTTCCCGGGATGGTCATCATGTTCATGTGTTTGCAATCGGCAATCAGGCTGATGGTAGCCGACTCGCCGACATCGGGGATTTTCTGAGCGGCCAGCCCGATACGGCCACTGTAATCAGGTTTGAATGTCAATACCATGGTGTGATCCGAATACCGGATATCCATGATTGAGTTCTGGGAAACGAAAATCTTGGCCAGGATGAAAGCCTTATCGCATTGTGCCTTGGTCGTGCATGTCACCTTGGCCTCCTGCTTTGCCTTCTCTATCGCCTGCTTTACCTCATTATGCCTTGTCACCTGCCCGTGAGAAGCGCAACCAACAATCAACAATGCCGCACATAACACAAACAAAAGCATACCCGTCATTCTCTTCATAGCCATCTCCAAGGTTGGATAATCATGGTTCCTGGTTATCATTTATTACCCGTCAATACTATCTGATTTTGAATTCACTCCGGGAATGGACGTCTCCAAAGAGCATTTCCCTCTTTATTTGAAAGAACTGGCGTTCAGATATAAAAACCGAAACAACGATCTATTCGATCTGGTCGCTAGTTCTCTCTGCAATCCGGTGCCAAAACGGGACCAACTATATTTTCAGGGACGACAAATTACCTTCTTTAATAACTGAAGCCTAAGGATCACGCTCATCCAGAAATTGTCATGCGATATGCGACCGTGCGATCGGAAACATAGTGACGAATAACAGAGAAAAAATATTCGTCTTTATAAGAGGTTTTGGGTCCTATCCTGCACGTTCGACACATTTGTCGAAATCAATATTCTTCCGACAAACATTTCAAGTGTCTGTTTTCACTCTATAGTTTCTGTCATTATGATTCTGGTTCGACATTCCTGTTTAGTCCCTCTTGGTTTTGATTATCGCAATGATATCATGTTATCAATGAGTTACATATATCAATACCGCTGGCATGCTCCCTGCAATATAATGGGCAAGGATAATAACTCGGCAATAGACAGGGGCATGTTGAGCCGATCGACGATTAAAAACCAGGGGGGTGGAAGGCCCTCCAACATCTTCAAAAGGGGGGGACTCCAAAGCCCCCCCTTCCTCCTTTTGGGAAGCATACAATCTAATTAAGCGTCTTCATGCTCCGCTTTTCGCCTAAGTCACTATTATGAATAACTATTTACATGTGAAGGAAATGAATTATGAAAGCATTGGTTGTCGATGACAATAAGGCTCTGGCCGATGTTATTCAGGGTGCATTGGAAGACAACGGTTTGGAGGTAATATCCGCGAAAGACGGTCTCGATGGGTATGATGCTTATGTCCGCTTTGAACCCGATCTTGTCATCACCGATATTCATATGCCGAGGGCTAACGGTTTAGAAATGATGAAACATATACGGGCACATAACCCTATGGTAAAAACGATCTATATGAGTGGGGACATGGACGCATTTCGGCCGGCACTCGAAAGAGAAAAAAGTCAATATCCCGTTAGTATTTTAAAAAAACCGTTTTCCATGATGTCATTAACGAATCTTGTTTTATCCAAGTAGTTCATTCGGCCGAAAACTGCCGGCGATACGCCGTATTACCCCAACCGCCTGAACGCCGTGGCTTTGATCGCGGCATAGACCTTGATTCCCCTTTCTATTCCAAGATCCTCGGCAGCCTGCATGACAACCTCGGCGATAAGCCGTTCCCCGCCGCACTCCAGCTCTATGCCAAGCCGGTTACCCGTTTCAAAAACATCGGTGACTCGGCATTGGAGGAGATTACGTGCGCTGATTGCCTCCGGGTGACGCTTGAAGAGAATGATGTCCGTGGATGAAAGTTCGAAAAGCGCCTCCGGCAGGTCACTGCTTCCGGAAGCGAACAAGTGCGCATTCCCCCAGTAATAGACATGGAGGCCGTCAAGATGGTGGGAAAACCGCAGTTTAAGGAGGTTGATGTAACCGGCCTTACTCTCCCCCATGCGGATCCGCGCCAATTCCTCCGCCGTCATCTGCCCGGCGATGTGTCCGTCAGCTACACTCAGCACCTGGTCGGTCATGATCCTCATTTCAATCATGGAGTGAGAAATGAAGAGATAGGGTATTCGAAAGGTCTCACAGACGTTTTTAAGGAAAGGAACGATCTGGAACTTGAGACTGTCGT
>Ga0302246_1002303_pt1 | contig 11651 bp, 6 predicted proteins | sample AAG_UR_Trp_MG_FD_193533 | JGI IMG/M metagenome (GOLD analysis project Ga0302246, IMG submission 193533) | Enriched activated sludge microbial communities from anaerobic digester in WTTP, New Holstein, Wisconsin, United States - AAG_UR_Trp | ecosystem: Engineered > Bioreactor > Anaerobic >...
AGACCCCGGCTATGGTTTATTTCAACTCTCAAGCGCAGAAACAGGATGCAGCATGAACTCTAAACAAAGCAGGTTCCCACTTATAAATCCCTGTTCCCTGTCCAAACAAACCCGACCACCTGTCAGATCATCCTTCCATTCTTGCGCAGGTTAAGGAACTGGCAGCGGATCAGATTCGCCCCGTAGAACTGCAAATCATTTACCTTCTTAAGATATGTTTTGAAGAACTGAACCAGGGAAGTGAAAACGTAAAATGAAAACGTAATCGGCGACAAACTTTTAGGGAATTCTATCCCTGAAAAATATTTCTGAAACACAAAAACGAGCCCACAAAACCTTCTAAAAAGAGAGGATAAGAATGGGAGCGGTTTTTTGCGTTCTTTTTGGGGACCGTCTTTCCGGGTTAATTTTGTCGCAAATTATGTGTAATCTTGTCGCAAATTAAATGTCGTCTTACACTTTCGCCCAATCATCGCCGGAAAATGACAACAAAAAAGGCGTTTCGCTAATTAAGCGAAACGCCTTGATTTTTGGTGAGCCCTGTCGGGATCGAACCGACAACCTACTGATTAAGAGTCAGTTGCTCTACCTGCTGAGCTAAGGGCCCACAAATGTTCCTCGTATATGGCGCGCCCGGTACGACTTGAACGTACGACCAACAGATTCGAAGTCTGCGACTCTATCCAACTGAGCTACGGGCGCTTTCTAATCAACACATCATAAAGAACAGACGACCTATGGGGTGAGTGAAGGGACTTGAACCCTCAACCTCCGGGGCCACAACCCGGCACTCTAACCATTTGAGCTACACCCACCATATTTGATTTTGGTACGCCAGCAGGGATTCGAACCCGGGACCTACGGATTAGAAGTCCGTTGCTCTATCCAGCTGAGCTACTGGCGCATGTTCATGTTTCATGCTTATCAAAATGGCAGCGTTTAATAGCTTCTTTGGTGTTATTTGTCAAGACATAAATCAGAAACCGGCCTCACTTTATATATCCGGCTATTCCATCGAAGATATAGCCCTCTCTGCTCATCCCTTCTCCTTTAGGGTCCAATGTAAAAAAATGCTGTCTGGTTTTTGGATTAAACCAGCGGTAAAGCTCACGTGTACCCTTTAATCTTGTCGTGGCGATATTGCCGACCGCCCCTTCGTAAATGTATCCCAAAAGGGAGTTTCCTTTTCTGATGTCGTATGAGTAGAATTGATTAATAATTTTGGGATTATACCACCGGTGGAAAGGAACAGTCCCCAGTGTGCCCGGCTGAAAGAGGCTGAATGCCAAACCCTGCTTGATGAAACCCTTGGATGTCAGTCTCAATTCTTCCGAAGGAAGGTCAGAGATATAAAGATAATAGGGGGCCTTGTAATACCGGTAAATGTCGATATTTTTTACCGGAATATCCTGCACGATTTCATAGGACACGGGGACATCGATATTGCCGTTGTTGGACGTGATATGGACCAGATTCGAATAAACCCCCGGATTGGACTGTACCGGATTCAAGGTAACGTTGATGTAATCCGTTTCTTTCAATGTGAAACCGCTTTCCGGGAAAATGGTCAGCCAGTTTCGATTCCCTTCCAGGACATCCTGTCTTTTGATCTGGACGCCTTCAATGGCGGCTCCGCTCCCATTCAGGACAAGCGTTAAAATATGATTTGCTTCAAAAAAACCTTCAGAAACCGGAATTTCGTAAGACGCGTTGTCTTCGACAGAGTCTCTCAATTCATAGGATTTGATCAGGGTGTTGTCTATGTAAATGGAGAACTGTCCGGGACTGTTGCGTTTGTTGACGAAAAGGGAAACAGCACTGCCCCAAAATTCCATTTTTAGAATGCATTTTCCGCTGAGTGCAGGATAGCCCTGGTATTCCTTCCATGTACCCCACAATTGCAACGTTTTTTCCAGGCGCGGGGGAATGTCGTATATGCCCTTGCCTGCTGCATCGTCGTTCAGGAAACTGATATAGCGATGCGGATAGATTCCCGGTGCAGCGCCTGTCGTAACGTCCCGTTTTGCCTTCCATTTGATCATACCCTGGCTTTTGTTCGTCAGGCGCATTCTTCGGGTAACGGAGTCTCCCGGCTTGATCGTACCGAAATCCAGGCGCGACGGATTGACGGAAATGGAAACGTCTTCCATTTCCGCAAGAAGATTGAATTTGATGAAGACGGTCCTCTGCATCCCGCCGGGCGTCTGAATTTTAATCGCAATCCGGTGATCACCCACTGCAAGCTCCCGCACGCAGGTCAGGCGGTTCGACCTGTTATCCAGAATCAACTGGACCGGAAGATGTGCCTCTCCTCCATTTGCACCCGGGGAATCGTCTTCTTTCTTAATGGCACTGACGCGAAAATGGACCCTTTCCTCGTTTCTGACGGAAATGCCGAGCAACTCGGTCTTGTCCAGGGGAAACCATTCTTCCGGTGTCGGGATGGTCCATGCCAGGGAGTCGGATCCGATGTTTTTAACCGAAAAGGACCCTTCTTTTTCCCGGCCCGTGGATATGGTTCCCAGATCGATTTCCCGATGTGAAATAACAAGAGACGGCAATACCGCGGGAGACTTCGCATGCAAGGATGTGGCTTTCTTTATGCCGTTTGTTTCTGCATGGATTTCTTCGGCTGAATAAAGCGCATCAATGGTGAGCAGGAGCAGGATCAAGGTAAAATATTTTAAATATTTGATATGCATTTCCTTCCTCAATAAGTCGCTGGGCGATTTCTATACCAAAGCATTTTTGAAATCAATGGATTTCACAGTTAAAAGACTTGACCTCGCAGAAAAGACAGGATATTTACCACTACCCGATGACAGAGGCAACATGCCAAACGGAAGGCCGATGGATCAAGATGAGAAAAAATATTGGCTTGCCTTGGCCTCCATTGATGGATTGGGAGGTAATGGTGTTCAGGCCCTTATCGACGCTTTCGGCGAACCCGGTAAGGTCTTTTCGGCATCATTTGAAGCCCTCTGTTCCGTCCCGGGCATTGGGAAAACCATTGCCCGGAGGATTCGCGATTACCGTGACTGGAATCGCCGGGAAAGAGATCTCCAATTCCTTGCAAAGGCTGACATTGCCATCCTGACAAGAAAGGACCCCCGCTATCCCGCTCTTTTATCGCATATTTATAACGCCCCTGCCCTTCTGTTTGTGCAAGGCACGTTACTTGAAAACGAAAAATGCATCGCCGTTGTCGGGTCAAGAATGGCCGGCACATACGGCATGTTCGTTACGGAAAAACTTTGCCGGGAATTGGCTTTGCACGGCATAACGGTGGTGAGCGGCATGGCGCGGGGAATCGACTCGGCCGCCCACCGGGGAGCCATCTCCGGTAAAGGGCGTACCATCGCGGTTCTGGGGAATGGCCTGGATGCCGTTTATCCGCCGGAAAACCTGTCGTTGAGCAAAAGCATCATCGAGCACGGCGCCCTGATGACGGAATACCCCATCGGAACGCCCCCGCGCCGAGGCAATTTCCCTGCAAGAAACCGAATCATCAGCGGCATTTCCCTGGGCGTTGTCGTCGTGGAGGCAAGCGAGAGAAGCGGATCCCTGATCACGGCAAGATTGGCCCTCGAACAGGGGCGAGAGGTTTTTGCCGTTCCGGGCACAATCGATTCACCTGGATCGAAAGGAACGCACAGGCTGTTGAAAGACGGGGCAAAACTCGTTGAAACGGTGAACGATATCCTTGATGAAATACAATGCCATCTCGATGGGACACGTCCTGTTTTCCCGGCTCCCGTGTATCCGGAACAATATAATAATGAAGCACCACAGAAAATCCATCCCACTATGGAACTGAACGCGGATGAAAAATCAGTTCTGTCGCATCTCAAGAATTCGCCCATCGATGTCGATGAGTTGATATACCTGTCGGGCATGCCTTGCCGGACGATACAGCCCATTCTGATGACGCTTGAAATAAAGGGTTGTATTCAAAAGATGCCCGGATCGAAATACATGTTGAAGGAGTAAAAATGGCCTCTTCCCTGATTATTGTAGAATCGCCTGCCAAGGTCAAAACCATCAAGAAGTTCCTGGGGCCGGATTTCCAGGTCATGGCTTCCGTCGGACACGTGAAGGACCTGCCTAAAAGTGCCCTGGGCATCGATATTGAAAAGGATTTTTCTCCCACCTACCAGGTCATGGAGACCAAAAAAAAGGTCCTGTCCGAAATCAAGCGGGCGGCCAGTCAATCGGACGGTATCTACCTGGCCCCGGACCCAGACCGGGAGGGGGAAGCCATCGCCTGGCACATCGCCGAGGAAATAGGCCTGGATAAAAAGCCCATTTATCGTGTTTTATTCAATGATTTGACAAAGGGAACGGTTGTCTCGGCCCTTGAAAATCCGACCCGCCTCGATTTCAACAAGTATGAAGCCCAGCAGACACGCAGAATTCTGGATCGCCTCGTGGGTTACCAGATCAGCCCCATCCTGTGGGAAAAGGTCAAGAGGGGCCTCAGTGCCGGACGGGTTCAGTCGGTGGCGGTCCGGATCATCTGCGACCGCGAAGAGGAAATCAGGAATTTTGTCAGCGAGGAATACTGGAATCTGACGGCCGTGCTGAAGGGACAAACCCCGCAGACATTCGAGGCCCGCCTCACGAAAATTGACGGTAAGAAAGCAAAGCTTTCGAACGAAGATCAAGTTAATGCGTTGCTTGAGATTCTCAGAAATACTCCTTATGTCATCAATAAAATCGAGAAAAAAGAGGTAAAACGGCAACCCCCTCCGCCTTTTACGACCAGCAAGCTCCAGCAGGAGGCATCGCGCTGGTTTCGCTTCTCCGCGAAAAAAACGATGTCCGTGGCACAGAAACTCTACGAAGGGATCGATCTGGGGAAAGAGGGCTCCGTAGGTTTGATTACCTACATGAGAACCGATTCCGTGCGCATTTCGGATGACGCCGTTAAGGCCGTGCGAAATTTTATCGGCGAAAATTATGCTCCCGAATACCTGCCCGCCAAGAGCCGCGTTTTTAAGACTTCGGATCGGGCCCAGGATGCCCATGAAGCTATCCGGCCGTCATCGATGGATTACCGGCCCCAGGATATCCGCCCGCACCTGACGGACGATCAGTTCAAGCTTTATCAGCTCATCTGGAACCGCTTTGTCGCCTGCCAGATGAATCCGGTCATTTCCGCTCAGACGACGATCGATATCGGCGCCCACAATTGCCTTTTCCGCGCCCAGGGTTCAACCCTTATTTTCCCCGGCTTTTCGATCCTCTACTCGGAGAAGAAAGAGGAAAGCGGCGAGGACGAAAATGGAAGCGGTGAAAAGACGCTTCCCCTGGTTTCGGAGGGGGAAACCGTTCACCTCCAGGCCCTCAAACCCGAGCAAAAATTCACACAGCCGCCGCCGCGTTTTTCGGAAGCGTCCCTGGTCCGTGAACTTGAGGAAAACGGTATCGGCAGACCCAGCACCTATGCAACGATCCTCTCGACGATCCAGGAAAGAGATTATGTCACGTTGAAAGAAGGGAAGTTTCATCCCACGGAACTGGGCATCCTCATCACGGAACTCCTGGTTAAAAATTTCCCCCGCATCCTCAATATCGAATTCACGGCATCTCTGGAAACCCAGTTGGACCAGATCGCGGAAGGCGCTCAGAATCGCCTCGCGGCACTCAACGCATTTTACGGTTCTTTCAAAGGGGAATTGGACCAGGCCAAGGTGCACATGAGAAACGTCAAAAAAGAAGCGGAACCGACCGACCTGCTGTGTGATAAATGCGGTAAGCCGATGGTCAAGAAATGGGGGAAAAACGGTATGTTTCTCGCCTGTTCCGGTTATCCTGAATGCAAGAACACAAGTGACCTCAGCGGCAGGGAAAAGGAGACCCCGAAGGAAACCGACATTTCCTGCGAGTTGTGCGGCCGGAAAATGGTTGTGAAGAAAGGGAAATTTGGTCCTTTTCTCGGCTGCCCTGCCTATCCCGCCTGCAAGAATATTCTTAACTTCACCTATGACGAAAACGGCCTGATCAAGGTGACGCCTGTTGAAGCCGATGAGGAAATGGTCTGTGAGAAATGCGGCGCGAAGATGATTAAGAAGCGCGGGAGGTTCGGGGCCTTCTGGGGCTGTTCCGGTTACCCCGCCTGCGATCATATCGTCAAGATCAGAGGGAACAGCGGCGCGGTTAAAAAGAATGAACCTCAGGAAATCGCCCCCGATATCGTCTGCCCGAATTGCGGGAAACCCATGATTATCCGCTCCGGCCGTTTCGGGAAATTCCTGGGTTGCTCCGGATACCCGGAATGCAAAACCATCGTCAACATGAAAAAGAGTTCTTCCCTGTCGGACAAGCCGAAAACAGAGTGAACCATGCATGCCTTCGTATCTTCCCCTCATCGCGATGATGCCGTCACCATTATCGGAGGGGGACTTGCCGGCTGTGAGGCGGCGTGGCAACTGGTATCTCGGGGGTACCGGGTTCTCCTGTATGAAATGAAACCGAAACGGTTTTCGCCCGCCCACAGAATGCCGTCCCTGGGCGAGCTGGTCTGCAGCAATTCGTTGCGATCCAACCAAGTCGAAAATGCCGTCGGCCTGCTGAAAGCAGAGATGCGGCTCCACGATTCGCTGATCATGAAAGCGGCCGATGCAACACGTGTACCCGCCGGCAGCGCCCTGGCGGTCGACAGGGTAAAATTCGCCCGATTCATCGAAGAAGCCCTGCTCTCACAGCCTGAGTTCACGTTGATCCGCGAAGAAATACTTTCCATTCCCGCAAGGGGCATCGTCATCGTGGCCTCCGGTCCCCTGACTTCGGAGGGTCTGTCCCGAGAGATTGCCGGATTGACCGGAAGTGACTACCTTCATTTTTACGATGCGATCTCGCCTATTGTTGACGGAGAAGCCATCGGCTACGACAAGGTGTTTTACGCATCCCGTTACGATTACGGCGCAGGAGATTACCTGAACTGCCCCCTGACGGAGGAGGCATACCGGAGGTTCCGCGAAGAACTCCTGTCGGCGGAAACGGTCGCCCTGAAATCCTTCGAGGACATGAAGTGCTTCGAAGGCTGCCTGCCCATCGAAGTCATGGCACAACGGGGTGAAAACACCCTCCTGTTCGGTCCCATGAAGCCGGTCGGACTGACCGATCCGAAAACGGGTGAAACGCCCTATGCCGTGGTCCAGTTGCGGCGGGAAAATACCGAGGGAAGCCTTTTCAACCTGGTCGGCTTCCAGACCAAGATGACCTATCCGGAACAGCGCCGTATTTTCCGGACGATCCCGGGGCTGGAAAACGCAGAATTTGCCCGCTACGGAAGCATTCATCGCAACACTTATATCCATTCTCCGCATCTTCTGGACCATAATTTGCGGATGAAAACGGATATGCGTGTCTTTTTTGCCGGCCAGATAACCGGCGTGGAAGGGTATGTCGAGTCGGCGGCCTCCGGTCTGCTCGCCGGAATCTTCGTTTCAGCTTCCCTTTCGGGGAAAGAATTGCCGCCACCGCCTCCAACCACGGCCATGGGCGCCCTGATTCATTACATTACCCGTTCCGATACGCCTTCATTTCAACCTATGAATGTGAATTATGGTTTGTTCACGCCCCTGGAGAAGAGAAAGATTGCCAGAAGATACCGGGGAATGCACTATGCGGAACGCGCCATGCGGGACATCAAGGATTGGAAGGAACGATTTTCGTCATGCATGGGTGTTTTAGCGCCGAAGGATCCCGGTGGGCCGGAAGATAGAGATCCTTCGCGCTGCTCAGGATGACATTTCTTGACTTTTGACTCTTTTTTATTGATTAGAAATTCTCCGCCAGAACTTCAAAGTAGGCCTGCGGATGCTGGCATGCCGGGCACTTTTTCGGGGCGCTTTGTCCTTCGAACACATATCCGCAGTTGATGCAATGCCATTTTACGGGCGTCTTCTTCGTAAAGACTTCGTCATTGGTGATATTCTTGATCAAGGCCCGGTAACGGGATTCATGAAATTTCTCGACCTTGGCAATCTGATCGAAAGTCCTGGCAATTTCGTCAAACCCCTCTTCTTTGGCGATGCTGGTAAAATCAGAGTAAATGGACGTCCACTCGTGGTATTCTCCGGCAGCGGAGGCCTCCAGATTCGCCTTAGTATCGCCGATGACCCCGGCAGGATACCCGGCGACAATTTCCACATCGCCTCCTTCAAGGAATTTGAAGAACAATTTCGCATGTTCTTTTTCGTTTTCCGCCGTTTCCTCGAAAATCCGGGCAATCTGTTCATAACCCTCTTTTTTTGCTTTGCTGGCGAAGTAGGTATAACGATTCCTGGCCTGAGATTCACCGGCGAAAGCGGCCAATAAATTTTTTTCCGTCCTCGATCCCTTAAGCGATTTTCCCATATCCTTCTCCTTTCTCGATCCCTTTGATTTATACTTTTTTTATTGCGGCTAATTTAAGAAACCGTTCCCCTAAAGTCAACATGCACGATGAAAGTAATTCAACACACCACGGCAAAAAATATCCTTGTGAATGGAAAAATGTTGCCCGCATCATGGCTCGTTTGTACGGCATGGGCTAAAGGAATATTTTTACCTTGCAAGGCATCAACAGAAAACATCCCGTTTGCCCTTTCTGACCTGTTCCAGCATCTTGCTCGAAATCTTCCGTTGTTTCTCATCCATCCGGGGCAGGACATTTTCAATTAATGCCTCCCCTTCCCTGCGGGTTTCCGGAGATGCGTAATCGATCAGGTACTCCATGAATGTGGATACGGCGTTGGGGTCGCAATGTTCCTTTATTTCTCCAGGCTTCGCAAGATCCATGAAATCGGCGCCGGTTCTTCCGAGACGATAGCAGGCCGTGCAAAATGACGGGATATAACCCAGTGACGCCACGTCCCGGATCACCTCGTCGAGACTGCGGTGATCTCCCAGCGAAAATTGTCCATCCACCTCCTGATTGTCCCCCTCCACGTATCCACCCGGGTTGGTACGGCTTCCGGCAGATATCTGGGACACACCCAAGGCGAAGGTTTCCCGCCTGATATTGGGTGTCTCGCGTGTCGACATGATGATGCCCGTGTAAGGAACTGCCAGCCGCAACAGTGCCACAATCTTTCTGAAGTCGAGATCGGTCACGGGATACGGCGGCTGTGCAGCGATATCGGAACCGGTCGCAGGTTCCAGCCTGGGCACGCTGATCGTGTGGGGCCCCACCCCGAACTGCGCTTCCAGATGACGGATATGCTGCATCATGGCCAGGATCTCGAACCGCCAGTCAAAGAGACCGAAAAGAACGCCGATGCCGACGTCATCGATCCCCGCCTCCATCGCGCGGTCCATTGCCGACACACGCCAGTTGTAGTCTCTCTTTTTGCCGCCAATATGAACCTTGCGGTATGTTTCGCCATGATAGGTTTCCTGAAAAAGCTGATAGGTCCCGATCTTCGCCTCCTTCAAGGCCTTGAATTCATCAAGGGTCAGCGGGGCGATGTTGACGTTAACGCGCCTGATTTCGCCGTTGCCGTTTTTCACGCCGTAAATCGTGTCAATGGCGCGGAGAACATAAGAAAATCCTTCGGATGGATAGGACTCGCCGGCAACCAGGAGAACCCGCTTGTGTCCCTGTTCCACCAGAATCTGAACTTCACGGGCGATTTCGTCCTGGGTCAGGACTCGGCGCTGCACCAGTGTATTGCGTGCCCGGAAGGCACAATAGGTACATTCATTCTTACAGAGATTTGAGATGTAAAGCGGTGCGAATATGACCAGCCGCCTCCCGTAAATGGCTTCCTTCACATACCGCGCCGCCGCAAAGAATTCACCGAGGAGCTCCGGATCGCTGACGGCTGCCAACACAGCGACATCCGCCATGGACAATCCTTTCAGTTCACGTGATTTTTGAAGCACCTCCCGGACCAGGACGGCATCACGACCCACCGAAGTAGAAAGAATTTTGCCGATATTGCTTTCATTAATACTAAAACTGCCGTTGTCCCCCGTATTTTTCATGGCTTTGTGCGTCCTTTCATTATCCATACTTTGGCAATTCAATATCAGAAAAAGCACCAAAAAAAAAGCGGGAAACACCTTGTGTTGTCTGATTCGCCTTAAATCACTTTGGCCGCATAGCCGGATTAGAAGACTGCACCGCAACCCGTATTATTTCATTTCGTTGAATTCCCCTCGCGATTCGCTTTCCCGGAATATCAAATCAGGCGTTGTTTTCAGCTTTTAGCAGTTTCATCCGTATTGAAAATGACCTGTTGACCGCTTCAAATAAATGAGAAGAAAAAAATGAGTATTTAGTACTAAGGTACAATTTGTTTATGTCGAAAAATGAGGTAGTGTGGCACCATAAATCGATTCAAAGAATTGGGGGAAACGGGGGGATCTGCCAATGCCGATAACGGCATCTGAGCAGATCCAGAAAAGATCAAAATCATTTTAGTTTCTTCAACACAGGCGGGGTAAGCGTTTTCATTCGCCTTTTCCCGTTCGCTGTTTATCCGTGTTGTGTGCAACTTACTGAAAAAGTAAAAATAATTCATGATAATGGGGGATAAAAAAATGGCAAAATCAGCAAAATCGGGGCAATTGATTCACGGGCATCAGGTAGTCGGAAAAGTGGCGATCCTTTACGGTCATGTCAAGGCCGTTTCCGCTGACGGAACAGTTCGGATTCTCAAGGCGAACGGTCTTGTATACGCGGACGACCGCATTATCACGGAAAGTGACGGAAGCGTATCCATTATCCTGGAGGGAACGCCTCCTATACACTTAGATTTGGGCAGAATGACGGAAGTCGTCCTGGATGAGGACGTCTTTGGTGTTGCCGGTCCGGGTGTGACCGCAGATGCCGCTGCCGAAGCCGAAGCGATCCGTCAGGCTCTTCTGGCCGGAGACCAGCCCATTCAGCCGGAAGCCCCCGCCGCAGGCGGTGAAGCCGATGCCGGCGGAGGCCATCCGATTGTCAACTTCAGCCTGACAGGGGAAGAAGTCACCCCGACCAGCGGCGCCGAAACCCGGGGCATCACCTTTGCCATGCCGGATATCATTAAAGGGATTTCTACGCCTGATAGCGGCGTGTTCATTCTCGATCTGAAACCCGCGATTGAAGGTGGAGACGCCACGGTAGATGAGGACGACCTTAAATGGGGATCTGACCCCAACAAGGAATCTACAACGGTAGAGGGTAGCTTTAAGGTCATTGCACCGGACGGCGTGGATGAAGTAACGATCAACGGAATATTGGTCATATCGAACGGTATTATAACCGGCAATGATGTGGTGACGCCGTTGGGAAACACTTTAACGGTTACATCTTTTAACCCTGCAACCGGCGAAGTATTCTATGCTTATACGCTGAATGACGCTGAAACGCACGCCACCCCGACAGAAGATCCCCTGGCCCCACCGGAGAACAACCTTTTCGAAGATCTGACGATTGTCGCCTCCGACACGGACGGCGATTCGGCGACGGGCACCCTGAGCATCAAGATTGTGGACGATATACCGCATATAGATCTTAGCGTAAATACGGAACCCGTTCTGCCGACGTTGACGACGCAGGATGCGGAGACGGACGGCAATCCGACCGATACGGACACGGCGGTATCGACGGCGGATTTCGGCGGGGTGTTCGCGATCGGCAGTTCTGCTTACGGTGCGGACGGTGCGGGCAGCAC
>Ga0302246_1002305_pt1 | contig 11643 bp, 9 predicted proteins | sample AAG_UR_Trp_MG_FD_193533 | JGI IMG/M metagenome (GOLD analysis project Ga0302246, IMG submission 193533) | Enriched activated sludge microbial communities from anaerobic digester in WTTP, New Holstein, Wisconsin, United States - AAG_UR_Trp | ecosystem: Engineered > Bioreactor > Anaerobic >...
GAAATTTCCCTGATATTACCCAGAAGCATCCTGTAATATAAAGGCCGCAGAGATACTGCATCATAGAGGTAGAGTAAAACAAACTGGGGCTGAAAATCCATTCTGGAATTATACCCTTCTTCAGACAATGAAATATGATTGGATTGAAGTACAATATCGGTAGCGTCAATCAATATGGTTTTGGTTTGCTTGTCTTTTGGCTGCATGAACCTGTGAATGGATTGATCTCTGCAACCCAGCTCAAAGAGAAGATCGCTTATCTTTTGGTCATTAACCTTTTCACCCCAACCCAGCAGGTTCAGTATATCTGACTCTTGAAGATGAAAGGGAATGTTTTTCAAAGGACTTTGGTAGGCAACCCGGCAATAGATCATCGAGACAATAAATTGCCATAAATCGGGGAAGAGTCTTTTTAAATCCTCTAAAATACCTTCTTTCTCCAACGTATCTATCAACCACTTGGAGAAGCCATATTCAAGGGAATAAACCTGTTTGTTGTAGTAGGATTTACTGCTTTTAATTTTCAATTGCTGCTTCTCTGAGGGTATAAACCCCTTTTCTTTGGTAATGCTTCCCAAAATACCAAGCGATATCTTTCGTGGCCGCTTAAGTTTTTTGTCGTAAACCGACTTTACGCCATAAAGATAATATCTTCCATTGATACATTTAAGTTCCGTGCCTGGTTTTTTATGTGCCAGTGCCCAATCTGGGTGTTTTTGTTTTGCTTCCATATATTACTTATTTAGGTAATACAAAGAAACAACAAAAAATTCGAATAAACAAACTATTTACCCGATTATTTTATCTTTTTTGAAATTATATTACCTAATTTTGGAGGGTTTAGGTTTAAACATTTGGGGAAAAATAATTTACAGTCGATAGATAAAAAAAGAAAAATTCAGCGAAAAAATTGTCCATTGCATGGTTGGCTTGCCGAAAGGCTATCGAGGGGATAACAAATAAGTGGGTCTAATGCAGGCTGACCATTGGCTTCGAAAACAGCCAAGCCTTCTTTGGGTGATAAGAATTCATCGAGATACAACAGGGCAAGTTTCTTATGGGGTGCATTTCTAATAAGTGTGATGCCGTAAACCATAGGACTGCCATATACTAATTGTTTTTCTCCTGGTTTTTTACCACTGACACTCACGACTGCTTTTGCATACTCAGAAGCCAACAAAGGATTGGAAAGATTGATTTCAGGTGGTAGCGAAATGAATTTCAAATGATGTTGAAGGGCGACAGAACGATAAATGAATATATAATCAAGGCTGCCCGACTGCAATAAGGCCAAAAGATCCATTTCTTTTGGCCGGATATATTTCTGATTCTTCGAAGCCAGAATTTTGGCTAGCTCAGGGCGGTGGTAATATGATGCCGCAAGCTGAAAGGTGAACAAAGTTCGATACCCGCAAGGGTCGGAATCAGGATCGGAACGGCCGTAATTCACGTCTTTTTTCAATAATATATCTGGCCAGTTTTGTGCGGAGATTTGTCGATGGTATCTCGAGGTTTCAGTGAAAGCTATGACCATTTCGTTGGTAGCGAAGCCAATCCAACCTTCTACGTATTCAGGGTAAAGCATGCTTTCAATCACGTCGATATCCGAGCTAATCAAAATATCACAGGGTTTTTCGAGTTCGGTTACCTTTTTTGCACACTCCCGGCTACCGCATATTTCGTGAAGGATTTTCACCCTCGGATGTTTTTTTTCGAAACTATCTGCGATAACTCTCACCGGACGGGTAACGCTCCCGGCATGAAAAATTATCAGTGTGCCATCGGTCCCCGCATCATCCACACTTGATCGACTGGAAGGTGAAGGAGCTCTATTACAGGCTGATATCATAAATATAAATAAAAGCCCGTTTGCAATCAATAGATTTTTCATAAACAAACCCGGTTAAAAAGAATAAGTAATTCCCGCCATCACATTGAAGGCATGTACAGGATAATTGTACCAGCGTTGATAATTCCCACCCGTAATGTTATTGAAATTGGTGAAAGTCGAAAACTTAGGATTAATGCGATACTCGAGCCCTATATTCAAGTCGAGGAATGGATCGAGTTTCAGGGGTTCAGATTCTTTCCATTTCCCATTTTGCTTTTCGAAAATATTGGCATAGGTCATACTCTGGAAGTATATTATGGGTTTCACAATAAATTTCTGCCCAATTACAAAACGTCCATTTGCATAGACCATAAATTCTGGAACATGCCACGGTTTATGCAGATTTTCCAACGAATAGGAGGAATAATTGAGTCCAAGAACAAAGATGATGTTTTCCTGTTTATGAAATGATATTTCTGCATTTACCTTGAGAACGCTTCCGCTGTCGTAAATGGCAGTGAATTGATTATATAATGGGACAGTGGTATCGTTGATGAAAAACGCCTGATTTTTAAAATTAGAAGTGCTTATGCTGGCACTCAACCCAACATAACGTCCAAGGTTGGAACTCAGCCCACCATAAAACTCGAAGGAATTTTTCCTGAAATTAAAAGGAACATAGCTCGAAATGAAAGGATTGATCGTACTAAACTGGTTCAAATTGTTTCGGCAGATATCGCCCTTAATCCCTATATAAGCTTTCAGAACTTCCTTGACGATGGTCAAACTACCTTTCAGCTCAGGGAAAACATGGACTTTAGTATCCCCACTATCCACAGTTATTGATGTATTTAAACCTGCATACAATTCATATTCATCAATTTGCGTACTGAAATAAGGATGGAAACTGATGAGGCCTGTTCGATCATCGGGATAAATATCCCATTGATTGTTCCAAAAGCTTGCCTCCAGCCCTAGCCCGATGTTGTCGTTGCTTCGGGCAGAAAGAATGGAATTGGTAAATTGAATATTGCCAAAATATGAGAGATTCAGTTCGGAAGTGCCATATTTATCTTCCATCCACAAAGCATCGAGCCTCGAATCAAAATAGAAAGGGTCGTGGTTAGAAACATTTTTCTTTAGTTCAATATTTCCACATAGTCGTGTATATACTTGTTTTGTAATACTTGTATCTGAATTTGCCGGAAGTGAAAATTTGGCCGGATTAAATCCATACCAGTGAAGCATGTTCCTTTGAAAATTTATTCCTCCATTCCATGCAAGATTTTTCCCTATGGTTTTTCCATAGATTTCGGCCAGATTATCGCTAAATGACGATTCACCATAATCTTCTAAATCGGCTTGGGCGGAAAGATGCCTGTAATGAATTCCGAAGGCAGTACGCTTGGATTGCGGAATATTGGCATAAAAATCGGCATAAGGGTTGAGGAGGCTTCCCATACCTAATCGAAGATAATTTTTTAGATACATTGCATCGCTTTCGGCTTGAACTTTTTGCGCCTCGATAGAATAAAGCGGAAAGGAAAAATGCAAAGGCCTCGAGATAATTTGATATTCCATGGGTTTGAGAATTATACTCGTATCTCTTAACATGGGATTTCTCAAAATCTTATTGGCATCGGAGATATGGGGAGTAAAACTTCCAATGATGGTTACTTCTTCAATCTGAGGATGCTGGCCAAAGCTTTTTTCGACGATGGGAAGCCACAAAAGAACCCCAATGGTCGTACTTAATTTCAAGAAAAGTTTTTTACTTATCATATTTTCAATGGGTTTGTCGAAATGAGAATTATTGAACAGGGGGGAGATTATTCAAGCGGTTTTGAGCCTCTTTGCGCAAGTCTTCTCCCTTATAATTATCGATGATGCTTTGCAGAGTTTGCCTAGCCTGAAAGATATTACCATTTGCAGCATAAATATCTGAAAGGAGAATAAATCCCTTCACTCTCCAATAATCAGCGGAAGGATAATTATTGATAAGCTGAAAAGTCATTTTTTCTGCATTGGATAAATCGTTGCGGTTGAATGTTATCAAGGAAAGATGATATTGAGCTTCTGCTGCGGCTTCCGACTGTGTAAGCCGTGTTATGATACCAAATTCTTTTTCGGCCAGAGGAATATTATTCAGATGAAAAGCCGCACGTCCCATATATAAATGAGCTTCAACCAGAAGGTTGTGGGTTACTTTTTCCGATTTCATCAATTGATTAGCGGCATCTATTACGGCGTTCATTTCACCAAGCTGATAAAAACAGCGCATTTGGCCAGCAAAGGCTTCGGTAAGAGAATTCTTGTCGGCCGCAACAGATTCTAGACGTTGGTAATGTTCGAGGGCTCGAGTATAATCTTTTTGCATGAAGCGAAGCTGTGCCGCATAACTCGAAGCACGATCCATGAAGGGATTGCCCGGCCTTAAAGTTACATTTTCATAAGCTTGAAGGGCCCCAGAACTATTGCCTGTCCTTCGGGCACATTCCCCAATGTAAAACCACGCGTTCGCCGAAAATCTTCCCTGAGGATTATTTCTTACATATTGATAAAATCCTTCCGTAGCCGATTTACAATCGCCTTTCTGATATTGATTTTCGGCCGCTACATAAATCAGGGAGTCTTGTCCCGACATTAAAAGTTCAGCATTGGGCACAGTTTTCAGATACGACAGGTATTCATCTACCCGATTCATTTCTACATAAATATTACTGATGGCCACCAGTGCTTCCTGAGCATCAGACGTACCGGGATATTTATTGACTACTGCCTTTAATTCTACCAGGGCTTTTTCATTCTGATTGTCGTTATAATAAATCATCCCTTTCTTTAGCATGGATTTGCTCACATAATTGCTCTTAGGATATTTATTGATAATCTGGTCGAGGTAACCTAAAGCATCATTGTTCTTGTTGATAAGAAGAGAGGTGAGGGCTAATTCGTAGTAAGCCGCTGGATTGTATGGAGAGCGCGGATATTTGGAGATTAAATTTTTCAGCGTAGCAATTTTTTCCTGAAACTGTTTTTGAACACCTTGCGAAAGAGCAATCTGATACAGGGCATAATCGGCTTCAGTACTTCCATTGTTATAAGCTTTCTGATAATATTTAATGGCTTCGGTATAATTTCGACCAATAAAAAAGCAATCCCCAATTCTCAGGTAAGCATCATTGATCATGGCTTTATCGTTGCCTTGATAAGTAGAAAGGAATTTTCTAAACGAGACCGAAGCCTCATCGTATTGACTCAATTTAAACTGTGCATACCCGATGTTATAGTGCACGGAGGTGTATTCAGGAATATCGACGGCGCCCGCGCTTAGTAAAAATTTATGATAAGCCTTGAGAGCCGAAACATAATCGCCTGTTCGATAAATGGCTTCGGCAGTCCAATATAGAGCCTGAAGCCGTATGGTTTTGTCGAAATCCATACCAGCAGCTTCTTGCAGATAATGAATGGCTTCCTGATACTTATTTTCATTGAACGATTCTATGCCAAGATAATAAAGGATGCGTTGCTGAGCAGTTTTAATCCATATGTCTTTAAACTTAATGTTTTCGATGGCTTCGAGCGCTTGCTTGTAATTTTTGCTGATGAGAGCAAGGTTTATGAGATATTGATTGGCCTCATCGGTGCGATGCGATTCGGGGAACTCGGTCAGATATTTTTTTAATGCCGAGATGGATTCATTATATGGATCGGAAGCCAATTCATAAGAAAGTTTAGCATAATTGAACAGAGCATCTTCACGCGATGTTTGGTTGTACGATAACTGATAAGCTGTATAGAATGCATTCTGAGCAAAATCTTTCTGTCCGGTCTTCAAGTAACAATCGCCCAAGTGATACCATGCATTTTGAGATAGGGAGTCCTTTCCCTGGGCAGCAATCTGAAAATAGGAAATGGCTTCCTCGAAAAGATTAGATTTGTAGGCTGCATAAGCCAAACTATAAGCCTGTGCTCTGTCAGGCTTGGCTTTGGTAAGCTGCTCGTGCATCAACAGATATTCATAGGCTTTGGAATAATTCTCAAGTTGCAAGTAAGCATCTCCAATCATTCGGGCAATGTCGGCTTTCTGCCTACCCAAGGTGTTTTCGAGCAAAGGAGAAGCGGTTTGCAAAAGCTCTTCATATTTTCCTTGACGATAGTATATTTGGGCAATGTAATAAGGTATAACCGATTTATAATCAGGATGGTTTATTAATTTATCGAACTCTTGCAGGGCATTTTCATATTTCCCCTGTTTATATAGTATGTGGCCATAGTAATATGAAGCTTGATCGGCATAGATATGATTCCCGTCCTTAATCTCATAAAAATAGTTTTTGGCACGTTCCATATCTCCCACCAAAAACCTGCAATATCCAGCTTTGAAATAGAATTCGGGCAGATGCGAAGGGGGTAGCTCGTAGGTATCTGTTTCCGTAAATAACTGATCAGCCGACTTGAAGTCCTTATTATTGAAAAGAAAGCAAGCTCGATAAAATTTCACTTGGTTTATTTTATCGCTCGTAGGATATTTTTGGATGAAATTCATCAACTGCTGGCCAGCATCAGGGTTTTTGTTCTTAAAAGAACAAACCGCCGAATAATAGTTGGCGAGCATCTTCTTCTCAGCATTGGTATTTTTGGAAATTTGCTCGAAAATATGTTGTGCTGCTCCATACTTTTCTCTTTCGAAAAGCTCGATGGCCGTTTGCCATTGAATCTCATCATCAATCAAAGAATATGATTTTTGGGCTTTAATTGGAATAAAAAATATTGAAAGGCACACCCCGCAAGCAATAAAAACAAGTTTTTTCATGGAATTAAGTTCTTGAGATTAATTAAAACCAGAATAAATTAGATTTACATAAAGAAACGGATTCGAAGGTTTCATATTTTATGATTTTCGTTCAGGAATGATTATAAGGCTCATGATTCAATATGGTTAAGGCTCTGTATAATTGTTCCACAAAGATAAGGCGGACCAGTTGATGCGGGAAGGTTAAGAGGGAAAGGCTCATTATTTCGTTGGCTCTTTGTTTTATGCGTTGGTGAAAACCATAAGGACCGCCAATCACAAAAGTTAGATTCTTTATCCCTGCGTTCATTCTGTTTTGTAGAAATTGAGCAAATCCCACAGAAGTAAATTCCTTTCCATGTTCATCGAGTAAGACCACAAAAGCTTCAGGTTCGAGATTTTTTTCTAAAAGCGAGGCTTCTGCTTCGAGCTGGCGATTTTTGTCATACTTATAATTTATTTTTGTTGAAGGTATCTCATAACGAGCATAAGGAAGATAATGCATAATACGTTTTTCGTATATTTGGCAACCATCTTCCACATAGGCCTCATCAGTTTTCCCGATCGCTATTAAGTTAATCTTCATAAGTAAAATTTAGAGCAAGTGCGAAATTATGATTTTTCGACCTTATTGTATTGAATTCCTCATGGTAATCATATTTTACCATAAATTTGCTCATTTTCGCAACCAATGCTTATGGCACTTTTATTGTAATATAAACCGTTTCAGAATTTCTTTCATTATTCATTAATTCGAAAGGGGCATGAAGATATTATTACAAAAAGAATTTTTGCTGTTTCTGGCGATTTTTTCAGGCTTTTCGGCTTCTGTTTGTGCCCAGAATAACCAGGCTGTGATTGTAAAAGCTATTTCGGATGGCGATGCACATGAATTGGTAAAGTATTTTCATACTATGGTCAATTTAGCCATTCCCGGAAGCGAAGGTGTATATAACCGTAATCAGTCGGAAGCACTTTTGCAGAAATTCTTCAGTCAGAATGAAGTATTATCATTCAAGGTAAAGCACGAAGGACGATCGAACGAAGGAACACGTTTTCTTATTGGCAAAATGAATTGCCCTACTAAAATTTATAATCTGTATTATTTAATGAAGGAGATGGAGGGGAAATACTGGATTATCCAGTTCCAATTAGAACCATTCGAAGAATGATTCTCAAGAAACATTGAAATTAAAATGAATGTAGAAGAGATTATTGAATTAGCCCTTCGAGAAGATATAGGTGAAGGTGATCATACCACCCTTGCAACCGTATCTCGACGACAAAGAGCGCATGCTCGATTACTGATAAAGGGAAAGGGAGTCATCTGCGGGATAGATATTGCCCGAAGAATATTTCAGCGCTTGGATTCCTCCATGGAATTTACTGAAATTTTGCACGACGGAGCCGAAGTAGAAGCCGGAGAAATTGGTTTTACGCTTTATGGCAATGCCAGGGCTATACTTATGGGTGAAAGGACTGCTCTTAATTTTATGCAACGATTGAGCGGCATAGCCACTCAAACCTGTCAACTGGTAAAACTTACTGAAGGCTTCCCGGTTCGATTGCTCGATACGCGCAAAACTACCCCATTACTTCGTCAACTCGAAAAATATGCTGTACGGGTTGGAGGAGGAGTCAATCATCGTTTTGGACTTTTCGACATGATCCTTATCAAGGACAACCATGTGGATTATGCCGGAGGAATTGCACAGGCTATCAGAGCAGTGAATCAATATCTCAAAGAAAACCATCTTGATTTGAAAGTGGAAATAGAAGTTCGCAACCTAACTGAATTGAACCATGTACTTGACGAAGGGCATATTCACCGCATTATGCTCGATAATTTTACACCTGATGAATTGAAAATGGCCATAAAAATAATCGGAGGCCGTTTTGAAACAGAAGCCAGTGGAGGCATTACGTTGCAGAATATAAGAGAATATGCTGCCACAGGGGTTGATTACATCTCGGTAGGTGCTCTTACCCATCATATTAAGAGTCTCGATCTAAGTTTGAAGGCTTATATATAAGTGAAGAACCGCTTTATATCGAATATTCTTTTCGAAGATACTTGGATTGGCCGGCAATTGGATAAGCTGAGCCGAAGGGGGCTTTGTATCATTCATTGGTCGAAGAAAATAGTTGTACCTGGTTTCGAAGGAATGCCTCTATACGATGTAATGACATTCTTCCTGAAATCGCTAACGAAGGGGAATATCAGTGCCAAGGCTTCGGGTATAGCCTATAGTTTTTTAGCTGCTATCTTTCCTGCAATCATAATGCTATTTACTATCATTCCTTTTATCCCTATCGAGAATTTTCAGCCTATGCTGATGGGATTGCTCGAAGATTTCTTACCCGATGAAATCTGGCGAGTGGTTAATAAAACAGTTGAAGATATCATCACACGACCACGAGGTGGTTTGCTCTCCGTAGGGTTTATCATGGCCTTGTATTTTTGCTCGAATGGCATAACCGGTCTTACCAATGCTTTTAATTCGAGTGTGCATGCTTTTAAAACACGTTCTTGGTTCAAACAAAAAGCCATAAATATATTCCTCATACTTCTATATACCATATTGCTGATCGTTGCCATTGCCCTAATCAGTTTGGGAAGTCTTACCTTTAGTTTTTTGAATGAACACCATATCATTAGCAATATCTTTACTTATTATCTCTTACAAATAGGGAGGTGGATTATTTTGATAGCTACTGTTTATTTTGGGATAAGCTTTCTCTATTATTTCGCACCCGACAGGAGAAACAAATTCAAATTTTTTTCGGCCGGAGGAACATTGTCTACTTTCCTTATCTTATTAACTTCTTGGGGTTTTAGCTTTTATATTCAGAATTTTTCACGCTATAATGCGGTTTATGGCAGTATTGGTACTGTGCTTATTTTAATGTTTTATCTTTGGTTAAATTCTATGATTTTATTGATAGGTTTCGAATTAAATGCCAGTATTAGACAAGCCAGAATGAATAAGGGAATGAGAGATTCATAAATATTATTACCTTTACCCTATCTTTATACGAAATTTTTTAAATGAAACGATTTAGGCATCAACTGTTGCTATTGGCGTTTGTTTTAGTGGGTAACGAAAATATTTTGTTTGCCCAGCTTGAGGCCAATAACGGGTATTTTGGCAATTATGCTGGCGTGAGCTTTGCCAGTGGCGAAACCGTAGCACTGTTAGACGGGGCGCTGAATACAAGTGAGGGTGTAGCAACGATTAGCAATTCATCAGGTTTACTTCTTTTTTATATCGATGGTCAAACTATCTGGAATCGAAATCATCAAATAATGTCGAATGGTACAGGGTTATGGGGACATTCTTCTAGTACTCAATCGGGTGTCGTAGTCAAAAAACCTGGGAATAATACCCTTTATTATGTGTTTACAATGGATCAAGTTGCAACAGGAGGCATTCATGGGGTAAGCTATTCTATTGTGGATATGAATTTGGAAGGAGGGTTAGGAGCAGTAACTATTAAAAATATTGAAATTGTTTCTAATTCAAATTGTACTGAAAAAATAACTGCTGTAAAGCATACCAATGGCATGGATATATGGGTAATAACACATGGTTGGAATAACAATCAATTTTTAGCGTTCTTGGTTACAAACAGCGGAATAAATACAACCCCAATAATATCAAATACAGGCCAAATTCATACAGGGATAAATAGACATAGAGCGGGATATTTAAAATCATCACCAAATGGAACATATCTGGCACTTGCGGTATATGATTATGATCTTTCTGTGATGATTGAAATGGTTAAGTTTAATACATTAACGGGAATTGTAACTACAGATTCAAAATGTTTTTATGACTTTATACCTTCTGCTTACGGTATAGAGTTTTCTCCTGACAACACTAAGTTATACGCATCAGGCGCTAGAGATAATGGGAAAATTTTTCAATACGATTTGAATTTACCCAATGGCAGTTCTATCGTAAATGGAAAGACAGAAATTGCCTCTAACGGAAATTATGCTGCTATGCAGGTGGCTAATAATGGCAGAATATACATCTCACGTTATAACTATACATTTTTATGTACAATTAATAATCCTAACAATGCCGGATTGAGTTGTGGGTATGTGGAAAATAATGTCTCCCTCGAAGGCAGAACGGCAACTTTTGGGTTACCTACTTTTATTCAAAGTTTTTTCGTATCAGTACAAGCCTATTCAAATAGTCCCCTTTGCGTGGGGGCAACTCTTTATCTATATTGTATAGCGGCTGGTGCAGTTTCTTTTGAATGGATAGGCTCTGCAGGGTTTAGCTCAAATCTTCAGAATCCTGTAATTAGTAATGTGCAAACCTTAAATTCTGGTATATATACTGTTACAGCTTATTCAGCCAGTGGTACTTATAATTCAGCACAAGTAATAGTTAATGTTAATCCCAACCCACAGATATCATTAGGACCTGATACGACGATTTGTTCTAATACTTCAATCATAATTACTCCTGGTAATGGATATCAATCATATTTATGGAATACCGGAAGTTCTTATCCTCAAATTGTTGTGTATGAGGAAGGTTTATATTCAGTTTATGTAACCGACATTAATGGTTGCGTTGGTTATGATGAAAAGCAGATTTATTTAAAATCTGCACCAGGGCCGCTTCTCATTAAACATTGGTAACTCGCTAAAATAAAGTTGAAGAGAATAAATTATTATTAATAATAATTTTTTAAACTTATTGATGAGATGGTTTTTTAACACCTATTAAAGAAGAAACATTTATTAATCTAAAACTTTACTTATAATTCATAAGATGGTTTAAAAAAACTGGACAGGAATTTACTAATTATATAATTTCTGTCATTTGAAAAAGTCAAGAAGAACATTTACGGCTGAATTTAAAGCGAAGATTGCCATAGAGGCGATAAAAGAGAACAAGACCATATCTGAGCTTGCTCAGATTTACCAAGTGCATCCTAATCTGATTACACATTGGAAAAGGGATTTTTTGGCCAATGCGGGGAAGGTTTTCGATAG
>Ga0302246_1002323_pt1 | contig 11592 bp, 11 predicted proteins | sample AAG_UR_Trp_MG_FD_193533 | JGI IMG/M metagenome (GOLD analysis project Ga0302246, IMG submission 193533) | Enriched activated sludge microbial communities from anaerobic digester in WTTP, New Holstein, Wisconsin, United States - AAG_UR_Trp | ecosystem: Engineered > Bioreactor > Anaerobic >...
TATTCAGGTTTGACGGTCATGCGGAACCGGGCGAACCCCTCCGTAATTTCCTCCTGACGGATACCCAGAAAAGCGAGGAAGGGGTTGAGCGTGATGTCGCCTCCCTGGAGCCGTCTGAGGTATGTTGCATAATCGAACATAAATCGAATGGAACCTCCCGATTCTTCTTTGAATGGGGTTGGGACAAAGACGCCCCGCTGACCATGGATATAAATAGGAAAGAGGCTTCTGTCAAGGGAAGTATCAAGGACCAGTTGCGGGATAAAATCCGGTTGACAAAAATGAATTATGATATAGTTTACGCCGAAGCAAAAACTGGTTTGAAGGAGGACGAGATGCTGGAAGTTACGGATAATGCAATCAGTTTTCTCTCCGAGATGATGGAGCAGATGGGGAGCGGGCAGAAGATCCGCCTGGCCATGATGGAAACCTGAGGCGGAAACGGATTGGGATTGGTTCTGGATGAACCTCAAGAAAACGATGCAGTGTTTGAAAAACAGGGGATCATTTTTTTAGTAACTCGGGAGCTTTACGAACAAGCGAAACCCATCGGGATTGATTTCGCAGGCACCGGTCCCGGAGGCGGTTTCAAAATTACGTCCAGCTTAAAGCAGGAAGGAACCTGTTGTTGCTGATCTCATGATGCGGCTGATCCTGTCCTTAAACGGGAACTCCATAGGAATTTCTTATTCAGTTATCAGGGATCAGAACATTAAGCGTTGATAGATAATACGATTGTGGTTGGTGTTTCATGCGGCCATGAATGGAGGGCTATATGCTGACGGTAACGGATAAGGCGATTGATTTTCTGATGAATCTCATGCAGCGGATGGAGGCGCAAAAGAAAGTTCGCATAACCCTTGACGATGCGGCCGGCGCTAATGCTTTGGGTTTGGTTCTGGATGAAGCTGCCGGTGACGGTGACGCGGTATTCGCGATTCACGGTATTACTTTCCTGATGGATCAGGACCTATATGAAAAAGCGGAGCCGATTGATATTGATTTCATCGAATATACTCCCGGTGCCGGTTTTAAGATTACGTCGGGTTTGTAGGACGAGCCTGAAACAGGGAGCACGTTGTAACTCTCTGTACTTGTGCAATAATCCATGGATGATTATTCCAACACCGATGTGACATTAGAACGAGCCGAAGCACTGGTACGGGAGGGCCGCTATGAAGAGGCCATTGTCCTGTACCGGGAACTGGTCAGGTCACACCCGGGAGAAGACTCCTATCTTCTCGCTCTGGCTTGGGTCTGCCATGACGGCGGCTATTCGGCTGAGGCATTAAAATGTTTTCGTGAACTTTTCGAGCGGGAACTGAGCAGCAGAGTTTTCAGCGGGTTTGCCTTTGATGAACTGGTCCGGATTTATAAGGAAAAGGGTGATTGGGCACGGCTGGTCGATGTTTGTGAGCGAGCCGTCAAGGCTCAAGCGGATGATTTTGCGCTCTTGGGGGATCTGGGAGATGCCTATCAGCGGACCGGAAGGTATGCCGATGCCATCGGAATCTTTCAGAAAATGATCGACATGGAGCCAGATGCGTCTGCCGTCTACTGTTCTTTGGGTAACGCCTGCGTGGCTGCGGGTGCATTGCATCAGGCCCGGGACGCGTACGCAAGAGCCGTGGCAATTGAGCCGGAAAAGCGGGAGGTTTTCCTCTGCCGGTTATCGGATGTTCTTTTGAAGGCCGGGCATGCCGCTTCGGCGGAAGCGCTCCTGCGGGAATGTCTGGAAGGGAATCGGAATCCCCTTTTGCGCCTTGATCTGGCGGATCTGCTGATTTCCATGGGGCGTGTCGGCGATGCCGAGCAGATGTTGAACGAGGCGGTCGAGCTCAATCCGCCATCAGAGGGAATTTTTTGTAATCGTTTGGGCAACAGTCTGGCCCGAGCGGGCCATCACGAAACGGCGATTGCTTATTTCAAACGAGCCATCGAGTCCGACCCAAGGAATCCCTTTTATTTTATGCATTTATCCGCATCCTGCACAGCAATAGGACGGGAGGACATTGCGGCGGCCATGTTTAGGGGAAACGATTTACCTTAATCCTGCCTTTAAATTCTCCCTGATGATTTCATAATTTCCGTGAATGTGTAGTAGAAACCCTCGTTTTCCGCCATGCCGTTGGTGATAAGGGTGATGAAGTCTTTGATATTTTGGGTGTTGATAATCATGTTGACACTGTGATTTAAGGCGGTCATTTTATCCAGCGTACGGAAACGGTTGCTGAGCATGAGCACAAACATTCGCCGGCGGATTGACATGGGTAAGATTGCCAGATAGCGGAGCAGGTCATTGCTGTCGGGGTTGGTCGTATCGAAATTCTCATCGATCACCAGGAGGGTGTACAGATGAAAACGCATCTTTTTCACGGCATCTTTGGCGGTCTTGACTTCTGTGATATAAAAATCGCGGGCTGTCAGGTCACCGGTGATTTTTTCACGGATTGGATCATCCGTCACGCAGATCAGAGCCGTTTCGGTGTCCGTACCGATAAAATCGAAAGGTTTATCCGCATCATCATAGTCGTACCAGAGTAATTCGCTCAGAAGGTCTTTATTCTCTTCCATTTTTATTGCCATCCCTTCGGTTTTCCGTATTGACTGTCTACCTGCAGCTTCTCCAGCGAGGTGGTTTTTTCGCCCTTGCCGCTCTTGACGGAATCAATGCCGCGACCGACAACGGAGCGGTTTGACGCATAGGCTTTCGCCGTTTCTTCCGTGACAAGACCGTCCTTGTATAAATTGACGATGAACTCATCAAAGGTGATCATGCCGAACGCTTTGCCGGTCTCCATAATGTCATAGAACGTTTTCCCCTCCGATTCACCGTTGAGGATCACATCTTTCACGCGCAGGCTCGTGCTCAAAGCCTCAAACGCGGCCACCCGCCCGCCGCCGACTTTCGGCAGGAGCCTTTGGCAGACGATCCACCGCAGGGTATCAGCCAGACGGACGCGGACCTGGTTTTCCTCCTCCGTGGAAAACATGCCGAGAATACGGCTGATGGTTGTTCCCACATCGACAGTATGCAGGGTCGTTAAAACAAGATGTCCCGTTTCGGCAGCCGAAAGACCGATCTCAACCGTTTCCCGGTCCCGCATTTCACCGACGAGAATCACTTTCGGAGCCTGACGCAAGGCAGCCCGCAGACCATTGGCAAAGGTGTCGAAATCCGTCCCCAATTCCCGCTGGTTGAAGGTGGACATCCGGTGTGAGTGGGAGAATTCGACGGGGTCTTCCAGCGTAACGATATGGACGGACTGACTGTTGTTGATCTCATTCAGAACGGCGGCCAAGGAAGTGGATTTTCCGCTGCCGGTGGCCCCGGTAACCAGTACGATGCCGTTCTTTTCCTTGGCTATTCTGTCGAAAGCTTCGGGCAGATTAAAATCTTTGATGGTGGGGATGCGAGATTCCATTTTTCTCATGACAATGGAGTAATTCCCCCGCTGTGAAAAAATGTTCACTCTGAAGCGTGCTTTGCCGGGCAGTTCGTAAGATAAATCGCATGAGCCATGATTCAGCAGGTGATCGGTCAGGCGACGATCATGACCGATCAGGTTCAGAGCAAACACTTCCGTCTGAAACGGTGTCAATTTGGTGAACGGTGGATCGGTTTCCACGGGCAGGAGCTGACCTGAGCTTTCCACCTGCAGAGGCTTGTCAACCGTGATGTTCAAGTCCGAAATATTGTCATGGGAATCGAGCATCTGAGTAAATAGATAATCCATTTCCTGCTTTCTCATCTTGACACCTCACCTTGATCGGGGCATGCCCGCATTTTAACTATGACAAACTTTACAGATCGATATGATGTCCCTCCGTGGCGTTCGGAAAGAGCGTCCGCTTAGGCTTCCGTGAAGTCAGTCGGCGGATTTTTCAGGAATGGCCGGAAACGGCCCTTATCGTTTGCTTTCGTGTAGGCCTCGTCGGCGCTGATCCAGCCCTTGTCGAGAAGATCCTGGATGGCATCATCCAAAAGCTGCATGCCGTATTTTTTCCCTGTCTGCATCATAGAAGGAATCTGGAAGGTTTTCGATTCCCGGATGAGATTGCGCACCGCTGCATTGGCAATCATGATTTCCAGGGCTACGCAGCGAGCCTTCCTGTCGATCCGTCTGAAAAGAACCTGGGAAATGACGGCGCGAATACCGTCGGCAAGGGTGGAACGGATCTGTAATTGTTCCCCTGCAGGGAAAACTTCGATGATGCGGTCAACTGTCCGGGCGGCATTGGTGGTGTGCAGGGTGGCGAAAACGAGATGTCCCGTTGAGGCGGCCTCAACGGCCAGAGAGATCGTCTCCAGATCACGCATTTCACCGACCAGAATGATGTCGGGATCTTCACGCAGTGCCCCCCGGAGAGCCGACGAGAAGGTTCGCGTGTGAATGCCCACTTCACGCTGGTTGACAATGCAGTTCTCGCTCTGGTGAACAAATTCAATGGGATCTTCAATGGTGATGATATGATCCTTGCGCAGCCGGTTGGCTTCATGGATAATGGCGGCCAGGGTGGTCGATTTGCCGCATCCCGTGGGTCCGGTGACGAGAACAAGGCCCCGGGGCAGCGTGGCCAGTTTCGCAATGACGGGCGGAAGTCCCAGGTCGGCGCAGGTGGATATTTTACTGGGAATTTCTCTGAACACGGCTGCGACGCCGTTTTGTTGCATGAAAAAGTTAGCCCGGTAACGCGCCAGGTTCGGAATCTGATAGGCAAAATCTACATCGCCCGTTTCCTCGAACTGCTTGATTTTATGTTCCGGCGTGATTTCGTAGAGCATGGCCCGGAGTTCATCATTGGTCAGGATGTCGTATTTGACACGCTCCATGTCGCCCCTGATGCGCACAGCCGGCTGCTGGCCGGCGACAAGATGAAGGTCGGATGCACCCTGTTCGTTCATCAGCTGAAAAAAAGCATCAATTTTTGCCATGAAACTCTCCTTTTTTGGTCTATATTTGTGATCTAAGGTCGTTTTAGAAGAGAGCTTGAGGGTTTTGCCCCAGTGCGCCGTTAGCGGAGGAAGTATAGGAAAAGATGCCACTTGTGTCAAGTCGGGATTACGGCGGCAAATGCCTCACATTAAAAGTAACCGGAGAGGGGTTGCAGGAAGGCGTCAAGCAAGGCAATGGCCTGAACAGGTTATTTTTTTTATGCCCGTCCGTTATGGGATGCCTGTGAAATATTCACCGATCAGACAAGAGAGGAGAAAAAGTTATCCGGGGACATATTGTCGATTTCATGCCTTGAAACCTCGGTCCTGAACCGATCTTGACATGAAATGGGACGTCTGCCCCCGGGTTTCTCAGAGTTGTTTATCTGCGGCAGGTTTCCGGCCTGATCAGGAGAATGGGCGCATGGGCGTCATGAAGCACCCGGAGCGCGACGCTGCCGAACATAACCTGCTTCAAGCCTGTGTATCCCTGAGTTGCCATGACAATCAGGTCAATATCCTGATTTTTGGCATAATCGATTATCGTTTCGGCAATCCTTCCCTCCAGTACCACCGATCGAGCCGAGATCCCTTCTGCAGAGAGGCCTTCTTCCGCTTTGGCCAGGTATTCCTGTGCTGCATTGAAGTTGGCGTTTTTCAAGGCCACGAAATCAAAACCCTCGATCACCCACTCGGAAGGGATTTCCACCACATTGATCAGGATGACTTCTCCCACCAGGCCGCCTTCTGCCAGATTCCTGACTTGAGGCAGAACACACTCGGCCAATGGAGAACCATCAAGGGGAATCAGGATTTTCTTATACATTGCTGTACCTCCTTTCATCAAGATTTGATCGGTTCCGCCGACACGGATGCACTTTACACGGCCTAAAAGATCAAAGTCGAACCGTATCCCTGACGCCGTTCCTCCGGGCCTTGCTGAAACGGTGCCTGGCATCCGTCGGTGACATCCTTGCCGGTGGCTTTTCTTTTACCTTGGAATAAGAATATAAAAGGGCAATGGCTGCTGCAATTTCCTGCAGCGGAAAAACAAAGCCGTCAATATGAAATTCCCTGCTGGTCGGATCGTAGAGCCGTATGCCTGCCGAAGACAAACAATCCGTGACGGCGATTGGTGATCCGATAATATGGCGGGCAGCGGTCTTTCCCATAGCTCCCGATGTTTCATTTTGCAGCGCCAAAGTGAAAGGATACGCCCTTCTCAGCATTTTCAAAGACCTCGCTTTGGATATTCCCGGCGCTTTGGGGAGCGTTCTCAGGGAGTAAGAACCTCTCATCGTCGGCCCTTCAATCTTTCTTAGCCGCTTATGGCACCGCCCGTCTTCTGCCGTGCCAGGCCAGAGCATCCAGGAAATGCATGCGGCATGGCAAAGGAAAGTGTATATCATTTCAAACACTTCCGTCTTGTGCGTATCGTATAGGCCTCCTCCCGACGGAGCCTGATAGAGATTCATCAGGGCGTAATTCAGGTTTCCGACCGCCTCCAGCGCAATTTTGCACTGACGGGTCAGGTCTTCGCTATAAACCGCCGAATCGATAGTTGCCATAAAGCACCCCCCGTGATGGCTTTTGGAAAAAACATTCCCCCCTGCGAGCGAAATTGGTCCATAAGCGAATGGCCGCAGGAAAAGAACGCCCCATTTTTTGTTCGATATTCCTTTTTGTAAAGCAGCAAAGGGAGAGGGGGTAAATCGGCCCTCCGAGAGTGGTTTGAACCGGGTTAACCTTTTGCCAAACCGAAGACACTTCCGAAAAGAGATTTGATTAACGGTTGGGAATTCTCCTGATACCACGGGACCGCTGTCCGCATTCCGAGATATTGAAGTTTATCATCAAACACATTTATGTCAATAGCAACAGGATAGGAACATCGAATTGTTTTTAATTTGATGCTCTTACTTTAGCCGGATCGTCACGGCATTCGCATGGGCGTCGAGACCCTCGAGGATGGCAAACCGGACCGCCTGGCGGCCGTAACGCTCCAGAGCCTCTTCCGAAAACGACAGGACGCTCATCCGCTTCACGAAATCGTATACTCCCAAAGGGGACGCGAACCGTGCCGTTCCCCCTGTCGGGAGAACATGGTTGGGTCCGGCCAGATAATCCCCAAGTGTCTCCGGCGTATGATAGCCCAAGAAGGCGGCCCCGGCATGTCTGATTTTCTGTAATATATCTCGAGGGTTTCTTACCATCAGCTCGAGGTGCTCGGGCGCAAACCGGTTGGCGAGTCCCACGGCTTCGTCCATGTCCGCCACGATCATCACAGCGCCAAAACTCTCCAGAGACCGTTCCGCCACGTCCGCCCGGGACAGCTTCTTTATCTGTCTCTCCACCTCAGCTGCGACTTTTTGCCCGAATATTTCGTCCGGCGTGATTAGGACGGCGCTCGCAATGTCGTCATGCTCCGCCTGGGAGAGGAGGTCCGCCGCTGCGTGGGCAGGATTACCTGTCCCGTCGGCCACGATCAGAACCTCGCTGGGCCCGGCGATCATATCAATGGCGCACTGACCATAAACCATCTTCTTCGCCGCTGTCACATAGGCGTTCCCGGGGCCGACGATCTTGTCCACCCGGGGCACCGAGTGGGTTCCATAGGCCAAGGCCGCCACAGCCTGGGCGCCGCCTATGCCGAATACCCGGTCGGCACTGCTGATCTTGGCTGCCGCCGCAATCAGAGGATGGACCCCCTTGCCCTTGGTGGGGGAAACCAGGATAATCTCGTCCACCCCGGCAATCCGGGCGGGGATGACCGCCATGAAAACCGTCGAGGGATAGGGATTCCGACCGCCGGGGGCGTAGACCGCCACCCGTTCCAAAGGTAGAAGCCTGTTTTCCAGTTCTATCCCGGCCTCTTCATGATCAATAAGGTCCTTTGCCGTCTGCTTTTCGTGGAATTTCCGGATCCGCTCGGCAGACAGTTCCAGAATGGCCCAGTCTTCCCGTGTCACCCGAGACGACGCCGCGTCCAGCTCGGATCGAGGTATTTCCACGGTCTTTGCGTCGATCGTGTGGGTGTCGAATTTCGCCGTATATTCGAAGAGGGCCTCGTCGCCCCTTTTTGCGACATCCTCGACAATGGTAGCAACCCGCTGCCAGAGTTCGGGATCGAACACCTTGCCCCGTCCCTGAATGATCCGGAACGCCTCCTCGAAAGACGGATCACTTGTTCTGATCACCTTCATGTTAAGCCGGTACCCTCCTGATCTTTGCCCCCAGGGCGGTAAATTTTTCTTCCATACGCTGGTAACCACGATCCAAGTGGTAGATACGGGACAGCTCCGTTTTCCCCTTGGCGGCCAGTCCCGCCAGAACCAGGCAGGCCGAAGCCCGGAGATCCGTCGCCATGACCGGGGCGCCCTTTAGGGCCGGTACCCCCTTGACAACGGCCGCGCTCCCTTGAACGACAATGTTCGCTCCCATTCGGATGAGTTCCGCCACATGCATGAAGCGGTTTTCAAAAACCGTTTCCGTAACAACAGCCAGACCGTTGCCGACAGACAGGAGCACCATCATCTGGGCCTGTAGATCCGTCGGAAATGCGGGGTAAGGCGCTGTTTTGATATCGACGCTCCGGATGCCGCTGTCCCCTTTTACCCGGACGCCGCCCGGAACAACCTCCACGGTAATGCCGGCGTCGATGAGTTTCGTGAACAGGGCATCCACGAAAAGGGGATCACAGCCCAGGACATTGACCTCGCCGCCGGTAATGGCCGCACCGATCATGTAGGTTCCCGCTTCGATCCTGTCCGGCATGACGGTGCCCTCCGCCCCGCTCAGACGGCTCACGCCCTCGATCATAATCGTATCTGTCCCAGCACCGCTGATTTTGGCCCCCATGGATATGAGCACGTCCGCCAAATTGGTGACTTCCGGCTCCTTCGCCGCATTCTTCAGGACCGTGGTCCCTTCAGCCAGACAGGCCGCCATCATGATATTCTCCGTCCCCGTTACCGTCCGGATATCGAAATGGACCTTCGCACCACGCAGCCGGGGCGCTTCCGCTTCGATGTAGCCGTCCTGCAGCATTATCTTGGCTCCCATCTTCTCCAGGGCATTGATGTGCAGATTCACCGGCCGGGCGCCGATGGCGCAACCGCCGGGAAGCGATACCCGCGCCCGGCCCATGCGGGCCACCAGAGGTCCCAGGACCAGCACGGAGGCGCGCATGGTCTTGACCAGCTCGTAAGGCGCTTCAATATTATTGATGTGACCGGCGTCGATCCGGACAGTGGTTGTTCCTTCCACCTTGGCCCCGAAACCGCGGAGCAGCTTGTTGACGGTCCGGATATCCACCAGTTCGGGGACATTGCGAAACGTGCACGGCCCTTCGGCCAGAAGCGCCGAAACCAGAATCGGCAGGGCCGCATTCTTGGCCCCGCTGACATGCACTGTTCCGTTTAGCGTCTCGCCCCCTTCAATGATCATCTTATCCAACGTTTATTTCCTCCTGGCTTTGATCACCCGTTCGACCCCGCCGTAATCGTTGCGAATATCCACGGTATCATAGCCGTCCTGTTCATTCAAATAGGTTCTCAGTTTGGCGCCTTGGCCTTCTCCCATTTCCATGAAGAGCCAGCCGCCGCGATTGAGAAACGCCATCCCCTCGTCAATCAATTTTCGGTGGACATCCGTACCGTCTTCGCCCGCCAGCAGCGCCCCCGTCGGTTCATAATTCCGGATGCCCGGCGGCAGCAAATCAAAATCGGAACGGGAAATGTAGGGTGGATTGGACACGATCAGGTCGAACCGTCCTGTCAACGCCTCAAACAAGTCCCCTTGCAAAAACGCGATGCGGCCGGTCACTCCATTTCGCTCGGCGTTGTCTTTCGCCACAGTCAGGGCTTCCGACGAGAAATCCGTCGCCGTCACCTGAATATTTTTGCATTCAGTCGCCAAGGCTACGGCAATGGCACCGCTTCCCGTACCGACATCCAGGACCCGCCAGGGCCTTCCGGGGTTTGTCGGCATGACGGCCAGCGCTTCTTCCACCAGGACTTCCGTCTCCGGACGGGGAATCAGCACCGCCGGAGTGACCCGAAAAGGCAGGGACCAGAATTCCTTCATCCCGACGATATAGGAAACCGGTTCCCCTTTTATCCGGCGCTGAATCCATCCGGCGAAAACCTGCGTGGCTGCGACGTCTATCTCCTGCTCGGCATGGGTGAAAAAGCGCAATCGGTCAATCCGCAAACAGGCAGCGAGCAGGACCTCCGCGTCAAGCCGAGGCGACGGAGAACCCGCATCTTCCAGAACGGAAATCGCCTCATGCAGAACGCCCACAATCGTCATCATCTGCCTTCGTTAGCCGTCATTTTCAACATCTCGGTCTGGAAATGCGTATGGAGTCCGTCCAGGACCTCATCCATCGTTCCGTCCAGAAAACTGTCCAGGCTGTACAGGGTCATCCCGATCCGGTGATCCGTCACCCGCCCTTGAGGAAAATTATAGGTCCGGATACGCTCACTACGGTCCCCTGTCCCAACCTGGTTCTTCCGCGCCTCGGAAATCTCTGAATTCTGCCTGGTCGTCGCAATATCCAAAAGCCGCGCCCGGAGCACCTTCATGGCCTTGGCCTTGTTCTTCAACTGAGATTTTTCGTCCTGACACGTAACGATCATGCCCGTCGGCAGGTGGGTGATACGTACGGCCGAGTCGGTCGTATTGACGCTCTGGCCGCCATGGCCGCTGGAATGGTAGACGTCGATCCGCAATTCGTTGGGGTCGATGTTCACCTCGACCTCTTCCGCCTCCGGAAGAATTGCCACGGTCACCGCCGAGGTATGGACCCGCCCTTGGGCTTCCGTCACGGGTACCCGCTGAACCCGATGGACGCCGCTTTCGTATTTGAGACGGCTGTAGGCGCCGGCGCCCGTGATCAGAGCGATGATTTCCTTAAAGCCGCCCACCCCGCCCGAGGGGGTGGTACTGACAGTCTCAATCTTCCACCGCTGCGATTCGGCATAGCGTGCGTACATGCGAAACATGTCTCCGACAAAAAGGCCCGCCTCGTCGCCCCCCGTCCCGGCACGGATTTCCAGAAAAACGTTCCGCTCGTCGTTGGGGTCCTTGGGCAGAAGCAGGAGCTTCATCTTTTCCTCAAGGGGCGCCAGCTGTTCCTTGAGTTCGGGAAGTTCTTCCTTTACGATCTCGATTAGCTCCGGATCGCTGCCCCGAAGGAGGGCCTCGCCTTCCTCTATCCGTTCCCGGACTCCCGCATATTCACAGTAGGTCTCCACAAGTTCACGCAAATCGGCGTGTTCCTTGGCGTATTTCTGATAGAGCTGCGGGTTCCCGACCACTTCACGCTGCCCCAGCAGTCCTTCCAGTTCGCGGTATCTTTCTTCAATATCTTTCAGCCTGGCAAACATATGATTAATCTTATCAGATTCTTCCTGTTATAAAGAAAATTTTCCCACCGGATACTTTAGAACAACAGTAATGCGGGATTTACCTCGCGGGGAGGATCTGGTCGGAAGCGACGCCCGGCAAAATCCTCGTATTGGGAGGGGGAAAACCATGGTCGAAAACCATTTTCCCCCTGTCCGGGCAGTCGGAGATAAAAAAACGGGGAGTTGCTGCAGGGGCTTATTTCTTGGCGCCTTCATTCTTGGCGGCATACTTTTTCATGAAACGAT